>P_2C_Liq_1_UnCtyDRAFT_1000805_pt1 | contig 12792 bp, 9 predicted proteins | sample Pon2CUnioCityCA_2_FD_10234 | JGI IMG/M metagenome (IMG submission 10234)
AAGGAAGAACTGTGCAGCCAGTGTCGCAACCGCAAGGTAAAAGCCTTTGATGCGCAGGCTCGGCAGGCCAAAAAGAACACCGACAACAGCCGTCACAAATCCAGCGAGGATCACAGAGAAGAAGATATTGATCGGCGGGAGCGCATATTGCACACCGTCGATCCAGATATCGAGGCCCGTCATGAACTTGTAACAAGCATAAGCGCCGACGGCCATGAAGCCCCCTGTCCCAAGCGAAACCTGCCCACAATATCCAACGAGGATGTTGAGCCCGATCGCCGCGATGGAATAGATCAGGAAGGGCAAGAAGATCGCGTTGACCCAATAATCATTGATCAAAAAGGGAACCATCGCAAAGGCCACAAAGAGCACAAAGTAATAGCGGTAGCGGTCAAATTTGATCGGGAAAGTCTGCCCGTCATCCTGATAGGACGTCTTATAGTCACCAGCCTCACGGTAAAACATCAGACACTCTCCCCGTATTGTTCTTCTAGATGGCTAAGGTCTGCGCGGTTTGCGCGCTTGGCATAGCCTGTTGCTTCTGCGTGGCGAACGAGCTGGAGATATGTCCAGATCCCGATACCTGCGCCAATCGCGGCGCATATTGCGGCTGTCGTCATTTGGCCTTCGCTCTTAACGCTTGCTGAGAAAGCCAGATACCCAAAGGCCCAAAAGCCTGACCATGCCACCACATTGATAATCGCAATGATTTTCATCATGCCGCTAGACCCTCTCGATAATCTTCTCGCCAAACAGCCCTTGGGGGCGGAAGACGAGGAAAATAAGAGCGAGCACATAGGCAAACCAGTTTTCAGTTGCCCCGCCAACCATAGGGCCAACAGCGAATTCAAACAGCTTTTCGCCGACGCCAATGATCAACCCGCCGACAATCGCACCCGGAATGGAGGTGAAGCCACCAAGCATCAGAACCGGCAAGGCCTTCAGAGCGATAAGCGAGAGCGAGAACTGGACACCTGATTTTGTGCCCCACATGATTCCCGCGACCAGAGCGACAAACCCCGCAAGAGACCAGACCATCACCCAGATAAAGTTAAGGTTGATCCCAACAGACAGCGCCGCCTGGTGATCGTCTGCCACAGCGCGCATGGCACGGCCCTGCTTGCTGTATTGGCTGAAAATCACGAGCGCCAGAACAAGGATAGCAGCGATCACAGTTGCAAACATATCTAGCTTATCGATGAAGAAGCCGTAGAAATTCTCATTGCCAAAGCCCATCCAGCGCGTGCTGTCTTCAAGCCAGATGCTGGCGCCCTGCGGCAGGCCGACATCGAGGTTCTTGATCTCGGAGCCCCACATCAGATCACTGATGCCTTCAAGGAAGTAGGCAAGTCCGATTGTCGCCATGAAGAGGATGATCGGTTCCTGCCCGACGAGATGTTTGAAAACAAACTTCTGCACCAGCCACGCCAGCAAAACCATAAACGCAGCGGTCAGCAAAATGCCGAGCAGTGCAGGCAAATGCCAGCCGAAGTAGTGCACTTCCGTGCCAAACATCGCATTGATCAGATGGCTGAAAGGCACCTGACCGTTCATGATCCCGACAAGAGTCGCCGCAGCAAAAAGCGCCATAACCCCTTGGGCATAGTTGAAGATACCCGAGGCTTTATAAATCAGAACAAAGCCGAGAGCGACAAGGGCATAGAGCACCCCGGCCATAAGTCCGTTGAGGAAGACTTCTATCCCAAAAATCAGATTGTCAGGCATTGTTGAGGCCTCCAAATACGTGTGTCAGTCGAGCTTGCTCAGTCATGGCTCACCCCCAAATAGGCGTCGATAACAGCTTGGTTGTTACGCACTTCATCAGGCGTGCCATCGCCAATCTTTTTGCCATAATCCATCACGACAACACGGTCGCTCAAGTCCATGACCACGCCCATGTCGTGTTCGATCAGAGCAATCGTGGTTCCAAATTCGTCGTTCACATCAAGAATAAAGCGGCTCATGTCCTCTTTTTCTTCGACGTTCATACCGGCCATCGGCTCGTCCAGAAGCAAAAGCGAAGGCTCCGCCGCCAGCGCGCGTGCGAGTTCGACCCGCTTTTTGAGACCATAAGGCAGACGCGCCACGGGCGTCTTGCGGATCGCCTGAATTTCAAGGAAATCGATGATTTTTTCGGCGCGCTCGCGGTTTTCAACCTCTTCGCGCTCCGCCTTACCCTTCCAAAGACCCTGAGCCAAAAGCCCAGTCGTCATGTGGTTCAGGCGGCCTGTCATCACGTTATCAAGAACGCTCATCCCGTCAAACAAAGCGATGTTTTGGAACGTGCGCGCAATGCCTTGGCGCGCAACCTCATAGGGCCGCATCTGCGGGCGCTTTGCGCCCTGATACCAGACTTCACCCTGCTGAGGGATATAGAAACCAGAGATCACATTGAGCATCGAGGATTTGCCCGCGCCGTTCGGCCCGATGATGGCGCGAATTTCGCCTTCCTTGATGTCAAAGCTGATGTCCGTAATGGCCTTCACCCCACCAAAACTCAGGGTGATGTTTTTCATCTCCATCAACGTGCCGCCAATTTTGCGGCCGTCAGCTGTGGTGTAGCCTTCTGTGCTCATGTCGTTCATTCTGCTGCCACCTTCTGTGTCGTGACGGTCTGAACCTTAGCGTCAACAATACTCAAAGTCGCGCTGATGGCGCCTTTGCGGCCGTCTTCGTAGGTTACTTCCGTTGTGGTCGAAATTTGCGGTGAGCCGTCATAAAGCGCATCAATGATGTCCTTGAACTTATCGGCCACAATCACACGGCGCACTTTTCGTGTGCGCGTCATCTCGCCATCATCCGCATCAAGCTCCTTGTGCAAGACAACAAAGCGGTGCACCTGACAGCCCGAGAGCATCTCGTCTTGCGCAACAGATTCATTTACCGCCTCGACATGGCTCTGGATCGAAGCCAGAACTTTGGGGTGGCCTGCAAGCTCTTGATATGAGGCATAAGCAATGTTGTTGCGCTCGGCCCAATTGCCGACAGCGGTCAGATCAATATTGATAAACGCAACGCAGCGATCCTTACCGTTTCCAAAAAGCACAGCTTCCAGAATGTCAGGGTAAAACTTGAGTTTGTTCTCGACATACTTCGGCGCAAACAAGCTACCATCCGCCATGGTGCCAACGTCTTTGGCGCGGTCAATGATCCGAAGATGTCCTGTGTCCGGCTCAAAGAAGCCCGCATCACCCGTCGCAACCCAGCCCTCGGCATCTTTGGTTGACGCGGTGCTTTCAGCATTTTTGTAATATTCAACAAAAGTGCCTTCCGAGCGGTAATAAATCTCGCCGTTTTCTTCGATACGGATTTCAACGCCCTTGGCCGGAACACCAACAGTATCGGCCCGCACTTCGCCATCAGGCTGAACCGTGATGAAAACAGAGGCTTCTGTCTGGCCATAGAGCTGCTTGAGATTGATGCCAAGCGAGCGGTAAAACTCGAAAATTTCAGGGCCAATGGCCTCGCCCGCCGTATAGCCAACGCGCACGCGGCTAAAGCCGAGCGTGTTTTTGAGCGGGCCATAAATGGCGAGATCACCGATCTTGTATTTCAGGCGATCCCAAAGACCGACAGGCTTACCGTCAAGAATAGCCGGCCCGACTTTCTTTGCGTGCGCCATAAACACATCAAAGAGCCGCTTCTTGAAAGGGCTCGCGTCTTCCATGCGTATCATCACATTTGTCAGCTGCGTTTCAAAAATACGTGGCGGTGCAAAGTAATATGTCGGACCAATCTCGCGCAGATCGGTCATCATTGTCTCAGGGCTTTCCGGACAATTTGTGCAGAACCCCGTCCAATACGCCTGACCGACCGAGAAAATAAAGTCACCCACCCAGGCCATCGGCAGATAGGCCAAAATTTCGTCACCTGCGTTCAGATGATCAAACTCACTTGCGTTCTTGGCCGTCTCGATAATGTTGCGATTGGAGAGCACAACACCTTTGGGCTTACCCGTTGTGCCAGACGTATAAAGCATCACGCAGGTGCTGTCGTATGTCAGCTTCTCACGGCGCGCTTTCAGATCTTCGATCCACTCATAATAAGCGGCGCGACCCTGCGCTTGAATATCGACAAACCGGTGCAGCGCGTGGTGGTCATATTTACGTAGCCCGCGTGGGTCAACGTAAATCATATGCTCAAACTGATGCAGCCCGTCCTGAATTTCGATGACCTTATCGACTTGCTCCTGATCTTGGCACACAACAAAGCGCGCACCACAGTGCTCCATGACATAGGCCATCTCTTCAGCAGAGGCATCTTGATACAACGGAACAGGAACAGCGCCGACCGATTGCGCAGCAACCATCGCCCAATAGAAGTGGGGGCGGTTACGGCCAATAATCGCAATGAAGTCGCCTTCATTCACGCCAAGATTGATAAACCCAAGCGCCAGCGCCTCGATTTCCTTCTCGGTCTCGGCCCATGTCCAGCTTTGCCAGATGCCAAATTCTTTTTCACGGTAAGCAGCCTTATTGGCAAACTCCCGAGCGTTGCGCTGTAACAGCGCGGGAACGGACGCAAGCCCGCTCGTCGCTTCTGACGACTGTGTCAATTCTATTCCTCCCTTTGCCCCTTTCGGGCCAAACTCGCCACTGTCCGGGCGATTCTCCTCCCCCCAGCGTGACTGTTTCAGAGTTGCCGTCAACTTTTACCTGATCATTTCCCGAATCTAACAAATTGTAACAAGCTCGATTTGCGACCCTGTTGGGCTTTGCCTGACCGTCTTTGGGTGCTAGCACAGTGCAAGAAAGGTGGCTTATGAGCACACTCACCAACAATCAGGCCATGACAATGGCAGGGCTGAACCTGATCCAGCAGGCGCTGACAATTTATGACAGCGACCTAAGGCTCGTCTTGTCAAACGAGCGTTTCCGCCAGATGTTTGCCCTCCCCGATTGGGTCGTCGCGCCTGGAGCCGACTTTGCAGCCACCATTCGCTATCTTACAGAACGCGGCGAATATGGCGCAGTCGATGACATCGACGCCTTTGTCAAAGAGCGTGTCGACCTCGCGCGCGCTTTTGAAGCGCATTATCTTGAGCGCCAGATGGGCAACGGGCGCTGGATATCCGTAGAAGGCTCCCCCTTGCCCAACGGCGGCTGGGTCGCAGTCTATACCGACATCACAGGCTCAAAACGTCAGGAAGAACTTCTTCGCACCCGCTCGGAAACGCTCTCCGACCAACTCCTCACCCGCGCCGAAGAACTCGCAACAACCAATCGTGAGCTGGAGGCAACCGTAACCGCGCTTGAAGAAGCCAAACGCCAGCTCACCGCAATGGAGGCGCGCACCCGCCTGACAACCGAAATGATGCCGGCACATATCGCCCATGTCAGCTCGGAAAAAGTGTATACGTTTTCGAACCGTAGGGTCAGCTCTGTGATGCCCGGGAGCATGGCCGACCCTGTGGGCCATCACGCCTCTGACGTTCTCGGCCCCCAGCCATATAGCGTTATTTCTCCGCACCTTGAGCGTGGCTTTGCGGGCCAGTCCTCGGTTTTTGAATTCAACCATGAACCAAGCTCGCGCCGTATCCGTGTCGCGCTCACGCCCGATGCCAGCACAGGCGGGGTATACATTCTGTCGATGGACATCACCGAAGAAACCCAAACACGAGCAACCCTTCAGCAAAACCGCCGCCGTGAGCTGGCGGCGCAAATGGTCTCTGGGCTCGCACATGACTTCTCAAATCTGTTGACGATCGTTCTGGGATCTCAAAGTCGCCTGCTCGGGTTTGATCTGCCGCCGAAGGCAGATGCCCTCGTGAATGCAACAATCACGGCCGCCCGTCGCGGCGGAGATTTGCTCAATCGCATCGCTGACATGACAGGGCTGCGGGATTTGCACCCGCTTCCAACTCGGCTCAACAGCTTTTTGACCGAGTTTCAAACGCTTGCCGAAACAACCCTCCCCGAGGGTGTCACGCTTGAAATCAGGCAACGAGACAAGCCACACGGCTTGACGCTCATGCTGGATGCGGGGAGCTTGCGCGACAGCTTGCTCAATCTTATTCTCAACGCGCGCGACGCCTGCAATGGCACCGGCAAAATCATCCTGACGGTAGATTTGGTGCAAAACACATGGGTCGACTTTACCGTATCCGATACAGGGCCCGGCTTTTCAGAACACGCTTTGGCAAATGTTTTTGACCCGTTTTTCACCACCAAAGGAGACAACGGGTCAGGCCTCGGCCTCGCCATGGTTTATGATATGGCAAAGCTCTCAGGCGGTCGTGTGCAGGCGCGCAACGGAGCCGTCGGGGCGGAGGTCAGCCTGCGGCTGCCCCTGCGCCTTGCTCCTGCGCCCGTCGCACCGGGCCTTGCCCTTTTGGTTGAGGATAACGCGTTGATCCGCACAGATGTGCGCGAAATGTTGATTGCTCAAGGCCATACCGTCATCGAAGCAACAAGCACAGAAGAAGCTCTTTTGCTGGCGCAAGATCTGCCCGATATTGCACTGGTCTTATCGGATATCTCACTGGAAGGCGAAGCCACGGGCATAGATTTGCTCGAACGCTTAGGGCAAAATCGACCGCCAAGCTTTCTGATGACGTCGCTGCCCGAGACGGACCCACTCTTTCAACGAGCCGTGCTGCTTGCCCCTGTTGTGCGCAAGCCCTTCACAGCCGAAACCCTTAACAGCTATCTTGGATCGGACATCGCCTTATGACCAAGCCACTTGTAACCATTTTGGATGATGAAAGAGCCATTCGCCAAATGCTCACAGATGCATTGGAAGAGGCTGGATTTGAGACCCTGAGCTTTGGCCGCGCCACCGAATTTGAGGCAGCACTCAAAACCGCCACACCAGATGTCTGTCTGGTCGATCTCTCTTTGCCCGACAAAGACGGGCTCACGCTCGTCCATAGGCTTGCACTTGAGCAGGGTGCTAGCGTTATCATCATTTCAGGGCGCGCGCAGGTTCAGGATCGCGTGACGGGACTAGAGCTTGGCGCGGATGATTACATCATCAAACCGTTCGAGCCCGCAGAAGTCGTCGCACGGGTGCGGGCCCGACTGCGCAAGGCGGCCCCAGCTCCACAAAGCACCGAAACCGCGCGTTTCAACGGCTGGACCGCGTTTTTTGACCGCTATATGCTCGTTGATGACACTGGTTTGGAAACAGCGTTTTCCCATGCCGAGGGCGAAGTTCTCCGACTGTTTCTGGAGCGCCCCAAACGCCTGATCTCCCGCGCAAATATGCAAGAAAGCCTTGGTGGCGCGGCGGGAGAAAGCTTTGACCGGGCAATGGACGTGCGCATTTCCCGTTTGCGCACCAAACTCGGCGAAGACCCGAAAAACCCAAGGTTGATCAAGACCATCTATGGTGCTGGATATATTTTTCTCGGTGATGTCCTCTGGGGGTGACACCGCTGAGTGTGGCGTGGCGAGTATTTTTTCTCGAATATGACTGCGCCAAATCCTACCCGCTGGGGGTGCCCTGCTCCCGAAGACTTAAGCGACACCGTGGACGGAGTTTGATTGAAAGAAACGGTTATGAGGCGGCAGGTGGTCTAACCCAGCCTCTCGATCGCGCCTGCTAAGACCTCAAGCCCCTTCACCAGATCGACCTCTAAAGTATCTTCTTCAAATGCGTGGCTAATGCCATTGATGGACGGAACAAAGAGCATGGCCACAGGCATATGTTGCGCAACATTGGTCGCGTCATGCAGCGCGCCTGACGGCATCAGGCGCCAGCGTCCTTCAGTAAGGGCTTGAGCGCTGGCCTCAAGCGCTCCGCGCGATTTGGCATCCATCGCAACAGGCTCAAGTCCGAGCATCGGGCCAAAAGTAACCTCCAGCTCCCGCGCCTCAGCCACGTCATGAGCCGCTCTGCGGATCACATCTTCCATTCGCGCCAGACGGTTCGCATCTCCATCGCGCCACTGCATCGAGAACGTGGCGCGCCCTGGCACGATCGAGTGGGCATCCGGATGCAGCTTTACATGGCCTATGGTCCAGACTGTTTGCGGCGTCACCACATTTTGAAACCGCTCTGCAATCAGCGCATTGAACGCACCCAGCGCCTGAAAAGCATCTTTACGCAGATGCATCGGAGTGGTTCCCGCATGATTCTGCTCACCTTCAAAAGTTATGCGCATATCGCGAATGCCGACAATATCGGTCACGACACCAACAACGTCCCCCGCTTGGTCAAGCCATGGGCCCTGCTCGATATGCATCTCTATGAAGCCACTAAATTGTGCGGGATCGACAAAATCTCCCGCCATAAGCGCCATGCTCTCACGCGCCTGCGCAAGCGTCACACCTGTGCGGTCAGTCAACTTGTCTGCCTCTTCAAGAGATAACGCCCCAGACCAGACCGTGCTTCCTGTGGTGACGCCAAAGCGGCCTTCCTCATCCTGAAAGCTCACCACAGAAACAGCAGGCCCACCCGCTTCCTTCGCTGCTCGCGCAACTTCTAAAGCAGCTATGACGCCAAGCGCACCATCCAGCCAGCCGCCCTCAGGCTGGCTGTCAGAATGAGACCCGAGCAAGATGGAAGGCCCGTCTGCTAGCCCGAAAAGGGACCCCATAGGATCGTAATGGACGTTGAGACCCGCCTCTTTGAACCTCCCAGCAAGCCAAGCCCGCGCAGCAACATCGGCTTCACTATAGGCAGGGCGCACAATCCCCTTTCCCACACCGGACGCCCCGAACTGGCGCAATGCGTGAAGATCAGAAAGAAAGCGGGCTGGGTTCACCTTCATCCGCTACTCCGCAGCAACTGGGTCTTCGACCTTCTCCACTTTTACAGCAGAAAATTTAAACTCGGGAATCTTGCCATAAGGATCAAGTGCGGGGTTGGTCAGGATATTGGCCGCAGCTTCGACAAAAGCAAAAGGCACAAACACCATGTCTTCCGCCACAGCGCGATCCGCGCGCGCCATGATCACAATACTGCCACGCCGCGTGCTGAGGCGAACGTGCTCGCCGGGCTCTACACCGAGGCGGCGCAGGGTTTTGGGGTGCAACGAGCAGTTGGCCTCAGGCTCGACTGCGTCAAGCACGTTCGAGCGCCGCGTCATTGAACCCGTATGCCAATGCTCAAGCTGACGACCCGTGGTCATAATCATCGGGTAGTCTGCATCAGGCGCTTCATCCGGCGCAATCACGCTAGCGGGCGTGAACTTTGCGCGCCCGTCCGCCCGCGGGAATCCATCGCCAAAGACAATCGGCTGCCCCGGGTCTGTTTCGGACAGAGACGGATAGGTGATCGTTTCTGTCTTGAGGCGCTCCCATGTGATATTGTTCAGCGACGCCATATTGAGCTTCATCTCGTTAAAGATCTCAGACACATCGTCATAGGTCCAGTTCAGCCCCACGCGCTGAGCCAGCTCAACTGTGATTTTCCAATCTTCTCGCGCCTCACCAGGTGGCGTCACGGCCGGACGCACGCGCTGAACCTGACGGTTTGTATTGCTCACGGTGCCGTTCTTCTCGTAGAGCGCTGACGCTGGCAGAATAACATCTGCGTAATTCGCCGTTTCCGTTAGGAAGATATCCTGCACGACAAGGTGCTCCAGCTTCGCCAAGGCGTCGCGGGCGTGCTCGACATCAGGGTCTGACATGGCGGGGTTTTCGCCCTGAATATACATCCCCTTGATATTGCCAGCATAAGCCTCATCCATAATCTCGGTCACCGTCAGGCCCTTTTCGTTTGAAAAGTCACCAGACCCCCAGACATCGGTAAAGGCTTTGCGGATCCCGTCGTCCATGACGCTCTGGTAATCAGGCAAAAACATTGGAACCAGCCCCGCATCGGATGCACCTTGCACGTTGTTTTGCCCCCTAAGCGGATGCAGACCTGCGCCAGGCTTGCCGACATTACCCGTCATCAAAGCAAGCGAAATCAGGCAGCGTGAATTATCCGTCCCGTGGATGTGCTGGCTCACGCCCATGCCCCAGAAAATCATACCCGCCTCCGCGCCTGCGAAGATGCGCGCAACCCGTCGCAATTGGTCAGGCGAAACACCACAAATCTCGCTCATCGCCTCTGGCGAAAAGTCCTTGAGATGCGCCTTCTCTGCCTCCCAGTTTTCGGTCCAGCGATGGATATACTGGCTGTCGTAAAGCTCTTCTTCCACGATCACGTGCATGATCGCATTGAGCATACTCACGTCAGCACCCGGGCGGAACTGCACCATCTCTTCGGCAAAACGGCGCAAGCCAACCCCGCGTGGGTCCATTACAATAAGTTTGCCGCCACGTTTGGTAAACTGCTTGAAATAGGTCGCGGCCACAGGGTGGTTCTCAACCGGATTCGCACCAATGACAATCGCGACGTCCGCATTTTTGATCTCGTTAAATGTCGCCGTGACAGCACCAGAACCGACATTTTCGATCAAGGCGGTCACAGAACTAGCATGGCACAGCCGTGTGCAGTGATCGACATTGTTATGCAGAAAGCCCTGCCGGATGAACTTCTGGAAAAGATAGGCTTCTTCATTGGTGCATTTTGCAGACCCAAAGCCAGCAACAGACTTACCACCATGCTGATCGCGCAGCCCAGAGAGCCCACCTGCCGCCAACGCCATAGCCTCATCCCAGCTGGCCTCACGAAAGAATTCGCTCCAGTTATCAGGGTGCACATTGAGCCCCTTTGCAGGCGCATCTTCGCGGCGAATGAGCGGCTTTGTGAGGCGGTGAGCGTGATGAATATAATCAAAGCCAAAACGCCCCTTCACACAGAGGCGGCCTTCGTTCGCGGGGCCGTTGATGCCCTCAACATATTTCACCTTACCGTCTTTAACCTTCAGGGAAACCTTGCAGCCCACGCCGCAGAACGGGCAAACGCTTTCCGTCTCGCTGTCAAAATCCTTGCTGTCTCCGATCTGAGCAGCGTCAAGCACCGTCGCAGGCATCAATGCACCCGTCGGGCAAGCCTGCACACATTCGCCACAGGCTACGCATGAGCTCTCACCCATCGGGTCGTCCATATCAAACACAGGGTAAGCCGAATGCCCGCGCCCCGCCATGCCGATCACATCATTAACCTGCACTTCGCGGCACGCTCGGACGCAAAGGCCGCAGGAGATACAGGCATCAAGGTTCACCCGCATCGCAACGTGGCTATCATCCAGAAGCGGAATGTGGCCCTCTTCGAGCTTGGGGAAGCGGCTTTCGCTCACCCCGTTGAGCTCCGCCATGTCCCACATATGGGCTGATTTGTCGTGGCTGGCGTCCCGCTCGGGCAGATCTGCCAAAAGCATCTCGACAACCATCTTGCGCGCGCTCGTTGCACGCGCAGTGTTGGTCACAACGACCATGCCCTCTTGCGGTTCGCGGATGCAAGACGCAGCCAAAGTGCGCTCGCCCTCGATCTCGACCATGCAGGCGCGGCAATTGCCATCAGGGCGATATCCTGGCGCAGGCTTGTGGCAGAGGTGCGGAATAACCAGCCCACGCCCGTTGGCCACTTCCCAAATGGTCATACCCTTTTCGGCCACAACCTGCTCGCCATCGAGCGTAAACTTAACTGTGTCAGACATCGCGCGTCTCCTGTCGATCTTAGCGTAACATAAACCAGAGACTGGCGCCTGAACACCTCACATTCCCGACACCCCGCGCGCTTTTTGCGCCGCCTTTCCTGACAGCGCATTTTCTTTGGCATGACACCCTTTAACCTGCTGGACCCTAAGGCTAACCTCTGCCCGAATTTGATCAAATGAGGCGCAGATGGCAGAACTGATTCTGGTGCGACATGGGCAGGCCAACAGCCACGCCACTGACGAAGCAAGCTATGACAAACTGTCTGACCTTGGTCATACGCAAGCGCGTTGGCTTGGTGAGCATATGCGCGCCACCAACCCCCATTTTGACCATGTAATCACTGGCACTTTGCGGCGTCAAAAAGAGACAGCCGCAGGCATGGGCTATAGTGAAACGCGCGTTGACGGACGCCTTGACGAATTACATTACTTCGCAATGGCGGCCGCCCTTGAGGCCGAGCATGGCATCGTCACCCCATCAGACCCGACCGAGTTTGCCGCGCATCTTCCAAAGATGATAAGCTACTGGGCCGCCGACAAAGTCAAAACCGTTCCAGAGCGCTTTGCAGATTTTCATGGCCGCACAACTGCACTTGTTGAGGAGGTCTGCAAAGGTCATGGCCGTGTTCTTCTGGTGACATCAGGTGGTGTCATCGGGACAATTCTGCGCCATGTCTTGCACCTTTCTGACGAAGGAATGGCCAAGATTATGCTGCAAGTGATGAACTCCTCTGTCCACCGCCTTGAATATGTCCATGGCCAGCTCTTTCTCGGCAGCTTTAATGCCACCCCCCATCTCGATATCCCAGGGCGCGAACACGCCCGAACATATGTCTGAACAGGAGCACTCTATGACCCATCTCTGGCTCAGAGCCGAACAACGCGCCCATGAAGAACGCGTCGGCCTCACACCCGAAGGCGCGAAAGCCTTGATCAAGGCAGGCATACGGCTCACCGTGGAGGAAAGCTCGGTACGCGCGATTGCATTGCAAGGCTATATCGACGCTGGCGCAGAAATCGCGCCTGAAAACAGCTGGCCCGAAGCCCCGCTTGACGCGATCATTTTTGGCCTCAAGGAGTTGCCCGAAGACGGCACACCCCTGCCCCACCGTCACATCATGTTTGGCCACGCCTACAAGGGACAGTTTTCGGGTAAGGCCCTGCTGGAACGCTTCAAGACAGGTGGTGGCACATTGTATGACCTTGAGTATCTCGTCGATGAAACAGGGCGCCGTGTCGCCGCCTTCGGCTATTGGGCCGGCTTCGCTGGCGCAGCCGTTACCCTCAAAACATGGCTC
>P_2C_Liq_1_UnCtyDRAFT_1000806_pt1 | contig 12785 bp, 12 predicted proteins | sample Pon2CUnioCityCA_2_FD_10234 | JGI IMG/M metagenome (IMG submission 10234)
GGGGGATGGAGAGCGGGACTCTGGGAAGGGAGGGAAACCACGGAGGGAATGGGGGGTGAGGAGGAGGACGGGGTCGGCGGCCGGTCTTCTCCTGTCTTCCCCTCTGTGCTCTCTGCGCCCTCTGTGGTGTTTCTTCGGAGATTCGGGGTGGTTCCGGTTCATCCATGAGGGCGCCGTGGTTCTTTTCCGCCTTGCGGCCTGTGGGAGATCCGAGGATCGGTGCAGAGGGAAGCGTTTCCCTCAGTGGTTTGGGGTTGCGGAGGAGGCTTTCCGTGGCTTTTCTCTACGGTTTTCGCGCGTTTCCTCTTCCCCTGTGGGAAGCCTGCCAGTCATGAATATTACTGCTAAAGACCTTCTCGATGCCGGCGTCCACTTCGGGCACCAGGTCCGCCGCTGGAATCCGAACTTCAAGCCCTACCTCTACGCTCATCGGCACGGGATCTCGATCATCGATCTCGGGAAGACCTACGAGCGGCTGGAGCTGGCCGGAGAGTTTGCCCGTGACCTCGTGCGCAACGGAAAGAACATCCTCATGGTCGGCACGAAACGGCAGGCCCAGGAGATCATCCGGGAGGCGGCTGCGGAGACCCGCATGCCCTTCTGCGTGAACCGCTGGATGGGCGGGATGCTCACGAATTTCGCGACGATCAAGACCAGCCTGCAGAAGTATCGGCGCTACCTCGAGATGGAGCGGGACGGATCCCTGCAGAGCCTCCCGAAGAAGGAGGGCTCGGCGATCCGGCGGGAAATGGTCCGCATGAAGCGGAACTTCGAGGGGATCATCGACCTGAACGAGCGGCCCGACGCGCTCTTCGTGGTGGACATCCGCACGGAGGAGATCGCGGTGGCGGAGGCGAACCGCCTCGGGATTCCGGTGATCGCGCTCGTGGATACGAACAGCGATCCGAGCCTCGCCGACTATCCCATCCCCGGCAACGACGACGCGGCCAAGTCGATCCGGATCGTCGTGGAGACCCTCGTGGAGTTCATCCAGGACGGACTCGAGGGGCGGGAGTCGGTCTCCGTGCCGCGGGCGGCCAGCGCAGTCTTTGCCCGGACTGAATTCGGGGATGAAGAGAGCGAGGGCGAGGTCACTTTGCCGGAGGGCTTCACCCCCGAGTCGGACGGGTCGAATTGAACCGCCCGGGTTTTGTGTCGGTCTATTCCCTCTTCTCCCAGCGTTCCTCCAGCGGACTTACCCATGCCTGAAATCACTGCGAATCTCGTTGCCGAGCTGCGGTCCTCGACCGGGGCCGGGCTTATGGACTGCAAAAAGGCCCTTGTCGAGGCGAACGGCGACACGGAGCAAGCGGTTGCCATCCTCCGCAAGAAGGGGATGGCGACGGCGGCGAAGAAGGCCGACCGCGAGGCGACCGAGGGGCTCGTGGAATCCTACATCCATCTCGGCGGCAAGGTCGGGGTGCTCGTGGAGGTGAAGTGCGAGACCGATTTTGTGGCGAAGAACGACCAGTTCCGCGAACTGGTACGAGACATCGCCATGCACATTGCCGCGGCCTCCCCGCTCTACGTGAGCCGGGAGGATGTGCCCGAGGATGTCCTCGAGAAGGAGCGGGAGATCGCCGCCTCGCAGGCGGAGGGGAAACCGGCCCAGGCCGTCCAGAAGATCGTGGAGGGCAAGCTCGCCAAGTACTTCAGCTCCGTCTGCCTTCTCGAGCAGCCCTTCGTGAAGAATCCCGACCAGACCGTGCAGGAGTTGCTCACCGAGTCGATTGCGAAGATCGGGGAAAACATCCTCATCGGACGCTTCGCCCGGTTCCAACTCGGCGAGTAGGCGCGGCGCCCTCAGCGGCGTACGGGAGGGGCGGACGGGAACGTGGAAACGCCTCCCAGAGCCCCACAGTGGCTTTGCGGCGGGCCGGGGATGGAGAGGGAGAGCGACCGCGCCGTCCGCTTGTGATCGCCTTTCGCGCAGGCGGGCCGACTCGGCTGGACTGGCTCCGCTCGGGTCGCCGTCCCACAGTCGTGGTGAGGGGGAGGCGCTCCGAGCGCCGGCGAGGCTCCCTCTCAGCGGGGGTACACGAAATCGGCTTGGGACGAATTGCCGAAGTCGGCGCTGTGCACGGGCACACTTTCCCGGCGGTGGGTGTCCAGCAGGAAGAGCCGAGTCCGCTCTCCTTGGCGCCGGGTGTAGAGGAGGTGGCGTCCGTCGTTCAGCCAGGCCGGCTCGATGGCGTCGCCGCTGACTTGGGTGAGGAAGCGGCTCTCGCCGCTAGCGAGGTCGTGCAGGGCCACTTGGAAGCCGCCGGAGGTGGCCGCGGTGAAGGCGAGCAGGCGGGGCTCCCGTGGATTCCAGGCGGGCTCCGCGCAGTAGCCGCTGATGTCGGTGGGGACCCGCTGCAGCGCCCCCCCCTCGGCGGGAATCCGGTAGATCTGGGGATTGCCCAGCCGGTCGGAGGCGAGGGCGATCTCGCGCCCGTCCGGGGACCAGCTGGGGCCGGACTCGAGAGTGCGGTTGTCGGTGAGCCTTCGCGGGTTCTGCCCGTTGGCGTCGGCCACGTAGAGCTCGGCGTTGCCGCTGGAGGAGAGGATCATGGCCACGCGGTTGCCCTGCCGATTGAAGGCGGGGCCGGTGTTGGTGCCCCGGTAGTCCGCGAAGGGGCGGGAGCGCCGGGTGGCGAGGTCGATCTCGTAGATGTCGGGGAATCCGCTGCGGGCGTAGGTGGTGTAGAGAAGGCGCTGGGCCGTGGGGGAGAGGTCCGGCGAGACGGAGTCCGCCGGGCCCCCCGTGAGGCGGCGGGCCTCCCGAAAGAGGATGTCGCCAACGAAGATCTGGCGGCTGCCCTCCCGCTCCCCGACAAAGGCGATGGTTCCGGCGAAGAAGCCCGGGGTGCCGAGGACCCCCTCGACCACCTCGTCGAGCGCTCGCGCGGTGGCCTCCCCGAGATCGTCCCCCCGCCCGGTGCCGCGAAGTCCGCCGGCGCTTGATTCCACCGCGAAGAGGACGGCCTGGTCCCCGGAAGGACGCAGGTCGAGGCGCAGGTCCGGGTCGGCTCCCTCCCCGGAGACCGTCCGGAAGCCCCCGTGCAGCCGGAAGGCCCGCCGGGCCAGGGCGGTGAGGCGCTCCTCCGGGCTCTCAATCGCAATGGTCAACTGCCGCTCCCCGGTTCCCCGCCGGGTCACCGGGTCGAGGGGGGTGGCCGTCTGCGCGGCGACCACCGACAAGCCGAGGAAGAGGAGGACAAGGGAGAACGCACCGGTTCGCATGAGGGTGTGATAGCGGTCACCGATCCCCTGAGGTCAACGCTTTTCGCCGGGAGGCCCGCCGGGTTTCCCCGTCCTTTCCCGCCTTCTGGTTTTGCATCACGCCTTCGTTCGGGCATGCTGGGTCTCATGGCAGAGCTCACTGAGCAAACCGTCCGCGAGGCCCTCTCCGGCGTTCCCTACCCAGGTTTCAGCCGGGACATCGTTTCCTTCGGCCTCGTCAAGGCCGTGGAAGTGGAGGGCGGCAAGGCCCGCGTGTCCCTCGCCCTGACGACCTCCGATCCCGAGGTGGCGCCCCGGCTGAAAGCGGCCGTGGAGGAGGCCCTGCGAGCCGTGGAGGGGCTGGAAGAACCGGAGGTCATGGTGGCGGTGAAGGCCAGCGGCAGTGAGGACGGGAAGTCCGCGGCCGGAGAGGCCGAGGCCGGTGCCGGCAACAACCCCATGCAGAAGGTGCGCTCCGCCATCGCCATTGCCAGTGGGAAGGGCGGGGTGGGCAAGTCCACCTTCACGGTGAACCTCGCCTGCGCCCTCGACCGCCAGTTCCGGGCGGAAGGCCGGGAGGGAGCGGTCGGGATCATGGACTGCGACATCTACGGGCCGACGGTACCCCTCATGCTCGGGGTGAACCAACGGCCGGAGGTGGAGGATGGCTTCATCCAACCGCTGGAGAACTTTGGCATCCAGGTGATGTCCATGGGCTTTCTCGTCGATGAGCACACGCCGGTGATCTGGCGCGGACCAATGGTCATGAAGACCATCCAGCAGTTCGCCCAGAATGTCGCCTGGGGTGACCTCGAGGTCCTCCTCGTGGACCTGCCCCCGGGAACCGGGGATGCCCAGCTCTCCCTCGTGCAAACCGTTCCCCTGGAGGGCGCCGTGGTCGTGACCACCCCGCAGCCGGCCTCCGTGAACGTGGCAAGGCGGGGCGCCCTCATGTTCGACAAGGTGAGCGTTCCCGTGCTCGGAGTGGCCGAGAACATGTCCTACCTCCTCGAGGAGGCGACGGGAGAGCGCCAGTACCTCTTTGGGGAAGGAGGGGGGCGGGCCACGGCCGACTACCTGGAGGTGCCCCTGCTCGGGCAGGTGCCGCTGGATGGCCGGATCCGGGAGGGTGGCGACATGGGCGTGCCCATCGTTCTCAGTGATCCCGATCTCCCCTGTGCGGAGGCCTTCAACGCGATTGCCGCCTCCCTCAAGGGACGATTGGCCTCCCGCGCGTAGGTACTTCGTACCCTCCAACTGGGGCGATTGACATTCCTGACTGGGAGACACAGATTGCTTCTCTTGGCATGGTGAAGGGAACCGAGAAAGAGGAAAAGAGCCCAGCGGAAACGTTTGCAGGGCAGTCCTCGCTGTACCGTGAGTTCCTGGCCGAGAGGGAGGAAATCCTGCGCCACAAATGGATCGAGTCCGAGAAGGCAGGGGCCGACATCGGGTTCGAGCGGGCTCTACTCGACTGGATCCGCAAGCACCGCGACTACTGGCGTTCCGCGCGGCGCGAGGAACATCTTCCGCGGGGGCGGTAAGGTCCAGAGTTCCAGATAGAAACGATCAGCGCTGGGCGCGATCGAGATGAGTTCGCGCCACGAACGGCACAAACTTCCCGTGGTTTGGTCTGCTACTCGCGCCGAAGGGTGCTGACTCAATCCCGAAGGCGGGCCCCTCTACTTCGCGCTCTTCAGCTCCTTGTGGAGCGTGTGGCGCTTGAGGTAGGGGTTGTACTTCTTCTTTTCGACCCGCTCCGGCTGCGTCTTCTTGTTGCGCGTGGACATGTAGCGGGAGGGACGCTGGTTCTCGGCGCGCGCCTCGGTGCATTCGAGGATGATGGTTTCTCTGGGCATGGGACCGACTAGGAGGGGACCTGCAAAAACCTAGAGGTAAGCAAGGTCGGAGGGGGGCCGTCAAGCAGCAAGCGCGCGCCCGCCGCCGTGGGAGGGATCCCCGTCCCCCCGGTCCCGCGGCCGATCCGTCAGAAATTCCCGCCGAGCGGATGCCCGAGCAGGGGGACCAGATCGCCGTCCGCGAAGAGGGTGACCTGCCCGGTGCTCTCACTGACCACGATGGCTACGCTGCGGGTGCTTTTGGTGATGGCGGCGGCGGCGGCGTGGCGAGCGCCCAGCCCGCTCGGGAGCAAGTCCGGGTAGTCCGGTGCGCGGAGAAGGGTCCCGGCGGCTTCGATGACCCCGTTGCCGCGGATGATGAAGGCCCCGTCGAGGGAGGAGAATTCCTTGACGGTTTCGTCCATGAAGGGATTCAGGACATTGCGCTCCTCCTCGCGGTAGCCGTGGAACGGGTTCAGCACGAGCGGCTTGGAGTACTCGAGGACCTTCTGGGTATCCCCGAGGACGAAGAGGCAGCCGACCTTGCGCCCCTCCCGGCCCTCCATGCCGAGCTCGGTGGCGATGGCGAGAACCCGCTCGAGGACTTCCGGCCGGAGGGTGGGCGGCAGGGTGGGGGGCACCGCGTGCTCCCGGCTGGAGAAGAGCGCCCGGAACTCCCGGGCCACGTCGACGATGAGGATGGTGTCGAAGCGGTTGCTCTGGGGAAGCCCCCCCACGCAGCAAACCAGCTCGTCGGGGGCGAGGAGGCCGCGGGTCAGCCCGATGAGGATGGCCGAGCGCAGCTGGGACATCCGGTTCGCGGAAAAGGCGCGGATGGAGAGCACCTCGCTGACCTTGCCCTCGGTCTCGACGGACTCGGCACCGGAGCGGGTGATCAGGAGGGTGCGCTGCGACTGGAAATTGTCCGTCAGCTCGATGCCCCCGGCAAAGGTATCGCCGAAGAGGAGGACGGAGCGGCAGCCCGTGGCGTTGGCGATCTTCTCGGCCTCCCGGAGGATGAGCCGGTTGATGCGGGTGGGTTTCCCGCTGGGTTGCCGGGACTCGCCGCTGAGGATCCGGCGAACTTCGCGGCGGAAGGAGACGATGCCCTCCGCCTCCACGAGGCGGCGGACCTGGTTCTGGTCCTGGAAGGTGCCCGCGAGGGTGGAGAGGGCGTTGAGGTAGTTGCGGGCGGTCGTCGAGGCGAGGAGCAGGACCACCAGGCGGATGTCCGCGTAATCCTCCGATCCCTCGTGGCTCAATCCACGGGGACAGCGCCCGATGGCCAGCAGGTAGCGGCGCTTCAGGGGAAGGCGCAGGTGGGGCAGGGCTACCCCGTTGCCGAGGTTGGTGGTCATGGTCTGCTCGCGGTCGAGCAGTTCCCGGAGGAGCCGTTTCTTCCCGTACTGGGCGATCTCCTCGAAATCGCAGGTGCCGATCAGCTCACGGAGAGCTCCGGTCAGGTCGTCGCTGCTGAGGTCAATGATCCGGTTGGCCGTGATGAATCGGTCGAGATTCATTGCGGCCCCGACTCAAGCGCGGCGCCCGTTCGTGCCGACTTTCACTTCTCCCACTGGATGGCCCCCTTCTTCAGCTCATAGATCAGCCCGAGAATGAAGATCCCGAAGAAGACGGCGATGGGCCCAATGATGGGGATGCCATTCACGAGGAACTCGCGGTAGGAGAGGATCCAGGGGATGAGGAAGACGACCTCGATGTCGAAGAGGATGAAGAGCATCGCGGTGACGTAGAACTTCACCGAGTACCGCGTCCGTCCCGGGCCGGCGGGCGGCATCCCGCACTCGTAGGGGGTATCCTTGATGCGGTTGCGGCGGGCCCGTTGACCGAAGATCACACTGGCGGTGAGGATGGCACCGCCCAGCCCGATCGCGAGGAGGATTTGGATGAGGACGGGGATGAAGTCGGCCGCTGTCATGACGCGTGCATGGTGGGCGCGCCATCACCTTGAAAACAAGCGAAAAGGCGGGTTGACGGGGAGCCTTTTCGGGAGGCCCGGTTGTCCGGGGGAAGACGACCGGGTAGGCTGCCTTCCATGGCTCGTCTCCTCTGTTTACCTGCGCTCCTCCTCGCCGCGCTGATCGCCCGCGGCGAGCCCGTGGACCCTCCCTTCCGGGCCGGCGAGGTCCTCGAGTACGAACTCTTCTGGAGCTTCGTGCCGGTCGGGTCGGCCCAGCTGACCGTGCACGGGCTCGAGGAGATCGAGGGGGAGACGGCTTGGCACTTTTCCTTTGAAGCGCGCACGAATGCCTTCGCGGACGCCTTTTTCAAGGTGCGCACCCGGCTGGACTCGTGGGTCTCCGAGGATCTCCGCCGGACTCTCTACTACCGCGAAAAGAAGCGGGAGGGGCCGACGCGGAGGGATGCGGAGATCGTCTTCGACTGGGAGGAAGGCACCGCCACTTACCGGAACGAGGGCAAGGCCAAGGAGCCCCTCGAGCTTCCGGAGGCCGGGGTGCTCGATCCGGTGGGTGCGGTGTACGCCTTCCGGGCGGTCCGCCCGGGACCGGAAGGGGCCTATCCGCTGCGGGTGACGGACGGCCAGAAGATCGTCCCGCTGACGGTGACGGTGAAAGGGGTGGAGGAGGAGAGGGTGCCGGCGGGGTCCTTCCGCACCCTCGTCATCGAGCCGGCCACCGGATCCCTCGGGGGAGTCTTTGAAAAGAGCGAGGACTCCGCCGTCTTTCTCTGGGTTCAGGGCGAGCAGTCCTTTGCGCCCGTGCAGGTGCAGGGAGAGGTGGTGGTGGGCAGCTTCTGGGCAAAGCTGCGCAGGCTCCGGCCGGGACCGGCCTAGGTCGTCCGCGGGGGTGCGGCCCGTCACTCCACGGTGACGGACTTGGCGAGGTTGCGCGGTTTGTCCACGTCGCATCCCCGGGCGAGGGCGGCGTGGTAGCTGAGCAGCTGGAGGGGGATCGTCGCGAGGATCGCCAGGGTCGGGTCGTCCGCGTCCGGGATGGTGATGCGTTCGTCGACGAGTCCCTCGGGCAGCTGGCAGCTCTCCGTGGCAATGGCCACGATGGGCCCGCCCCGGGCCTTGATCTCCTGCATGTTGGCCACGACCTTGGGGAGGACTTCCCCCTGGCTGACGAGGAAGAGGGAGGGGCAGGATTCACTGACGAGAGCGATCGGTCCGTGCTTCATCTCCGCGGCGGGGTAGCCCTCCGCGTGAATGTAGGAGATCTCCTTGAGTTTGAGGGCTCCCTCGAGGGCAATGGGGAAGAGGAGCTGGCGGCCGAGGAAGAGGCAGTGCTCGAAACCGGCCAGCCACTGCCCGACCCGCTGGAGGGAGTCGTTCATCCGGAGGGCCTGCTCCACTTGCTCGGGCAGCCGGCGGAGCGATTCCATGTAGCGGAAGCCGTCGCTGAAGCTCATGTCGCGGAGCCGGGCGAAGAGCAGGGCCACCATGGAGGAGAGGAAGAGCTGGGAGGTGAAGGCCTTCGTCGAGGCCACGCCGATTTCCGGACCGGCGTGCTGGTAGATGCCCCCGTCCGTCTCCCGGGCGATGGTCGAGCCGACCACGTTGTTGATGGCCAGGGTGCGGTAGCCCTTGCGCCGGGCCTCCCGGAGGGCCGCGAGCGTGTCGATGGTCTCGCCGGACTGGCTGATCACGAAGACGAGGGTGTCCTTGTCGAGGGGAGCGTTTCGGTAGCGAAACTCGGAGGCGTACTCCACCTCCACGGGGATGCGGGCGTAGCGCTCGATGAGGTGCTCGGCGACGAGACAGGCGTGCCAGGCGGTCCCGCATCCGCAGAAGACGATCCGGTCGACCTGGCGGAGGTCGCGCGGGCTGATGTTCAGCCCCCCGAACTTGGCGGTGCTCCCGTCCTCGGCGATGCGCCCGCGGAGGGCGTTCTCGAGGGCCTGGGGCTGTTCGAAGATCTCCTTGAGCATGTAGTGCTCGAAGTCGCCGAGCTGGGAGTCCTCGATCTTCCAGTCCACCTCGTGGACGACGGCGTCGACCGGCTCGCGCTCACTGCTGAGAATCCGGTAGCTGTCGCGGGTCAGTTCGACGAGTTCCCCGTCGTTCAGGTAGATCACCTGGAGGGTGGCCCCGAGGAGGGCCGCTACATCACTGGCGATGAAGTTCTCACCGGAACCGAGCCCCACGATGAGCGGGGACCCCTTGCGGGCGCCTACGAGCTGGTCGGGAGCGTCCGCGCAGAGGACGGCGATCCCGTAGGTCCCCTCCACGTGGAGAAGGGCCTTGCGCACGGAGCGGAGGAAGTGGCTCTCCCGCCCGTCCGGACTGGCGGCCGGCTCCTTGTCGTAGTGATAGGCAATGAGGTTGGCGAGCGCCTCGGTGTCCGTCTCCGAATGGAACTGGTAGCCGCGCTCGCGGAGGAAGGCGCGGATCGACTCGAAGTTCTCAATGACCCCGTTGTGAACGAGGGAAAACCGGTGGTCAGAACTCGGTTGGGGATGGGCGTTCTCCTCGGTGACCTTCCCGTGGGTGGCCCAGCGGGTATGGCTGATCCCGGCGGAGCCGCGGAGGGGTTCCTCCTCGAGGGCCCCCGCGAGGTTGGCCACCCGGCCGACCCGGCGGACCTGCTCGATCCGATCCGCGGAGCCGATGGCGATCCCGGCACTGTCATAGCCCCGATACTCCAGTTGTTTCAGCCCCTGCAGAAGGAGGGGGCCCGCGTCCTTGGAACCGATGTAGCCAACAATACCGCACATAAGGGGAAAGATCCGAAAAAGGGGTGAGACCGCTGAGATCGTGCTGGAACTGGTCCGGGGGAGCAAGTAGGTTTCCGGCGTTATGCTTCCCCGAATCAAATGCGTGATCATGGGGGGCGGCCGGGGCACCCGTCTCTGGCCGCTCACTCAGGAACGCTGCAAGCCGGCGGTACCCCTCGCCGGAAAGTATCGTCTCGTCGATATTCCGATCAGCAATTGCCTGAACTCGGGCCTCAACGAGATCTTCGTGCTGACGCAGTTCAACACGGCTTCCCTCCACCGTCACATTCAATACTCCTACCAGTTCGACCCCTTCAGCGGGGGCTTCGTGGATATCCTCTCGGCCGAGCAGACCGAGTCCGGCGAGGCCTGGTACCAGGGCACGGCGGACGCCGTTCGCCAGAACCTCATGCACTTCGGCGATTCGGAGGACGACCTCTTCCTGATCCTCGCCGGGGACCAGCTCTACCGGATGGACTTCCGGGAGATGATCCAGCGCCACGTGGAGAGCGGGGCGGCCGTCACCGTGGCGGCAACCACCGTGCCCCCGGAGAAGGCGTTTGGCCTCGGTCTCATGCGGGTGGACGAGGGCCTGCGGATCGAGGAGTTCGTGGAAAAGCCCACCGACCCCGAGGTGATCGCCGGCCTGACCGTGGCCCCCCACTTGCGCGACCAGTTCGCACCCGGGGCGGACGGCGACATCTGCCTGGCTTCCATGGGACTCTACCTCTTCAACGGCAGGATCCTCCGGGAGGCGCTCGCTTCGCCCCATGCGGACTTCGGGAAGGAACTGATTCCCAGCCTGCTCGGGAAGGGCCTGCTCCAGGCCCACCCCTTCACCGGCTACTGGGAAGACATCGGCACCATCGACGCCTTCTTCGAGGCGAACCTGCAGCTCACCGACCGCGTGCCCCCCTTTAACTTCTTCGACGAGAGCAACCGGGTCTACTCCCGGGCGCGCTACTTGCCGGCCGCAAAGGTGAACGGGGCGACCCTCGAGAAAACCGTGCTCGCGGACGGCTGCATCCTCTCGGAGTGCCGGGTGCGCCGGTCCGTCATCGGGGTGCGCTCCATCCTCCGCGAGGGGTGTGAATTCGAGGAAGTCGTCATGATGGGCTCGGACTTCTTCGAGCTGAACCCCGAGCAGGGAGACCGCGACGACCGGATTCCCCTCGGAGTGGGCCCGCGCACGCGGGTGCGCCACGCCATCATCGACAAGAACGCCCGCATCGGGGCGGACGTCGTTCTCGATCCCACGGGACTCCCGGAGGAGTACTCCCGGGATGGCCTCTACATCCGCGACGGGGTCCTCCTCGTCCCGAAGAACTGCACGGTGCCCGACGGCTACCAACTCACTGCATGAGGGAACTCCTCTACTGCACGGACGGCTCCAGCTACGCCGCCCAGGCCCGCTCCTACGCTTCCTGGGCGGCCGGCCGGGCAAGCGCCCGGATCCACGCCCTCTACGTCTCCGACCTGCGCCGGTTCGAGATGCCGGCGGTCATGGACTTGAGCGGGAGCATCGGCGTGCAGCCCTACCAGAACCTGATCCGCACCCTGCAGGAGTCGGAGAAGGAGAAGGCCCGCCTCATCGAGGAGAGCGACCGCCAAGCGCTTTCCGAGGACGGCCGGGAGGAGGCCTATGAATTCGAGACGCGAACCGGTTTCCTCGTGGACACCATCGTGGAGGCGGCCGGTCCGCGGGATCTCGTCGTCCTCGGCAAGCGCGGCGAGTCGGCGGAGCACGCCATCGAGCATCTCGGGTCGACCCTCGAGCGGGTGATCCGTTCGGTGGACAAGCCCTGCCTGGTCACGAACCGGAAGTTCTCCGCCCCGGGCAATCTCGCCGTCGCCTACGACGGGAGCGCGACCGGGGAAAAGCTTCTCGCCTGGCTGGAGGAGGCCACCTGGCTGCACGACCTCCCCCTCCACCTCCTCCTCGTCAGCGAGGAGCGGGACGGGGACGAGCGGGCGGTGGAACGACTCCGTTCCGCCGAGGAGCGCCTCCAGGCGGCGGGCTTCTCCGTGCGCCCGCAGATGCTCGCGGGTCTCGCCGAGGATGTCATCGCCGACTACGTGGAGCGGGAAGCCATCGGTCTTCTCGCCATTGGCGCCTACGGGCACGGTCGCCTCCGCCGCTTCCTCATCGGCAGCACCACCTCCGAGCTCATCCGCCGCTGCCGGATCCCGATCCTCTGCCAGCCCTGAGGCGGCCAGCGGCGGAGACAAGCCGCCGGCGGAGGCCATCGGGGGTCGCTGGGATCGGAGGGAAGAGTCGATGGGATGTCCCCGGGTCGTAGCGGGAACCGGTCCGGCCAAAAAATGATCCTCGCGATCGTCCGACCGCCCCCGGAAAGCGCGTCGACGATCGAGGGGCCGGAGGGGCGATGGGAGACAAAAAGCGGTCGACGGAGATTCGCGCCGGCCCTGCCTTGCCCGGACAGCTCCCGACCGCGAGGGGACCGGCTTCGAAAGAACCGAACTCGGTCCGACCGACGGAAACCGTGTCCCCAGCGCAACCTCTCACGGGCCCCGCGCGCTCCCCCTCTTTCCCGCTCCAATCCCACCCCCCGAAAGGACAATTCGCCCCCACCTGCCCAGAACTCGGCCAAGTTGCCCAACCCACTCCCACCCTCGCCTCGAGCCGAGACGCGGCGAAGCGCCAACGACGGGCCAGCGACGGGGCAGGGGGGCGCTCAAAGGCGCAGCATGGACCCAATTCCCCGGACAACCCCGAACCTACCCCCTGCCGGGGGCCGTAACCCGCTCCCCTGCGACGCCGCAAGCGATCCCATACCCGCCAGCCCGCGATGCACCGACCCCAGAGACTCCGCGGAAGCCCACGCCTCCCCGCGCCACCCCCCGAACCGAAGCGCAGGGAAACGCAGAAAGTGCGGCATCGATAAGCCGAAGGCACATCCTGGGAGAACCGCAGGGCGCAGCATAAACAGGCCGCATGCCCAGCAAGAAAGAAGCGATGCCGGGAGCTAAGTGACGCGGTGAGAAAAGGCGGCGTATCGAGGCGGGGAACCAAACCTGCCAGAGCTT
>P_2C_Liq_1_UnCtyDRAFT_1000808_pt1 | contig 12777 bp, 13 predicted proteins | sample Pon2CUnioCityCA_2_FD_10234 | JGI IMG/M metagenome (IMG submission 10234)
CCCGGGCACCATTTTTACTAAATAAGTAAGATATTTACGCGCCCACATCGACTGTGTTGGCAGTGTCGTCATCTCCGCTGTTTGTTCTTATAAGATCGGTCTGGAGAAGAGCGCTCTGAGCCGAGGATTTGCTCGACACAATGGGGCACCTCTTTGGCCAGCTGCGTGGTGGCCTCGGCATTTCGGTCATTTTGGTGGGGGCGCTTTTGGCCGCCTCAACAGGCATTGTCGGTGCAACCGTTGTGGCCATGGGCATGATCGCCCTGCCCGCCATGCTACGGGCAGGCTATGACCCGCGTGTCGCCTCTGGCATCGTCTGTACGGCAAGCACAGTATGAACAAGGGAAGTTCACGGTTGAAGCCCTGTCAGGCGGCCAGTTTTTTTTGCAGCAGCCGTGACCCTTCTGGGGCATGACCCCATCTGGCTGGGCATCCTTATTGCTATCAACTTGCAAACAAGTTTTCTGCCCCCGTCCTTCGGATTTTCGCTGTTCTACCTGAGAGGNGCAGCGCCCAAAGNGATCATAACCCGCCATATCTGTCCGGGCGTCATTCCGTTTATTGGCACACAAGCCGTAGGCGTCGTGCTTATCTGGTTTGTGCCAACGCTTGCCACTTGGCTTCCGTCGGTTCTGTTTTAAGCAGCCACAGTCCGCGGTGTGGCAAGGCGGCTCATCGAGCAACACCATAAATGGTGTGACCGATTCTTCCCAACGGCGTGGGCGGGGCAAATAAACTTAGTTGCGCAGCGTCATAGCGCCAAAGTCATGGCTATATGCGCTTATGCTGCCGACATAGTTGCCTGCCCCGAGGCGAAGGCGAGAGATATACGGCCATATGGTGTGGTTTCGCCGCCCTAAGTGGCGATTTATGGACCAATACACCCAGATTCAAAGATTTCGCTTGAAATTACTGTGGCTGGAGACAATATGCACCCAAATTTTACTAGCAAGATAGAAGAGCTGAAATGGAAGTAAGTGTTCGCGACAACAATGTTGATCAGGCGCTTCGTGCGCTGAAGAAGAAACTACAGCGCGAAGGCGTTTTCCGTGAAATGCGGCTGAAAGAACATTTCGAAAAGCCCTCCGTGCGCAAAGCACGCGAGAAAAAAGAGTCGATCAGCCGCCAGCGTAAACTGGCGCGCAAGAAGGCGCTCCGCGACGGTTAAGTCAAAGGCGGTCAAGATGGAGCAGTCTAGCTTGACGCAATGGCACTGATAACCGCCGTGTCGGCCTCACCGTTAAGTGCGTGAGACCAACAGATCAAATGCCGCGCTCGCTTTCATGGTGAGCGCGGCATTTCTGTGTGTTCAAACGGCGGGGTTTATTTTGGGACACACCACGCCCCCAGTGGATGCATCCGCTGGGGGCTTTTTTACGAGCTGATTGTCTTGGCAACAGGCTGCAGGGGCAGCCTGCCATACCTTACATCTTTGCAGGAACCTCGATCCCCAAGAGGCCAAGGCCAAGCTCGAGCTGCGCCTTGGCTGCCGTCAGCAAGCCAAGATGAGAGGCCGCAACGGCAGGGTCAACGCCCTCAGCCAAAACACGGTTTGACTGGTAGAAGGAGTTGGTTGCGTTGGCGAGCTTGTAGACATGCATCGCCATGTTGCTCGGCTTGCGGGTTTCGACAGCACGGGCGAGCTTGGCCGGGAATTCATCAAGCGTCAGCACAAGCGCGCGTGCGCCGTCAGACACTGTGTCAAACGCAGCCGGCGTCAGCCCTGCGGCGCGGGCATTCTCCATCAGTGATGCAATGCGCACACAGGTGTACTGGATATAAGGGCCCGTCTTGCCTTCAAACTGCAGGAACTGCTCCATATCAAAGATATAATTGCTCTCGCGGTCGTGGGACAGCTCGCCAAACTTAATCGCCGCAATAGCGATCTGCTCGGCTGTTTTTTCAAGCGCGTCGCCCTCGAGTTTGCCCATCGCCTCAAGGCGGGCGCGGGCTGCGGCGTTCATCTCTTCCATAAGATCGTGCAAGCGCATGACACCGCCTTCGCGGGTCTTGAAAGGCTTGCCATCAGTGCCGTTGACCGTGCCAAAGGCCGTGTGCTCAAGCTTTGTCGTGCCCAGCAGCCCCGTCTTTTCCATGCCAAGGAACACTTGCTGGAAGTGCATTTTCTGGCGCGCATCAACGACATAGAGAATGTAGTCAGGCTTATCGTGGTTCAGGCGGTCAACAATCGTGGCAAGGTCGGTCGCACCGTAGCCATAGCCACCGTTGGAGTTGCGCAGCATGAGCGGGGGCAGCTTGTTGTCCTCTCCCAGATGCACAACAATCGCGCCGTCATCCAGCACCGCTGTGCCACTGTCTTCCAAGCTTGAGACAAGCGGGCCGAGCATATCTTGGTAGCGGCTTTCGCCATAGAAGTAGGTAAACTCACAGCCCAAGCGGTTGTAGTCACGGCGCAGGCTGGCGATGCTCACATCGACAATGCGCTGCCAAAGCCGCATGTAGCGCTCATCTCCGGCTTGCAGCGCCGAGGTCGCCTCGCGGGCCTGCTCGCGGAAAGCTTCATCGGCTTTCGACTTTGCAGACGCAGCAGGATACCACTCTTGCAAATCAAGCATCGTAATCGGTGTGGTCACTGTCTCGTCAAAGAGATCAGGGCGCACCTCCTGAATTTGGGTGATGAGCTGGCCCAGCTGCAAGCCCCAGTCTCCCAGATGCACATCGCTCACAACGTCATGGCCCGCAAACTCCAAGAGGTTGATCAGCCCGTGCCCTACGATGGCAGAGCGCAAATGCCCCACGTGCATTTCCTTGGCTAGGTTGGGGCCACCATAATCAACCATGATTTTCGCAGGTGTTTCGGTTGCTGCCAAAGCGCGCGGATCAGCCACCGAGGCCGCAACAAGCCCGCGCAACGCAGCATCTGTCGCCTTGAAGTTCAAAAAGCCGGGCTTCACAAAGTCGGCTTCAAAGAGCTCACCAAGGTCAAGCGCCTCCATAACTGCCGCGCCTGCCTCCATCGGGTTCATCTTTTGGCTCTTGGCCACGCCCATAAGGCCGTTGCACTGGAAATCTGCCAGATCTGGGCGGTCGGAAACACGCACCGCGGCAAACTTGGTGTCATACCCCGCGCGTTCAAATGCGGCGTTTACCATCTGTTGAAGGGTCTCAATCAGGGTCTTTTGCATGGGGCGCGGGCCTTCTTGGCAGGGAGTGTCAAAGTCGGGCTTTGCATACCGAGCTTGTGCGCTGAGGAAAAGGGCCAATTCATGCTGGCAAGGCTTCCCATCGGGCTGATTTAACTGTTATCAAATTCTTATGACCACCTCAAAGCCACAGCGCATCAATGTCGAGTTCGTCTCGGCCTACCCGTCCCGCCCCCTTCGGGGCGAAGATGCTTATGCAGCCATCATCGGCGATGTGCTCGCGCGCATGGCTGATGCGCTCGGCCATGAGGTGACCCGTGAGTACTACGTCAACGATGCGGGCCCACAGGCTGATGCTCTGGCGCGCGGGGTTTATGCACGCTGCGTTGCGCCTGCAGAGTTTGACACCGACGAAATAACGGCGCTGGCGGCTGCCGTGCGCAAAGGCTTGCCCGAACATCTGTTCACCGCGCCCGAGGCCGACTGGCTCGCGCCCGTACGCCGCGCAGCCGTTGACGCAGCCATGGCCAGCATCCGCGAGGGGCTGGCAGAACTCGATGTGCGCTTTGATGTGTTCACCCATGAAAGCGGCCTTGAAACAGGCGGGGCGCTCACACGGCTTTTAGACGACTTTGCGGCCAAAGATGCGCTGATGGACAGATCGGGCAACCTCGTCAGCCCGGCGCCAGAAACGCAGACCGAGCGGCTGATGCTTGATACCGTTCCGCGCGGCGATCTGCGCCCACGGCCCCTTACAGATGCAGACGGGCGCTTCACCTATTATGCAGGCGATCTGGCCTACCACTCCGACAAGCTAGAGCGCGGTTTTGACATGCTGATTGATGTCTTCCGCAAGGATCATTCCAGCTATGCCCCGGGCCTTGTGGCAGGCATCGACCTGATGAGCGCAGGCAAAGCCAAGCTGTCAGTCTGCCTGATCGACCCTTTGCGCCCTGCAACGGGCGAAGAGCCGTCACCGCGAGCACCGTTTGACAATGGCCTGCCCTCGCTTGAGGCGCTTCTGGCCTTTTACGGCGCACCGCTCTTGCGCCGCCTCTTTCTGGCCCACGCACCAGGCACACCGCTTGAACTGGCCTGCGACGAGCCCACCCGCGCAGCGCTCGCGCGCGCCGAGGCCGATAGCCTTGCTATGCTCGAGCTGCCTGATGCGCCCGCTGATGCTGCGCTCATGGCCGAGCCAGCTCTCACAGAGGCCTTCGAGGCGCGCAATCCGCACTTGCTGCTTGCCACGGCGGATGATCTTGCCGCCCAAAAGCCTTGCCAAAGGCAGCGCGCACCCTGCGGCGAAGACCGCCTTGAGCCAAATGCGCCGCGCGCTTGGCCTTTGAAAAGGAAGTCCCATGACCGAGCTGACCCTACGCCCCATCCTAGAGGCTGATCGCCCCGAATGGCAGCGCCTGTTCACCGCCTATCTGACCTTTTACGAAACCTCGCGTCCCCAAGAGGTCTATGACAGCTCGTTTGCGCGGCTGCTCTCGGGCTCAGAGACCGAATTCAAAGGCCTGATTGCCCTCAAAGACGGGCAAGCCATAGGCTTTACGCATTATCTGTTTCACCGCCACATGTGGTCGGTCGAAAATACCTGCTACCTGCAAGATCTCTATGTTGACCCCGAGGTGCGCGGCACTGGCGCGGGGCGCGCACTGATCGAGGCGGTTTATGCCGAGGCAACACAGGCCGGCGCAACAGGCGTTTACTGGATGACACAGGAGTTCAACGCAACGGCGCGCAAGCTCTATGACCGCGTGGCAGAGCTGACACCGTTCATCAAATACAACAAGCCCGTTGGCTGAGGCTCACCCGCCCACATCTTCCTGTGCAATCGAAACTGTTTTGACAATCGCATAGGCCGCAACGCCCACATCAAGGCCCAGCGCCTTGGCAGAGCGGCGGGTGATGCGCGCCTGTATCTTGCCAGCCGCCGTGTGCAGCGCCACAAGAGCGCCGGGCCCGTCTCCGCTGCGCAGCCCCGTGACAGTTGCCTGCAAAATATTCAGCGCCGAAAGCCCTTCCGGCTTCCTACGTGCCAAAATGACATCGCTCGCGGCGATCCGCACCCGCAACCGCGCCCCAATCTCTTGGGGCACTTTGGGCAAAAACAGCGGCACACCCCCCGCCACCAGTTCGCTGAGCCCGTCGGCATGGTGTGCCACCACAACGGCCTCGATCATCGCGCCCACAGCGCGCACACCGCCTTGCACTAGCTTTGGATCAGCCAAGACATCTTCGGGGCGACACAGGGACGAGGCTTGCCCCGTCTCCAGTGTCACAACGTGGTCCGCCAGCCGCCCAAGCTCGCTGACCGAATGGGTCACATAGAGAATAGGCAGTGCGCGCTCGTCCCGCAGCCGCTCGAAATAAGGCAAAAGCTCGCTCTTGCGCGCGCCATCCAGCGCCGCCAGCGGCTCATCTGCCAAAAGCATTTTCGGCCCGCTCAACAGCGCACGCCCCAGCGCCACGCGCTGCGCCTCTCCCCCCGACAGCTTCGCAGGGCGGCGCGCCAGAAGCGCGCCAATGCCCAGAAGCGTCACGATACGGTCAAACTCTGCATCCGAAGGCGGTGTTGGCGCGAGCTTGCGCCCGTAGTTGAGGTTGGCCTCCACGCTCAAATGCGGAAACAGCCGTGCATCCTGAAACACATAGCCGACACCGCGTTTGTGAGCCGGCAGGTTCTCACCTGACTTCGCATCATAGAGCACGCGCCCCCCCAGCCCGATGTGGCCACGATCCGGGGTGATCAACCCCGCCACAGCGTTGATCAGAGTTGTCTTGCCCGACCCAGAAGGCCCGAACAAAACAGTGATCCCCGCGGGCGCTTCAAACCGCGCGTTGAGCGTAAAGCCATGTAAGGCTTTGCCGATATCCACTTTCAAGCTCATGCGCCTGCCACCTTACGCGCCATACGCCGCGCCAGGACTTCAGACAGCAGAAGCGCCGCCATCGCAACGACGATGGCAACAATAACCAGCCGCGCTGCAGCGCTCTCGCCCCCAGGCACTTGCAAGAAGCTGTAAACAGCCGAGGGCAATGTCTGCGTTTCACCGGGGATATTGGAGACAAAGGTGATGGTTGCACCAAACTCACCCATGGCCTTGGCAAAACCAAGCACAGACCCCGCCAAAACACCGGGCATCGCCATGGGCAGTGTCACGGTTGCAAACACTCTGAGAGGCGACGCGCCAAGCGTGGCAGCCGCAGCCTCTAGGCGGGGGTCGACCGCTTCGATAGACAGGCGGATCGCGCGGACAACGAGCGGAAACGCCATAATCGCTGCGGCCAAGACGGCCCCGCTCCAGCGGAAGGCCAGCGGAAGACCCACAGCCTCAAGAACGCGCCCGCCCAAGCCTTGCGAGCCAAAGAACAACAGCAAGAGATAGCCCGTCACAACAGGCGGCAACACCAACGGCAAATGCACAAGCCCGTTGAGCAGACCGTGGCCCCAGAAGCGCCCGCGCGCCAACGCATAGGCAACAGCGATCGCAGGGGGCAAGCTGAGCACCGTGGCCCAAAGTGCCACCTTGAGCGAGAGCGCGACGGCCTGCCACTCTTCGGGGCCAAGCCAGCTCACTGGGCAGGCCTCACGCCAAGGAGGCCAAACCCCTGCGCCTCAAAAACACGTTGCGCAGCAGCGCCCTGCAAGGAGGCCAAGACATCTGCCGCCGCCTCAGAGGGCGAAAGCCGCCCGACGGGGTAGATGATCGGGCTGTGCGTATCACTTGGAAGCTGCAGCACAACCTGCACCTTGGGTTCGGCCACAGCATCACTGGCGTAGACAAGACCAAAGCGCGCCTCGCCCCGCGCCACAAGCGCCAGCGCCGCGCGCACATTATCAGTCTGCACAACCTGCGACTGTAACGCGCCCCAAAGCCCCAGCGTTTCGAGCGCTTCACGCCCGTAGATACCGGCAGGCACCGCCGAGACCAGCCCCATGGCGATCCGCCCGGGGCCAAAGCTGCTTGCGTCACCAAGGCGCAGATCAGGGGCCGGCAGGCGCGAAATCAGCACCAACTCGTTTGACAAAAGGTCAACGCGGTTTGAGGCATCGACTTTGCCATTGATTTGAAGATGATCCATCCATGCGACATTGGCCGAAATAAACAGATCCGCAGGCGCACCCTGCTCAATCTGGCGCGCCAATGTGGAAGAGCCCGCATAAACAAGCCTGAGCTCATGCCCCGTCTCGGCTTCGATCAGAGGCGCAATCTCGTCCAGCGCCGTCTTCAGGCTTGCCGCCGCAAAAATGCTGACACGGTCTGCCAAGGCCGCATTGCCAAGCATCACCGCAAACCACAGCGCCAAAACCGATCTGCCAAACCAGAGCATAGCCTTTGCCTTTCATGAAAAAGCCCCGATGCTTTTTCAAACATCGGGGCCATAATGTCAGAGCCTAACGTCTTAGCCCAGAACAGATTTCACCGCTTTGGCCGTCTTGCCGACGACCTCGTCGGCCTCGGCCTGTGTCAGGCAGAAGGGCGGCGCAAAGCCAAGGATATCCCCCTGCGGCATCGCGCGGGCAATCACGCCTTCGGCGAGCAAAGCACCCGCGATCTGCGGGCCGATCTTCTCTGACGCATCAAAGAAGACACGCCCCTCGCGCGCTTTCACAAACTCGACAGCACACAGCATGCCTTCGCCGCGGATCTCGCCAACATGGGCGTGTGCGCCCAGTGCATCGGCCATCGCCGCGTTGAGGTAGGCGCCCGTTTCGCCCGCGTTCTGAATGAGGTTTAGCTCATCAATCAGCTTGAGGTTGGCCACACCTGCCGCCGCACCGATGGGGTGGGCAGAGTAAGTCCAGCCGTGACCAATGGGGCCGTTTTCGTCGGTGCCTTGCTCAAGCACTTTCCACATTTTCTCGCTCACAATAGAGCCCGAAAGCGGCGCATAGGCCGAAGTCAGGCCCTTGGCGATGGTGATGAGATCAGGTTTCATGCCGTAGTGCTCGGAGCCGAACATTGTGCCGAGGCGGCCAAAGCCCGTCACAACCTCATCGGCCACCAGCATAATATCATGGCGCTCAAGCACCTCCTGAATGGCCGCCCAGTAGCCTTCTGGCGGCGGAACAATTCCGCCTGTGCCCAAAATAGGCTCCCCGATGAAGGCGGCAATCGTGTCAGCGCCTTCCCGCTCGATCAGCGCCTCAAGCTCGGCCACACAATGGGCCACAAACTGCGCCTCTGATTGCTCAAGGTTCTCACGGCGGAAGTAATAGGGCGCTTCGGTGTGCACCACCTGCGCCAGCGGCAAATCAAACTTCTTGTGAAACAGCTCAAGCCCCGTCAGCGAGCCTGTCACAAGCCCCGAGCCATGGTAGCCGCGCCAGCGGCTGATGATCTTTTTCTTCTCGGGGCGGCCCAAGATATTGTTGTAATACCAGATCAGCTTCACGTTGGTTTCGTTGGCGTCCGAGCCGCCGAGGCCAAAGTAGACCTTGCTCATATGTGCAGGCGCACGATCCATGATCATCTTGGCCAGCGTGATGCTGGCTTCGGTGCCGTGCCCTACATAGGAGTGGTAGTAGGCCAGCTCTTTGGCCTGCGCGCCAATCGCTTCGGCGATCTCCTGACGGCCATAGCCGACGTTCACACAATAAAGCCCTGCAAATGCGTCAAGCAAGCGGTTGCCGTCGCGGTCTTCAATGTGGCAGCCCTGCCCGCCCGTCACCACGCGCTGTGGCAAATCTCCGCGCGCGAAGTCGGCAAGATGCGTTGATGAATGGAAAAAGTTGTCACGATCCCACTGTTCAAGTTGGTCGTTTTTAAGCATGCGAATTGCTCCTATGGTTAGGCATCTCACCTTTATGCCGGAGCTCAGCGTGCAGATGGTTGGGTTAATGCACCTTCNTACCTGCCAAAATGCGGCATGGGTTTCCAGAACAAACTGACCTAGCCCGCGATTTTCGCGCTCATGTCNTTCNTCATCTGCGCCACATCGGGCGAAACCGCCATCGGCGCGGCCGCCGAAAGCGCGCAAATGGTAATATCCGCCTCAGACCGCCGCCCTTGTACCGCGCCGCCAATCACATCCTCCAGAGCAAGCGTCTCCTCACTGGCGCTTTCAGCGGCCACCACATCCGCAGTGGCGAGGACATCGGTGTTAATCCCCTCTGCGCTGTTCAGCAGGGTCACATGCAGCCCCGCATGAAGCCAGTCAGGCCGCAGCGCAGCGCCATCCCCAACAACAAAATCGCACGCGCCGAACAGAGCTGCAGCGTCGGTCATGACCTCCCCGTCAAGACCGAGCGCCGCCCCTAGCTCCACCGCGCAGCGCGCCGCATCCTGGGTATCGTGAGAGAAGACCAGAACGCGCTCAAACTGGCGGACATGCGCGGCAGCCCTCAGCTGTGCGCGTGCCGCTTCTGCTGTGCCAAAAAGGCCCGCAACACGCGCAGCGCGCGGTGCAAGCCGCTCTGCTGCCAAAGCCCCTGTCGCAACAGCGTTCAGCTGTCCGTTTGTCTCAACCATTCTGGCCCCCTCATCGGCGTGGCTTCAAAACAGTGTCCGCCGTATCCCCTCCCTGTGAAACCACAGTCGGCCTCCTGTGTCAGCCCTGCACATGGTAAACACTCTGTTGAAATAAAAAGCACAGCGGCCGCGCGGCCCAANAGTGCACCCNGCTGAGACCCTGATTTTCTGGTGGCTTCAGGCCCCTTTTGCGCTGCCTNTTTTTTGTGCGTTTCCCAAGGGTCAAGCCTCTGACGCAGAGAAAACGATTGCCAATCGGGGTTAAGAAACTAAGCTCAGCGCGTTGCGAACATTAGATTCTCTGTTCGCATGGGGAGAAAAATAAAAAGCGCATGACCGATAAAACATCTGCAAACAGCACGGCTGCCACACTTGAAGTTGACGATCTGCACAAATCATTTGGGGACCTAGAAGTCCTCAAAGGTGTCTCTATGACCGCCCGTGAAGGCGATGTTGTGTCTATTGTCGGCTCGTCTGGCTCGGGCAAAAGCACATTTCTGCGCTGTATCAACCTGTTGGAGCTGCCCACATCCGGCCTGATCCGTCTGTCTGGTGAGGAAGTGAAGTTCAAAGGCAGCGGTGCGGCCCGTGTGCCGTCCGACAAGAAGCAGGTTGCGCGCCTGCGCTCCCAGCTTGGCATGGTGTTTCAAAGCTTTAACCTCTGGCAGCACATGACCGTTCTGCAAAACGTGATGGAAGGCCAGGTCCAGGTGCTGGGCGTGCCCAAAGCCGAAGCCCGAGAGCGCGCTGAGGCCATTCTCGAGCGCGTTGGTCTCTATGACAAACGCGAGCAATATCCCGCGTTCCTCTCAGGTGGTCAGCAACAGCGCGCCGCCATCGCCCGCGCTGTGGCGATGGAGCCGAAAGTCATGCTCTTTGACGAGCCGACCTCGGCGCTTGATCCAGAGTTGGTGGGCGAAGTGCTCAAAGTTATTCGCGGCCTTGCCGAAGAAGGCCGCACCATGATCCTCGTGACGCATGAAATGAGATTTGCGCGCGATGTGTCGTCAGAAGTTGTTTATCTGCACGAAGGCCGCGTCGAAGAACGCGGCGCGCCAGAAGACATCTTCACGAACCCAACGAGTGAGCGCTTTGCCTCGTTCATTCAAACAACATACTAACCAACAGAAAACGGGAGATAAAAATGAAACTTACATCAATCCTCGGATCAGCCGCCGCACTGGCGCTTACAGCGACAGCGGCCACAGCCGACATCAAAATCGGCTTCGCAGCCGAAGCCTACCCCCCCTTCACAGCCAAAAACGCAGCTGGCGAATGGGAAGGCTTTGAAGTTGATCTCAAGAACGCCCTCTGCGCCGCCATGGAAGAAGAGTGCACAGTTGTTGACGTGGCATGGGACGGCATCATCCCCGCCCTGCTCGCAGGCAAGATCGATGCGATCGTCGCCTCGATGTCGATCACGGAAGAGCGTCTGAAAACGATCAACTTCTCAGACAAATACTACAACACACCCGCCGTTCTGGTGGCGCCCAAGACATCAGACATGAGCGCAGACAGCACAGATGGCAAAATCATCGGTGTGCAGGTCTCGACCATTCACCAGAACTATGCCGAGAAGCATTTTGGTGGTGCCGATATCAAAACCTACAGCACCTTTGATGAGCACAACCAAGACCTGACAGCTGGCCGCGTTGATGCCGTCGTCGGTGACTCGATCGCCTTCGCTGACTACCTCGCAGCCACACCCGACATGGAAGTCAAAGCCGAGCTGACAGACGAAGCCGTCTTCGGCCCGGGTGTTGGCGTNGGTATGCGCAAAGACGACACAGAGCTTGCCGCCAAGTTCAACGCAGCGATCAAACAGATCCGCGAAGACGGCACATATGATGCCATCGGCAAGAAATTCTTCGACTTTGACATCTACGGCGGCTAAACGCCTCTATCGCGCGCGCCAGAGCTTTTTGGCGCGCGCATTTTTCTGATCGGATCTCATGGAAAACGCGCTCGAACTCCTCGCACTTTCGCCCCCCGGCTGGGGCGGTAACCTGCTGCGCGGGCTCTGGAGCACATTCCAGATTGCGGCTGGAGCCTATGCGCTCGGCCTTGCCCTCGGCCTCTTTGGCGCCTTTGGCAAAATATACGGTGGCCCCGTCTTGCGCGGTGCGCTCACGGTTTACACCACAGTCATCCGCGCCGTGCCCGAGCTTGTGCTGATCTTGCTGCTGTATTACCTCGGCACCGACCTGCTCAATATGGCGCTCACCTCGATGGGGTTTGAGCGCATGGATATCTCGGGCCTCTGGGCTGGCATCTATGTCATCGGCTTTGTGCAAGGTGCTTACTCTACCGAAGTTCTGCGCGGCGCGTTTCAGGCTGTGCCTTTCGGGCAGATCGAAGCCGCGCGCGCCATCGGTATGAGCGCGTTCAAGGCGCATTGGCGCATCATCCTGCCAGCGATGATCCCTTTCGCGCTGCCGGGCCTCGCAAACCTCTGGCTGATTGCCACCAAAGAAACTGCGCTTCTGGCCGTCGTCGGCTTCTCCGAGCTGGCACTGGAAACCAAGCAAGCCGCCGGGGCAACCAAAGCGTACTTTATGTTCTACGTGGCGGCAGCCGTGCTCTACCTTGCCCTGTCCCTCGCCTCTACAGGCGTCTTTGCTCTGGTCGAGCGGCACTTCCGCCGCGGCCAGCCAAGCCAGAGTTAAGCGCATGGATTGGTCCTGGCTCCCCGAATATCTGCCCCGCTTTGCCGAAGGCCTCTGGCTCACGCTCCAGCTTCTGTTCTGGTCAATCCTCATTGGCATGTCGCTCGCGATCCCTATTGGCCTTGTACAGGTCACAGGCCCACGCCCGCTGGCATGGCTCGCGCGCGGCTTCACAACCGTCATTCGCGGCACACCGCTTTTGATCCAGCTCTGGCTCATCTACTACGGCGTCGGCTCGCTCTTCCCCTCCATACCGGGGATCCGCGAAAGCTTTCTCTGGCCTGTCTTGCGCGATGCCTTCCCCTATGCCGTTCTGGCCTTCTCGCTCTCGGTGGCAGGCTATGAAGGCGAGATCATGCGCGGCGCGTTCCGTGGTGTGCCCAAGGGCGAGCTTGAGGCCGCCCGCGCTGTTGGTATGACACCCTTTCAGGTGCTGCGCCGCGTTTGGCTGCCGCGTGCTTTGCAAAATACATTCCCAACGCTCACAGGCGAGTTCATCCTGACACTCAAGGCCACGCCACT
>P_2C_Liq_1_UnCtyDRAFT_1000809_pt1 | contig 12776 bp, 15 predicted proteins | sample Pon2CUnioCityCA_2_FD_10234 | JGI IMG/M metagenome (IMG submission 10234)
ATTGATGATGACGAAATGACAGCGCGCTCGGTGGCCAAGCGCTGGGCGGCTGTGACGCTAGAGACGAAAGATGGCAGACGCTTTGCAGCAGAGCCACGCTCGGCGCGAGGCGATGTTGACGCGCCTTTGAGTGCAGAGGAAATGAGCGGCAAATATCATATGTTTGCCGACCCTGTATTGGGCCGAGCGCGGGCAGAGGAGATCAAAGCGCTGGGTGCGCGCTTTGATACGCTGGATGCAAGAAGGCTTTGCGGGGCTGCTCGACTTGGTGTTGGCCGCGCCGCAGGCTTAGAGAAGGCCGTGCTTGGCGAAGAGCGCTTGCATGTCTTCTTGCGGGCGTGGGCCAACATGGCTGATCACCTCGGCGGCGCAGACATTGCCCATTGCGCCACATGTCGCCATATCGCGGCCTGACACGAGGCCAAAGAGGAAGCCCGCAGCGAACTGATCGCCTGCGCCTGTAGCATCAACCGGGACAACTTTTGTCACGGGAATGTCGGTGCGCTTGCCTTCATGGACGATGCTCACGCCATCGCCCGAGCGGGTGCAAACAACAAGGGGGCACACGGCAGCGACGCGTGCCAGATCGGCTTCGAGATCATTGTCCTGATAGAGCGAACGGATCTCGGCTTCGTTGCCGATGACAAAGTCTAGCTCGTTTTCGATGAGGTTTACAAAGTCGGCGCGGTGGCGCTCGACACAGAAGGGGTCAGAAATGGCGATACCTGCTTTGCCGCCAGCGGCGCGGCAGGCGCGGGCTGTGCGGATGAAGGCGTCTTTGCCTTTGTCTTTGTCAAAGAGGTAGCCTTCGAGAAACACAACTTCAGCACCAGCGGCAACAGATTCATCGACATCATCGGGGCCAAGCTCGGCAGAGATGCCGAGGTAGGTGTTCATGGAGCGCTCGCCATCGGGCGAAACAAAGATCATTGAGCGTGATGTGGGCAACTCGCCGCCCGCAGCAGGAGCATTTACGAAATCAATGCCCTCTTTTGTCATGGCATCTGCATAAAAGTGGCCCAGCTCATCATCGCGTACACGGCCGATGAAGCCGGTGGCAAGGCCAAGGCTGCCGATGCCAGCGATGGTATTGGCAACAGAGCCGCCCGGCGTTTGAACGCGCGCGCCCATGGCGGCAAAAAGCGCTTCGGAGCGCTCTGTTTCGACCAGCTGCATGATGCCTTTTTCGATATCCATTTGCTCGAGGAAGCTGTCATCCGCTTGTGCGATGACATCTACAACGGCGTTGCCGATGCCGACGACTTGGTACTTTTTCATAGGTTCTTGTCCTCAAATTCACAGAGATCACGGATGATGCAGGTTTTGCACATGGGTTTGCGCGCTTTGCAGTGGTAGCGGCCATGCAGGATCAGCCAGTGGTGGGCGTGCAGCTGGAAATCAGCGGGCACATGGTCTTCGATGGCGCGCTCGACGGCGTCCACATCTTTGCCCACGCAGATGCCAGAGCGGTTGCCGACGCGGAAAATATGCGTGTCAACGGCCTGTGCGGGCTGGCGCCACCACATGTTGAGCACGACATTGGCCGTCTTGCGGCCTACGCCCGGCAGCGAAATAAGCGCTGCGCGAGAGTTGGGCACTTCGCCGCCATACTCTTCAACCAGAATGCGGGAGAGCTTGATGACGTTCTTGGCCTTGTTGCGGAAGAGGCCGATTGTCTTGATATGTTCGATGAGGCCTTCTTCGCCGAGTTCGAGCATTTTCTCGGGCGTATCGGCGATCTTGAAAAGCGCGCGTGTGGCTTTGTTCACGCCAACATCCGTGGCCTGCGCCGAAAGCGCAACGGCAACGACAAGGGTGTAGACATTCACGTGCTCCAGCTCGCCCTCAGGCTCGGGGGATGCCTCGTGAAAGCGGGTAAAGATCTGTCGTATAGTGTGATAATCGAGTTGCTTGGCCATGGGCAAAGTCTATGCCTGCGATGGGCCGAGAGGGCAAGAGGCGGGTGGTGGCCCGCCCCTTGCGAGAGGGTCAGAAAGACCAGACGATTGTGTCGTCAGCGGCCATTGCGGCGGCCATGGCCGGGGGCTTGGCCACTGTGACACCGTCCATCAGAACGGACGCATCTGCGCCTTTGCCAGGAAGGTAGATTGCGCAGACCTCAACTTTGGCGCCTTTTCCCATTGCGGCCTTGAGCAGGGCTTGGGGGCTTGCGCCCATGGGGGGCTGTGGGGCTGTGGCTGCTTCGGGGGCATCGGCAAGCGCCATATCGCCCGCTGGGCCGCACAACAGAATTTGTGCGCTGTGGCCCTGACCAATGGCTTGGTTGGTGAGCACCATCGACATCAGCTGTGTCTGGGCGTTTTCAGATGTTACGATTGTGACGAGCTTGTCGGGGCCATCGCTGGCAAAGGCAGGCACGGCAAGTGCTGCGGCCAAAAGGGCGGGGGCAAGAAACTTTTTCATAGAACTCTCCAGTATGAGTGACAGGGCGCGCTTCCTGGCAAAAACATATGCGAAAAATGCTATATTAAAACGCGCTATTGTGACGCGCTCCTTTTGTAGGCGGATTTGCGCAGGAAACGGGTCGCTCACNTGGGCAGAGGCGGCTAGGGTGATTGCCAAGAGGAGAGCCTGAATGACCACGCAAACGCCTGAAGGGCACTACCACTACCAGTTGATGCGCCGCGCTTTGGAGGCGATTGATGCGGCTGAGGAGCCGCTTTCGCTTGAGGCGCTGGCGCACGAGATGAATATGAGTGCGGCGCATTTTCAGCGGGTGTTTTCAGCTTGGGTGGGTGTTTCGCCCAAACGCTACCAGCAGTATTTGCAGCTGGGCGAAGCCAAGCGCCTGCTGTCAGAGCGCTTCACAACGCTCCAGACAGCGCAATCGGTCGGGCTGTCTGGGGGCGGNCGGCTGCACGACCTTTTCTTGCGTTGGGAGGCGATGAGCCCCGGAGAATTTGCGCGTAAGGGTGCTGGGCTGACTGTGAGATATGGCTGGTTTGACACGCCGTTCGGCGACACGCTGGTCATGGGCACGGAGCGGGGCATTTGCGGCATGGGCTTTGCCGAGGAGATGGGGCGCATAGCTTGCTTTGATGACCTCGCACAGCGGTGGCCGAAAGCAGAGTTTCTGGAAGATAGGGGCGCTTTGAGCGGTTGGCTGGACGCCGGGATCAGCCAGAAGGGCGAGACGGCGCTTCATCTGATGGGGGCGCCTTTCCAGATCAAGGTTTGGGAGGCTTTGTTGGCTGTGCCCTCGGGTCATGTGACCACATATGGCGAGATTGCAGGCGCGATTGGCAGCCCCAAAGCCGTGCGCGCGGTTGGCACGGCGGTGGGGCGCAACCCGGTAAGCTGGTTTATTCCGTGCCACCGTGCCCTGCGTAAATCGGGTGCGCTGGGGGGCTATCACTGGGGTTTGCCTGTGAAGCGGGCTTTGCTTGCATGGGAGGCCGCACGCGAAGAGGCGTGAGCACATGGGCGAATTGCTGCCGATCACGCGGGTGTGCCTTCTTTGTTGCAGCGCGTAAGGGATATATACTGATCTTAAGCCACATGATTGGTGGCAGGAAAAAAACGAGGCAGATATGATCCCTATTTCAAAATTTGTCAGCCTAGGTGCTGTCAGTTCATTTGTATTTCTGGCCGGATGTACCGACCCGGGTATGATCAGCCAGAATGATCCGAACCGTCAGGCCAAGCAAGGTGCGCTCATAGGTGCTGCGGCGGGTGCTGTTATTGGCGGGCTTACGCAGGACGATGGCAAAAAGGGTGCATTCCGTGGTGCTATCGTTGGCGCGGGTCTGGGTGGTCTGACGGGCGCAGCGCTTGACCATCAGGAGCGCGACTTGCGCAACCGCTTGGGCGCAGATGCCAAAATCGTCAACACGGGTGAACGCCTGATTGTGACAATGCCGCAGGATATTCTGTTTGCAACAGATAGCGCGAGCCTGCGCCCCGACCTGACAAGCGATATTCGTTCGGTTGCGAGCAGCTTGAACTCTTACGCAGATTCAACGGTGCAGGTTGTTGGGCACACAGACAACACAGGCGATGCGGGCTACAACCAAAGCCTGAGTTTGCGCCGCGCGCAGGCGGTAACGGCTATTTTGGCAAGCGAGGGTGTAAACACCTTCCGCATGCAGGCCGTGGGCCGTGGCGAGGATGCGCCTTTGGCGACCAACCTCACACCTGAAGGCCGCCAGCTGAACCGCCGTGTAGAGATTGTGATTACGCCAAGCGCGTAAACGTCAGACAGATTATCAAAGACGCCTCGCCCAACATCGGGCGGGGCTTTTTTGTGCCAGTTGGCACGGTTGCACAGGCGCTGTGCGTTTCTGACAATTGCCGTGGCGCAACGGGCGGCTTAGATAGCGAGAGACCGTAAAACAGGAGGCCAGTATGGCACAGGTAAAGCTACTCGGACTGTCAGGCGCTTTGCGCAAAGATTCTACAAACACGCTTCTTCTGAAAGAAGCGGCCCGCCTGATGGGTGATGCCGAGCTGACACTCGCAGACCTCAATCTGCCGCTGTATGATGGCGACCTTGAAGCTGCCGAGGGCGTGCCAGCCTCTGTGAAAACACTGGCAGAGCAGATTGCGGCTGCTGATGCTGTGATCATCTCGACACCAGAATATAACCGTGGTCTTTCGGGTGTTATGAAGAACGCACTAGACTGGGTGAGCCGCGTTGAAGGCGCGCCTTGGGCCGGCAAGCCTGTTGCGCTTATGTCTGCCGCGGCGGGCCGCTCAGGTGGCGACCGTGGTCTTGTTATGTTGCACACATGCATGACACCTTTTGCGCCCAAGATCGTGGGTGGCCCTGAAGTGACGGTTGCGGCGAACTACAACGAGTTTGACGAAAACGGGCAGCTGAAGGGCGAGCTGTATGTGAAGAACCTGACAACTCTGATGGCAACGTTACGCGCTGCCATTTGATAGGTCGCATTTTCGCGCGGCGACAACCAAAACAGATGGGGGAGCTGCGCTCCCCCATTCTCCTATAAGGTATTCTGACCAGACTAGGCCGGGGGTTAGAGCACCTGAATAACGCTTTTGTCTATGCTGAGGATGTACCCACGGCGCGCGATATTCTTGATAAGAAGTTCGGACACAAGCTGGTTTCCCAAGGTGTCACGCAAGCGCTTGATGCGTGTCGCGCCTGCCGCTTCGTCGCAATCCGAGGCAAGGCGGCCTGAAATCACAGCCTCTAGCTCGGCTCCGTTGAGAACGTCATTGTCCATGCGTGCTTCTGCGAGGACAGAGAGAGTTTCCATTGCGGCGCTCGTGAGTTTGAAGCCCATATTGTTCAGATAGACGGTGTTTTCTTCTCTGCTGATCAGCAGCGAATTGACCTGAATGCCAGAGCGTTCGATTGCTGCCATGCGGCGGCTGAAGGCGGCTAGGCTCAGGAGGAAGACAAATGCGGCGATGAGCATGGCTGTTGCAAAGATGAGCAACACCAAGATCACCATACGATAGCTTGTGAGCGTGTCGGCAAAGGCAGTGCCTGACTGGGCAAGAATTTCCAGCAACTTAACATCAGCCTGACTGCTCAGATTGTCATTTTCGATAAAGATCTGCTCAACGCGCGCGTTAAAGGCGCCAGCATCGGGAAGGGTGAGAAAGAGCACCACGGCGGCCACAAGCAAGATAACCACGATTGCCGCTATCCCTAGATAGACTGTGCGCGTGGGTGTGCTCATTGTATCAGAAGCGGAGATAGAAGGGTCCTGCACTCTCTTTCCTCTCGTTTAGGCCCGAGGCGTCAAACACCGAGACAATATTGAGCAATACCCAGCCACTGCTGGCAAGGCGCGGAGCCAGTTCTGCGCGCGCGGAGGCTGTGGTGCAAGCGCCTGTGATGCGCGTGACGCCGTAGTGCAGCTTGAGCGGATTGTCTTGTTTTGCCTTATAGTCGGCAAAGCAATCAGCGGCATGCAGAGGAGTCGACAGAAGCGCCAAGGCTGCAAATGTGAGTATGAGTTTTTTCATGAGACCAACCTGCGCGCTTTGGCCTTGATATTCAATATCCAAAGGCTTTTGGGGCTCTGATATCGGATAGCCGGGCAATGTTATTGCCTGTCTGGCAGGATGTTCCGAATTTGGATCTATCGCTGGTTTGCACAGGATGTGTGAGCCGCCAGAAACCAAAGGAGACACTCTCATGTCACATAAATTTATTGCAGCAATTGCCGCAACAGCTGTCGCGATATCCATGATGGGCGCAAACCCCAGCTTTGCGGGCAACCGTGACCGAGACAAAGCGCTGTTGGGGCTGGCGGGTATTGTGATGCTTGGTGTTGCTATTTCGGAGGCGTCAAAGAATGACCGCCGCTATGCCCACCAGCCACAGCGCGCACAGCCTGTTAAGCCACGCCCATTGCCGCAGAACCTGCGCAAGAAGATGCTGCCGCGCGAATGCTTGCGCACGGTGAACACCCGTGGCCAGAGCACGCGCTTTTTGGGGCGCGGGTGTTTGCAGAATAAGTATCGCTGGGTGGGCCAGTTGCCGCGCGCTTGCTCTGTTAAGCTTTGGACAAACCGTGGCCAGCGCTTTGGCTACGCACCGGCGTGTCTGCGCCAGCATGGCTACCGCTTGAACGGGTGATTCAACTTGGCACTTGATCGGGGCTTGTTATCTCTGTCATCTGGCAGAATGACAGGCCCTGATTTTTCTTTCGAGCGTGCCGCAAAGGCACGCGGATTTGCCCGCATCGCAGGCGTAGACGAAGTGGGCCGTGGCCCGCTGGCAGGGCCGGTAATGGCTTGTGCCGTTGTGCTGGATATGGAGCGTTTTCCCGAGGGGCTCAACGACAGCAAAAAACTCACCGCAAAGCGGCGCGCTGTTTTGGCGGAGGCTATAGAAGCCTGTGCCGAGGTGAGTGTGGCGAGTGCGAGCGTTGAGGAGATAGACGAACTCAATATTCTGCGCGCCAGTCACTTGGCGATGGAGCGCGCGATTGCGGGGCTCAAAACACCGCCAGACCATTGTTTGATTGATGGAAACCTGATCCCGAAGGGTCTGAAGCTGTCGGCTGAGGCGATTGTGAAGGGAGATGCGCGCTCTTTGAGCATTTCGGCGGCCTCAATTGTGGCAAAAATTAGGCGAGATCACCTGATGTCGACACTGGCGCAACACTACCCGGGCTATGGCTGGGAAAGTAACGCGGGATATCCATCAAAAAGTCACAGGTTGGCGCTCCAAAATATTGGGGTAACCCCACACCATAGACGTTCGTTCAAACCGGTACACAATATCTTGTATCAACAAAAAAATGTAAGTGACTGATTCAAAAAAGAAATTGACCAAGAATCATCAATGACTCATCTTAGACCTCAATAAGCGAGTGCAAAAAGCACCGGATTTTGAGGCAGAAAATGAAGATAAAAACACAGAAGGCGAGCGCCATGTCGCTGCCGCTGAACACTATTCTTGACGGTGATTGCATTGAGCGCATGAACGCGCTCCCTGCTGAGAGTATTGATCTGATCTTTGCGGATCCGCCCTATAACTTGCAGCTCAAAGGTGACCTTCACCGCCCTGACAATAGCAAGGTTGATGCGGTTGATGACCACTGGGACCAGTTTGACAGCTTTAAAGCCTATGACAAATTTACACGCGAATGGCTTAAGGCAGCACGCCGCCTTTTGAAGCCAAACGGGGCTATCTGGGTGATCGGCTCCTATCACAACGTTTTCCGCATGGGCGCCGAGCTTCAAAACCAAGGTTTCTGGATTTTGAATGACGTGGTGTGGCGCAAGTCAAACCCGATGCCGAACTTCCGCGGCAAGCGCTTTACCAATGCACATGAAACAATGATCTGGGCGAGCAAGGAAGAGGGTGGCAAGTACACCTTCAATTACGAAGCATTGAAAGCGCTGAACGAAGGTATCCAGATGCGCTCCGACTGGGTTATTCCGATCTGCAACGGCGGCGAGCGCCTGAAAGACGAGAATGGTGACAAAGCACACCCGACACAGAAGCCTGAAGCGCTTTTGCACCGTGTGATGGTTGGATCAACCAACGTAGGCGATGTGGTTCTCGACCCGTTCTTTGGCACGGGCACGACAGGCGCCGTTGCCAAGATGCTTGGCCGTGAATTTATCGGGATCGAGCGTGAAGCGGCATATCGCAAGGTGGCTGAAAAGCGTATCGCCAATGTGCGTAAGTTTGACAAAGAGGCGCTCGAAGTAAGCGTGAGCAAGCGCTCGGAGCCACGTGTGCCGTTTGGTCAGCTTGTTGAGCGCGGCATGCTGCGCCCGGGCGAGGAGCTCTACAGCCTCAACGGCCGCCACAAAGCCAAAGTCCGTGCCGATGGCACCTTGATTGGCGACGATATCAAAGGATCTATCCACCAAGTGGGGGCGCATCTTGAAGGCGCGCCAAGCTGCAACGGCTGGACCTATTGGTCTATCAAACGGGACGGCAAGCAAGTTCCGATCGAGCTGTTCCGCCAGCAGATCCGCGCAGAGATGCGCAACTAAAAGTCACAGGAAAAGCACGCCCTGAAAGGCTGGCCTTGTGCCAGCCAACGGGTGAGCTTTATCTACCACCGAACACCGCCGGTGCCTGTGGCCTGACTCCACGGCATCATACCTGAGCCCCGTCCTCCTCCAGAGGCGGGGCTTTTTTTATGCGGTTGTGCTTCTCATTAGCGGGCGCAATGACTAGCTTGCTGACAAGCGACAACAGGAGATGAACATGCGGATCAATGCAGATTTTGCCCAGCGGGCTGTTGTCCGGCCTGAGGATTATAACTGGGTGGCTTCACCAGCCTCCGGGGTCGAGCGAATGATGCTTGACCGTGTTGGTGAGGAGGTGGCGCGGGCCACCACGATTGTACGCTTTGCGCCCAACTCACAATTTGAGCCACATGACCATGGTGGCGGTGAGGAGTTTCTTGTTTTGGACGGGGTCTTCTCTGACGAAACCGGCGACTACCCCGCAGGGACATATGTGCGCAATCCTATCGGGACGCGCCACACGCCGCACACAAAAGAGGGCTGCACCATTTTGGTGAAGCTGCATCAGTTTGACCAAGACGACCAAGAGCAATTCGCCATCGATACGCGCAATGTGCCGTTTCGGGCCGGTGCGGTGGAGGGGCTGTCTGTTTTGCCGCTGCACTCTTGTGCGAGCGAAAACGTGGCGCTGGTGCGCTGGGCGCCAGGCACAGAGTTTAGCCAACATGCACATTGGGGCGGTGAAGAGATATTTGTGATTGAGGGCACGTTTCAGGACGAGCACGGCAGCTACCCTGCGGGCAGCTGGATCAGAAGCCCACATCTTTCGCGGCATACGCCTTTTTCAGATGAGGGCTGTTTGATCTATGTGAAGACGGGCCATTTGCCCCAAGATGCCGCCTAGCGCGGCATCGGGTTGATGGCCTTGTTATAGGGCTTCCACTCGGTGATTTCGGGGTAATACATCTCGCGCCAGCGGCGCACGCGGGGGTTCATGTATTTGCGCCAGATCGGTGGCACCATCGCCGCCATTGTCATGAGAGGATAGCCATATGGCAGCTGGGGCGCTTGCGCTGTGTCGTAGGTTTGCAAAAGCGGGAAGCGGCGGTCAGGTTTGTAGTGATGATCGGAGTGGCGCTGTAGGTTGATCAGCAGCCAGTTTGAGGCTTTGTGCGCAGCGTTCCAGCTGTGGTGCGGCATGACGTGTTCGTATTTGCCATCGCCCAAGTGCTTGCGGGTGAGGCCGTAGTGCTCGACATAGTTCACCAGTTCAAGCTGCCAGACGGCAATGAAGGCCTGCCAGAGAAAGAGCGCGATACCGACCCAGCCACCCAGGCCGAGCGCGAGCAGCAGCATGGCCCCCTGCAAGGCCCAATAGCGAAAGAAAGGGTTGGACAGGTCACTCCAAGGGAGGTCTTTGCGGGCGAGCATGTCTTTTTCTGCTTGAAAGGCCGAGCGCAGCCCCTCGCGCAACACGCGAGGAAAGTAGCGGTGAAAGCCCTCATTGTAGCGGGCTGTTACGGCGTCGCGCGGGGTGCCAACATAGCGGTGATGCACCAGCAAGTGCTCGGTGCGGAAGTGAGAGTAGAGCACCATTGACAGAAGGACATCGCCAAGCCAGCGCTCGGTACGGTTTTTCTGATGCATTAACTCGTGGCTGTAGTTGATGCCCACTGTTCCTGTAATGACGCCAACGCCAAAGAAAAGCAGGATGCTCTCCAGCGCACCGAGGTGTTCGGCGCGGGGCACATACCAGATGAGCCCGAAAAGTGTGAGGAATTGTAAGGGGGCCCAAAGCTGGGTGATCAGGGCATAGGCTTTGAGGTGCTCATCGCCGATGTTGGGATCGGCGTTTTCAAGGTTGAGGCCAAGGACAGCATCAAGACCTGAAAAGAGATACCATGTGGCCAGCGGCAAAAGCAGAACTGTCCAGCCGCCATTGACCGCGCCAATCCATGCCAGCGGAATAAGCGTGAGTGAAAGCCAGAACGGCAAAGCGCGGCTGAGGCTTTTGATTTGTTGAGCGTTGAGCATGGGAGCGACCTCTCACTGGATACTGGCAAAACTATTCTGGTGTATTGTCGAACGCGCCTTGCGCAAGGTCAAATGCCTTTCGCATGACTGTGGGTAAGGCCTTGGGCGTAAAGCTATGCTTGGGCACAAACTCAAGCCCGTCAACTTGCGTGTCGGCGGGCAGATGCGCAAAATGTACATCAAGGCGGAGGTGGAAGTGGGTAAATGTATGTAAAGCCTCGGCGCCCAGTGGCTGCCAGTCGGCCTCAAGCGGGGGCTGCGCGATGCGCTCTTCGCCCCAGGCAGCGCCGGGCCAGCCGAGCATTCCGCCAAGCAAGCCTTTGTCGGGGCGGCGCTCCATGAGCCAAGCGCCGTCCGCGCGGCGACCGATGTAGGCGATACCAAGGCGCGTGGGTTTGGCGGGCTTGGGCCGTTTCTTGGGGAGCGATTCGGCCACACCTTCAGCACGTGCAACGCAAGGGTCGCGCCACGGGCAAATGCCGCAGGCAGGAGAGCGGGGGGTGCAAACTGTGGCTCCAAGATCCATCACGGCTTGCGCATAGTCGCCAGCGCGCGCCTCGGGCGTAAGGCTGGAGGCAAGGCTGCGCAGCGTTTCCTTGCTATCGGGCAGTGGCTCTTGGACCGCAAACAGCCGCGACATGACGCGCTCGACATTGCCGTCTAGCACCGTTTCGGGCAGGTCATAGGCAATAGAGCTGATCGCAGCAGAGGTATACGGGCCAATTCCGGGTAGCTTTTGGAGGCCATCGCGTGTTGTTGGAAAGCCGCCAAGGGCGGTGACTTCACGCGCACATTTGAGCAGGTTGCGCGCGCGGGCGTAGTAGCCAAGGCCGGCCCATTCGGCCATCACATCTTCGTCGCGGGCATTTGCGAGGGCCTCAACCGTTGGCCAGAGCAGCATGAAGCGGGTGAAATAGGCTTTCACGGCGGCCACTGTTGTCTGCTGGAGCATGATCTCTGAGAGCCAGACAGCGTAGGGGTCCGGCAGAATGCCGCGTGCCCTATCGGCAGGGCTGGTGCGCCATGGCAAGCTGCGCGCATGGCTGTCATACCAGTCAAGCAGATCTGAAGCTGCAGCTGTGTCACGCATTGTTTATACCCTGTTTACCAATCGCTCTGTGCAATGAGCGCATGCAGGGGTAACATGGCGTCGATGAATAAAGATGCAAGTCAAACCAAACGTGGCCGTGGCTTTAAACGGGCTGCCAACCTGATGGGAGAGCGTATTAACGCGGTGTCCCAGCAGCGGGGCTTTGCCGTGTCGCGGCTTTTGACCCACTGGGAGGAGATTGCCGGCGCTGAAACAGCTGCAATNAGTCGACCTGTTGAGGTGAGCTATGGAAAAGGCGGCTTTGGCGCGACGCTCTGTTTGCTGACAACGGGTGCCAATGCTCCCGTTTTGGAGATGCAAAAAACAAAGCTGCGCGAAAAAGTTAACGCGGTTTATGGCTACAATGCCATTTCGAGCATCCGCATCACCCAGACCCATGCGAGGGGGTTTGCGGAAGGGCAGGTTGACTTTGTTCACCGCAAGGCAGCGGCTGCCCCCAAGGTGGCGGACCCCTCTGTTGTGCAAGATGTACAGGCCCGCGCCGCAGCCGTGGCTGATGACAGTTTGAGACAAGCCCTTGAAGCACTGGGCCAAAACGTTCTAACCAAACACAAACGCTAAAAGAGAGACACTTATGAACCGCAACATTCTTATCATTGCACTGGTGGCCATTGTTGGCCTCGGGGGTGCTTTTTTTGCCTTTGGTGGCAAATCATCGGAAACAACGGAAGTGTCCATGACATCTGAGGCCGCGGCAAGCACCGTAGCTGACGACGCTGACGCACCCGCTTTGCCTGCGATTGCCGAGATGACTTTGGGCAACCCTGATGCGCCCGTGAAGGTCACAGAGTATGCGTCCTATACGTGCTCGCACTGCGGTACGTTTCACAACGAGGGCTTCAAAGAACTGAAGGCCAATTACATAGACACGGGCAAAGTACATTTCACCTATCGCGAGGTCTATTTTGACCGGGCAGCGCTCTGGGCGTCTATGGTTGCGCGTTGTGGTGGAGAAGAGAAGTTCTTCGGTATTTCCGATCTGATTTACAAAGGTCAACGTGAGTGGATGGGCAGCGGCGACCCCGTACAAATGGCTGATGGCTTGCGCAAGATCGCGCGCGTGGCGGGTCTTTCTTCAGAGACGATTGATGTGTGCCTTGCCGACCAAGGCAAAGCGCAGGCGCTGGCCGAATGGTTCCAGGCCAATGCCGATGCCGATGGTATCGAGTCAACGCCGTCGTTCATCATTGGGGATGATCGG
>P_2C_Liq_1_UnCtyDRAFT_1000810_pt1 | contig 12766 bp, 11 predicted proteins | sample Pon2CUnioCityCA_2_FD_10234 | JGI IMG/M metagenome (IMG submission 10234)
CTTTGCCCCCCAACTTCAAATGTCTTACGACGTTTGAAGTCTCCCCCCAGGATATTTTTAGAAAGAGGAAGACTGGTGAGGCGCACAGCAGCGGGCTGCGGGCTGATGTGGTCGAGGTCAGGAGCGGCTTAAGGGCGCTTTTGCAGCGCGTCTGTGAGGACCTGCTTCAGCAGCTCCTGTGGGACATCAGATGTGACAAAAGCTTCGCCGATGCCGCGGGCCATGATGAAATTGAGGGTGCCTGCGCTGACTTTTTTGTCTTGCATCATGAGTGCGATGAGGGCGTCTGCATCTGGAAGATCTCCTGCGATATCAGAGAGATCAACCTTCATCTTCATGTCTTTGAGATGGGCGCGCACGCGGCTGGGCGCCTCTTGGGAGCAGAGGCCGAGGCGGGCGGATGTTTCATAGGCCAATGCGCAGCCGATGGCGACGCCTTCCCCGTGCAAGAGGCGATCTGAATAGCCTGTGGCGGCTTCCAGCGCGTGGCAGAAGGTATGGCCCAAGTTGAGCAGGGCGCGCTCGCCTTGTTCGGTTTCGTCGCGCGCGACGATGCCGGCTTTCATGGCGACCGAATGTTTGACGGCCTCAAGGCGCAGGGCCTCATCGCCTGCGGCGAGGGCGGGGCCGTTTTTTTCGAGCCAGTCAAAGAAGGCTGCATCTCCGAGAAGGCCATATTTGGCGACTTCGCCGTAACCTGCGAGAAAATCGCGCGCGGTGAGCGTGCCAAGGAGGGAAATATCGGCCAGCACAAGGCTGGGCTGGTGAAAGGCGCCGATGAGGTTTTTGCCGTGGGGGGCGTTGATGCCTGTTTTGCCGCCAACGGAGCTGTCGACCTGCGCCAGAAGCGAGGTCGGGATTTGCACAAAGCGCACGCCACGGCGCAGGATGGCGGCCGCAAAGCCGACCAGATCGCCAATCACGCCACCGCCAAAGGCTATGACCACATCTGCGCGCTCTATTTGCGCGGAGAGGAGCCAATGCACGACCTCTTGCAGATGGGCCCAGCTTTTTGTCGCCTCGCCTTGGGGCAGGGACAGGTTTGAATGGGCAATGCCTGCGGCCTCCAAGGATTTGGTGAGGGTCTGCAAATGCAGGCTGGCGACATGGGCGTCGCTGATGATTGCCACTTTGGGGCGCTTGAGGAGCGGCGCGATATGGGCACCAGCCTCGGACAAAAGCCCTGCGGCGAGCTTGACCTCATAGCTGCGCGCGCCAAGCGAGACGGGGACTGTTTCAATCATCTTCGGGTTCCATGACATCTTGGCGCGCCGTGAGCGCGCTCAGCACCTTATCGGCCATTTGCGTGATCGAGTAAGCGGGCTTGGCTGTGACGCAGAGATCGGCACGGGCGTAGACGGGCGCGCGGGCGTCAAATATTTCGGCCAAGGTGGCGCGGGGATTGGCTGTGCGCAGGAGCGGGCGGGTGTCTTTGTGGCCGACACGGCTCCAGAGGAGATCAAGATCGGCGTCCAGAAAGACCGAGACGCCGAGTTTGGAAATGAGGGCGCGGTTTTCTTCGGCGAGAAAAGCGCCGCCGCCTGTGGAGAGAACCGACTTCTCATCTGCATTGAGCAAGCGGCGGATCACCTCTGTTTCGCGGGCGCGAAAAAACGGCTCGCCATCGCGTGAAAATATCTCGGGGATGCTCATGTTTGCGGCTTGAACGATTTCGGCATCGGAATCCAGAAACGGTGCCCCGATCTTGACCGCGAGGGCGCGACCGACGGCTGTTTTGCCAGCCCCCATCATGCCGACCAGAACAATGGTTTTGTTCAACCTGTAGCGCATCTGTCTCCAGCTTTGGCTGATCTGTGATCAGCCAATCTTTGCAGTTTTGATTTATTGTTCGCCTGAATGGCGTGATCTTTAGCAAAATGCCAGATATAAAGTGGATCAAGCGCGATAAAGCGAGGGCGGAGAGCATATGGGTAAACTTCTCAAGTGGTTGTTTTATTTGATCATTCTGGGGTTTGTTGCGCTCTTGGCCTATGCTTATGTGGGGCCGGTCTTTGACGCGGAGTTTGCCCCCAAGCCCCAAGAGATTCGCATTCCGGTGGAGCTGGATGCGCATTAGCCTGCCTTCCCGCCTGCTTGCGCCGGCGCTCTTAGGGGCCCTTTTCGGCGCGATGCCGCTGAAGGCCGAGGCGCCGCTTTCGGCGATAGACTGGCTCGCAGAGACGCGGCCCGTGATCCGCGCGCCAGAGGGCGGGCAAGGGCCTTTGACAGAAGCGCCTGTCAGCGCCAGCGCAACATCGCCGGATGTGACGATTGCGAGCATCGGTGTGGCGGGTGCGCAGGTCTCTGTGGGGCTGTTGGGGCGCTCTGTGACGGGGCTGCCTGAGACGCTTTGGTCGGCCAGCGACTTTGAGGTGCTGCGCGGCGAAATTGCTCTGGCGGATTTTCGCAACATAGCCGCGCTGCAACGGCTGTTTTACACATTGATGCTGGCGGAGGCTTTGCCGCCACAAGGCGCGGACGCGGAGCGTTTTCTCACGCTGCGGGCGGATATGCTGCGCGCCTTCGGGGCGATCGAGCCTGCCGAGGCGCTGGTTGAGCGCTTGCCTCTTTCAAGTGTGGCGCATTTCGGGCTTTGGTTTGATCTGACGCTTTTGGCGGGGCTTGAAGACAAGGCCTGTGGTGTGCTCAACGCCAAGCGGGGCTTATCCAACGATTATGCGGCACATATCTTTTGTGCCTTGCGTGGCGAGAACTGGGAGGATGCGGCGCTCTTGTTTGAGGCGGCGGATGCCTTGGGGCTGTTGAGCGGCTCTGAGCGGCAGCTTTTGCTGGCGTTTCTTGACCCTGATTATGCCGAGGCCAGCCCCGGCCTTGCGCCGCCGCGCGAGATCAGCCCTTTGGAATTCAGGCTCTATGACGCGGTTGGCACGCCTTTGCCGACGGCGAACCTGCCGGTGGCTTTTGCTGTGTCTGATTTGCGCGCTGTGGCGGGCTGGAAGGCCCAGTTGGAAGCGGCAGAGCGGCTGGTGCGCAATGGGGCCTTGTCGAGCAATGTCTTGCTCGGGCTTTACACCGAGCGCAAACCCTCGGCCTCTGGCGGGGTTTGGGAGCGGGCGCGGGCGGTGCAACGGCTTGAGGCGGCTTTGGAGGACGGGCGCCGCGCGCCGCTCAGTGCGGCTTTGAGAGCGGCTTATGATGAATTGGCGGCGCATGGGTTGGTCTCTCTTTTGGCCGAGATATATGTGCCCGAGATTGTCGGCGCAGATTTGAGTCCTGAGGCCGAAGAGCTGCGGTTTAGATTGACTTTATTGAGCGGCGAGTACGAGCGCGCCGAGGCGCCGCAGCGCCTGACGGGGGAGACTGCTTTTTTGCAGAGCCTTGCGGCGGGGGCGCCTGTGGGGGCGGGGGCGCTGGAGGATCGGCTGGCAGAAGCGATTGAAGATGGGTTTGGCGGCGCGCGGGTTGATCCTGATGTGGTGTCTCTGATGGAGGGCGGACAGCTTGGGCTGGCGATTTTGCGTGCCTGCGAGCAAATCAAGGCGGGCTTGAGCGGAGATTTGACGGCGCTCAAGAGCGGGATTGCGGCGCTGCGCCTCATGGGGCTTGAAGATGTGGCGCGGCGCGCCAGTCTGGATATGATGCTTCAGAAGCGGCAGTTCTGAAATGCGTGACTGGCTGGGAATGTTCTTGGAAACAAAAGCCGCCGAGGCGGGCGCGGCCAAGAACACGCTTGAGGCCTATGCGCGCGATTTGAACAGCTTTCTTGGCTGGTGTGGGCATCACGGCCATGCGCCCGAACGTCTTGGCAAGCCTGATATCGAGGCCTATCTCATCGCCTGTGATGCCGAGGGGCTCGCCAAGTCGACCCGCGCGCGCAGGCTTTCCGCGATCAAGCAATATTACCGCTTTGCCTATGAGGAGCGTATCCGCCCCGACAACCCCGCGCTTGAGATCAGCGGGCCAGGGCGCAGTAAGGCTTTGCCTCAGGTCCTCTCCGAGGAGGAGGTGAGCCGCCTTTTGGACAGCGCAGGTGCTGTCGGGCGCGGCGCGCCTGAACGGCTGCGCAACCGTTGTTTGCTGGAGCTGCTTTACGCCACGGGGATGCGTGTCAGCGAGCTTGTGAGCCTGCCTGTGGCGGCGGCGCGGGGTAATCCGAAATATCTGCTGATCACGGGCAAGGGCGGCAAGGAGCGGATTGTGCCGCTGTCGCCGGATGCGCGGGGTTTGTTGCAGGAGTGGCTTCTTTTGCGCGATGCGGCTGAGGAGGGGGCGCGCGCAAAGGGGCAGGCGGCCTCGCGGTTTCTTTTTGCCAGTCCGAGCAAGGCGGGGCATATGACGCGGCATCGGTTTTATCTTCTGATCAAGGAGATCGCCGTGGTGGCGGGGATCAGCCCTGCGAAAGTCAGCCCGCACAAGCTGCGCCATGCCTTTGCGACCCATTTGCTGGCCAATGGGGCCGATCTGCGCGCGATCCAGACGCTTCTGGGCCATGCGGATGTGGCGACGACCGAGATTTACACCCATGTTTTGGAAAAGCGGCTGGCGGATCTGGTGCTCAATCACCACCCTATGGCCAAAGACTGAGGTTATAGGAGCACAAGCGCGGCAAAGCGCGCCTTGGCCCTTGAATTTTTGCAGCCAAAGGCTTCATAAGAACGTGACTTTAAGGGGAGGGATCAATGGATCCGACTGTGGCCTCATCTGATGGGGCGTATTGGATAACCGCGGGGGCGATTGCCTTTTTGCTGGTTTTGTCAGGCTTCTTTTCGGGAAGCGAAACCGCATTGACGGCGGCCTCGCGCGGCAAGCTGCGCACGCAGGCAGACAAGGGCAACTCGGGCGCGAAGCGCGCGCTTGAGATCACCGAGGACAACGAGCGGCTGATTGGGTCGGTCCTTTTGGGCAACAATCTTGTCAATATTCTAGCCGCCTCGCTGGCGACCTCTCTCTTCACGGCCCTCTTTGGGGAAAGTGGCGTGGCGATGGCGACTTTGGTTATGACCATGCTTGTGCTTGTCTTTGCCGAAGTGCTGCCCAAAACTTACGCGATCACCAATGCCGAGCGCGCGGCGGGGCTTGTTTCGGCGCCGATCCGTATTGTTGTCTTGGTGTTTGCGCCTGTGGTGAGTGCTGTGCGGTGGTTTGTGCGGCTGTTGTTGCGGGTGATTGGCATTCAGGCGGACCCTGACAGCCATATTCTGGCTGTGCGCGAAGAAATTGCCGGTGCGCTGTCGCTGGGGCATTCTGAAGGGATTGTCGAGAAGGAAGACCGCGACCGTATTCTTGGCGCGCTCGATCTGGCGGAGCGGGCTGTGGAGGAGATCATGCTTCACAGGTCTGGAATTGAGATGATTGATGCCGATCTTGAGCCGCAGGAAATCCTTGACCGCTGTTTGAGCAGCAACCACACCCGCTTGCCTGTCTATCGCGGCGAGCAGGACAATATCATTGGCGTGATCCACGCCAAAGACCTGTTGCGCTCCATGCACAAGCATATGATGGCGGCGGGGACCGTCGAGGCGGCGTTTAACGGGTTTGATATCGCTGAAGTGGCGATGGAGCCCTATTTTGTGCCTGAAACCACGACGCTGGACGAGCAGATGCGCCAGTTTTTGCGCCGCCGCACGCATTTTGCCCTCGTGGTGGATGAATACGGGGTTTTGCAGGGGTTGATCACGCTCGAGGACATCCTCGAAGAGATTGTCGGCGAGATCACCGACGAGCATGACCCTGCGGCGGAGCATTCTGTGACCAAGGGCGAGGACGGGGTGTTTTATGTCGACGGGGCGATGACCATTCGCGACTTCAACCGTGCGACCGACTGGTCTTTGCCCGACGAGGACGCCAACACAGTGGCGGGGCTTGTGATCCATGAGGCGCAGATGATCCCTGAGGTGGGGCAGGTCTTTGCCTTTCATGGCTTCCGCTTTACGGTTCAGGAGCGGGCTGACAACCGGATTACCAAATTCAAGATCCGTCCGCTTTGAGAGCGCACAGATAAGGCGGTTCGGCTGACGCCGACCCGTGGGGGGCGCTGCCCCCCAGTTTCAAACGTCTTGAGACGTTTGAAACCTCCCCCCGGGATATTTTCGGCAAAAAGAAAAAGCAGGGGGGCTGATCAGCCCTCGAGCTTGACCAGAGCGTGGCGCTTTTTGCCCGCGGTGAGCTTGAGCGTGGCGGCGACATCCTCGGCTGAAAACATCTGGCCTGCCTCTGTCACGGCGGCGTCGTTGACGCGCGCGCCGCCTTCGGAAATGAGGCGTTTGGCTTCTTTGCCCGAGCCGACGAGGCCCGCGCGCACAAAGAGCTGGGCAGCGGAGATGCCGCCTTCTATGTCGGCGGCGGGTAGGGCCACTGTCGTTAGCTCTTCGCCGACCCCGCCGCGCTCAAAGACGTCGCGCGCGGTGGCCTCGGCGGCCTCGGCGGCGGCGCGGCCGTGGCAGAGGGCGGTCACCTCATTGGCGAGGACCACTTTTGCCTCGTTGATCTCAGAGCCTTCGAGCGCGCCGAGGCGCTCGCAGTCGGCGAGGGGCAGCTCTGTGTAGAGTTTGAGGAAGCGGGCGACATCGGCATCTGTGGTGTTGCGCCAGAACTGCCAGAACTCATAGGGGCTGCGCATATCGGCGTTGAGCCAGACCGCGCCATCGGCGGATTTGCCCATTTTCTTGCCATCAGATGTGGTGAGAAGGGGCGATGTGAGGCCGTAGATTTCGGCACCGCTGACGCGGCGTGTGAGATCGATTCCGTTGACGATATTGCCCCACTGATCAGAGCCGCCCATCTGGAGGGCGCAGCCGTAGCGGCGGTTGAGCTCAAGGAAATCATAGGCTTGCAGGATCATGTAGTTGAACTCAAGGAAGCTCAAGCTCTGCTCTCGGTCGATCCGGCTTTTGACGCTTTCAAAGGCGAGCATACGATTGACCGAGAAGTGGCGGCCGATATCGCGCAGAAATGCGAGGTAATTGAGGCCATCAAGCCACTCGGCGTTGTTGAGCATGAGCGCGCCTGTGTCGCTGTCGTTGTAGTCGACATATTTGGCGAAGACTTGCTTGATACCGTCTATGTTGTCGTTGATGGCTGCATCATCAAGGAGAGGGCGCTCGTCGGCGCGAAAAGACGGGTCGCCCACCTTTGTTGTGCCGCCGCCCATCAGGGTGATTGGCTTGTGGCCGGTTTTTTGCAGCCAGCGCAGCATCATGATCTGGATCAGAGAGCCGACGTGCAGCGATTTGGCGGTGGCATCAAAGCCGATGTAGGCCGGAACCACACCTGCAACCATGGCCTCATCAAGGCCCTGATAATCGGTGCAATCCGCGAGAAAGCCACGCTCGATCATGACACGCATGAACTCCGATTTTGGGTGATAGGTCATTTTGATATTCCTTGGCTGCTTTCGCGCTTGTATAGAGCGCTCATGGGCGAAGGAAAAGACCATGATTAAGGGCTTTGAAGCAGGCACGGGTTTGTGCGCGATTGGCGCGATGAGCGGCACCTCTCTGGACGGGGTTGATGTGGCGGAAGTCGTGACCGACGGTCAGGAGATATTCGGCTTCGGGGCGACGGGCTATCGCGGCTATACGCCTGCTGAGCAGGCTGTTTTACGGGCGGCTTTGGGCAAGTGGCAGGGCGATGCGGGGCTTGGTGCGGCGTTTGAGATTGTGCAGCGTGCCCATGTCGAGGCGCTCACGGGCTATGAGGCGGAGCTTGTCGGCTTTCATGGCCAGACGCTGGCGCATGAGCCGCGCGGGCGGGGCACGCATCAGATGGGAGATGGCGCGGCTTTGGCGGCGGCGCTTGGTAAGGCCGTTGTCTGGGATTTTCGCTCATCCGATGTGGAGCTTGGCGGGGAGGGCGCGCCGCTTGCGCCGTTTTTCCACCACGCTTGTGCGCGCTATCTGGGCTACACAAAGCCTGTTGCGTTTCTCAATCTTGGCGGGGTGGGCAACATTACCTTTGTTGATCCGCGCATTGAAAAACCTGAGGCTGCGGGCGCTGTGCTGGCTTTTGACACGGGGCCAGCGAATGCGCCGCTCAATGACCTCTGCAACGAGCGGCTGGGCCAGCCTTATGACGCGGGTGGTGCTTTGGCGCGTAAGGGGACTGTCGAGACAGGGGCGCTGGAGCTGTTTTTGGCGGATCCGTATTTTTACCGGATGCCGCCGAAGTCGCTGGATCGGGACGCTTTTGCGGAGATGCGCGACCTTGTGCTGGAGCTGTCAGATGCGGATGCGGCCGCCACGCTCACGGGGATGGCGGCGGCTTCTGTGTTGCAAGGCATGGACCATGCGCCCGAAACGCCAAGCGAGGTTTTGGTGACGGGGGGCGGGCGCTTGAACCCTGTGATGATGGAGATGCTGGCTGCGGCGCTGGACTGCCCTGTGCGCAATATTGACGAGACGGGGCTTGATGGCGATATGCTGGAGGCGCAGGCCTTTGCCTATCTTGCGGTGCGCGTGGCGCGGGGGCTGCCCACGTCATGCCCGAGCACAACAGGCGTGCGTGCGGCTGTGGGCGGCGGGATTGTCAGCAGGCCTTAGGGTCAGGACCCTAGGCCGAGCAGGAGGCTCCGCCCAGCACACAAAACTTGGCGCAATGGGGGTGATTGAGTTGCACCGGGCCGCTGGCCTCGGAAAGCGTCGCGCCAAGCTCGAACTCGGGCGTATAGGCCAGCAGCGTGCAGGCGAGCACAGCGGGGGCGTCAGCGCCCTTGCGCTTGACCACCATGCGCGAGGAGGCGCACATCACATCATCAGGGGATTTGCCCAAGATACCCCAGCAGTCTGTGGTGATTTCGGGGACTTCGACGCTCATATCCATTTCGGGGAAAAGAACTGTCTTTGCAGGGCTTTGCGCATCGATCTTGAAGTTTTTCTCGGCGTAGAGGCGTGCATAGCCAGCGCGGGCGTCTGCTTCGCTTTCGTGAAAGGCGATGCGGCCAGCGACGGCCATTTGAAAGCCGTGATCGCGCAGCCAGATCATGCCCTCAAGCGTGCGTTTGAACGCGTCTTTGCCGCGCTCGGCGTCATGCAGCTTGGCGGACCAATGATCAAGAGAGATCCGCAGTGTGATCTTGTCACCATAGCGCTCGGCGAGGTTTAATAGCCCCGCCTGAACCGATTTGCGCATCATCGGGCGCATGGCATTTGTGAGCACGAGGACATCAAACCCCGCCTCCAGCGCCGCATCCATCATGCCGATCATTTCGGGGTTCATGAAGGGTTCGCCGCCTGTGAAGGCAATCTCGGTGATCGGCCAGCCGAGCGTTTTGATTTCTTCAAGATAAGGCTCTACTTCGGCGCGCGTCATATAGACGAGCGCGTCATTGGTGGGGGAGCTTTCGATATAGCAATTGGCGCAGGTGATGTTGCAGAGCGTGCCTGTGTTGAACCAGAGCGTCTCGGGCTTGGTGAGGGCGACGGAGGCGCGCGTCTCGCCTTTGGCGGTGAGATGCGGGTCTTGAAACTTGCCGAGGTTGGCGGGCTTTGCAAAATCTTCCATGGCACCTCACAATTTTTCTGTGTTTTCCTTGGCTAAACCAAACCGAGCAGGCAAAAAAGAACCGATCAAGCTTTGCACGCCATTGTGAACGCCTTCAAGCCTGTTATCCTCGCCTATGCAATAACTCACAAGGCTGTCTTATGGTTTCGCGCGTCATTCCTGTTGATGATTTTGATCTGGTGATTTTTGGCGCCACGGGGGACCTTGCGCGGCGCAAGATTTTGCCCAGCCTGTTTCGCCGGTTTCATGCGGGGCAAATGCCCGATCAGGCGCGTGTCATTGGCGCGGCGCGCTCGGAGCATGACGAGGCAAGCTTTCGGGCCTTTGTTTTGGAGGCCCTAAAGGAGTTTGCCCGTGTGAAGGGGGCGAAACTGTCTGATTATAAGGCGTTTGTGGCGCGGCTGGATTATGTCACGCTTGATGCGCGGGGCAGCGAGGGCTGGGACGCTCTCAAGGCGCTCTGCAACAGGGGGGCGACACGGGCGTTTTACTTTTCGGTCGGGCCGAGCCTCTTTGAAGACCTTGCCAAGCGCTTGCACAAATACGGGCTGGCGGGGGAAGAAACCCGTATTGTTGTGGAGAAGCCCTTCGGGCGCGACTTGGCAAGCGCCAAGGCGCTCAACGCGGCTTTGGCCAAGCATTTTGACGAGAGCCAGATTTACCGGATTGATCACTATCTTGGCAAAGAAACCGTGCAAAACCTGATGGCTGTGCGCTTTGGCAATATGCTCTTTGAGCCGCTGTGGAACAGTCAGTATATCGATCATATCCAGATCACAGTGGCCGAAACTGTCGGGGTTGCGGGGCGCGGCGAATATTATGACCGCGCGGGGGCCATGCGCGATATGGTGCAAAACCACCTTATGCAGCTGTTGTGCCTGATTGCGATGGAGCCGCCAGCGCGGTTTGAACCTGCGGCGGTGCGCGATGAAAAGCTCAAGGTGATCCGTGCGCTGGAGCCTGTCGGGCCGCAAGACTACGTGCGCGGGCAGTATGGCGCGGATGAGGCGCGTGTGAGCTATTTTGAGGATGTCGGGGCTGAGGACAGCGCAACCGAGAGCTTTATCGCGCTTAAGGCGCATATTTCGAACTGGCGGTGGGCGGGGACACCGTTTTATTTGCGCACGGGCAAGCGGCTCAAGGCCCGCGCGAGCGAAATTGCTGTCGTGTTTAAGGACACGCCGCATAGTATTTTTGGCGATGATGCGGGGCGGCACCGCAATATTCTGAGCATTCGTCTGCAGCCCAATGAGGGGATCGAGCTTGGTGTGACCATTAAGGAGCCAGGCCCCGGCGGGATGCGGCTGATTGATGTGCCGCTGGATATGAGCTTTGCCGAGGCGCTTGGGCCTGATGGCGAAGACGTGCCTGACGCCTATGAGCGGCTGATTATGGATGTGATCCGTGGCAACCAGACCTTGTTTATGCGCGATGACGAAGTCGAGGCGGCTTGGCGCTGGACCGATCCTATCATTGCGGGCTGGGAAGAGCGGCGCGAGGCACCGCTACCTTATGAGCCTGACACGGCGGGGCCGGATGATGCGCTGATGTTGATGCACCGTGACGGGCGGCGCTGGAGGGAGATTAAGGAATGATTTTAGAGACTTACCCTGACGACGATCTGCTGTTTATGGGGGTGGCGAACAGGCTCGCGGGCGAACTTGAGAATGTGCTTTTTCACGCGGAACGCGCAAGCTTTGTGGTTCCGGGGGGGAGCACGCCGGGGCCGATTTTTGATGCGCTCTGTGCGGCGGATATTGACTGGTCGCGGGTTGATGTAATGTTGTCAGACGAGCGCTGGCGGCCTGAGGTGCACCTGCGCTCCAATGCGCGGCTGATCCGCGAGCGGCTGTTGCAGGGCCGCGCGGCGGCGGCTGTGTTTCATCCCTATTATACGGGCGCTGCACGCCCTGATGAGACTTTGGCGGAGGTGGAAAGCACGATTTTGCCTTGCTTGCCGATCTCGGTTTTGCTGCTTGGGATGGGCGCGGATATGCACACGGCCTCGCTTTTTCCGCGGGCCAAGGGGCTTGATGTTGCGCTGAGCGACGAAACGAGCGCGCTTCTGACGCCGATTGAGGCTGACGGTGAGCCTGAACCGCGCGTCACCTTGACGGCCAATGTGCTCAATGGGGCTTTGAGCAAACATCTGGTGATCATCGGGGCGGACAAGCGCGCCGCCCTTGAGCGCGCGGCGACACTGCCGCCCGAAAAAGCGCCTGTGAACGCGATCCTTGAGGGCACGACTGTGCATTGGGCGCCATGAGGGCGGCGCAGGTTGCGGCTGAGTGGGCGCGGGTATTTACGCTGGGCAAGGCGCGCGGCAAGATTGCCGATCTGTTTGAGGCGGATGCGGAGCGGGCGGAGCGCTTTAGCCGCCGTGCCTGTGGGATGCTTTATGACTTTTCCAAAACGGCGCTGACTGAGGAGAGCTTTGCGGCGCTTCTGGAGCTTGCCGAGGCGGCCGAGGTGCCTGCTGCGCGTGAGGCTATGATGCGTGGCGACAAGATCAATACAAGCGAGGGGCGGGCTGTTTTGCATACGGCATTGCGTGCGGGGCCTGACGCTGTGATTGAGGTGGATGGGCAGGATGTGATGCCCGAGGTGCGGGCCACGCTGGGGCGGATGGCGGCTTTTGCGCGCGAGGTGCGGGCAGGCGCGATCACTGATGTGGTAAACATCGGGATTGGCGGATCAGACCTTGGGCCGGCGATGGCGGCGCTGGCGCTTGCGCCTTACAGCGACGGGCCGCGGCTGCATTTTGTCTCCAATATTGACGGGGCGCATATTCATGACGTTTTGAAGGGGCTGAATGCGGCGAGCACGCTTGTTCTGGTGGCCTCCAAGACCTTTACCACCATTGAGACCATGACCAACGCCGAGACGGCGCGGCGCTGGATGGCCGAGCATGGCGGAGAGCCTGCGGCGCAGTTTGCCGCGATTTCGAGCGCAGAGCAGAGGGCGGCGGCCTTTGGTATTCCGGCAGAGCGTGTGTTTGGCTTTGAAGACTGGGTTGGTGGGCGCTATTCGGTCTGGGGGCCGATTGGCTTGAGCTTGATGCTGGCGATTGGGCCTGAGGATTTTGCTGCGTTTCTGGCGGGGGCTGCGGAGATGGACAGCCATTTTGCGCAGGCACCGCTGGCTCAAAACCTGCCTGTGATCCATGCGCTTGTCGGGCTTTGGCATCATCAGGTTTGCGGGCACAAAACCCGCGCGGTGCTGCCTTATGATCAGCGGCTCGCGAGGCTGCCTGCCTATTTGCAGCAGCTTGAAATGGAGAGCAACGGCAAGCGTGTAAGCAAGACGG
>P_2C_Liq_1_UnCtyDRAFT_1000811_pt1 | contig 12765 bp, 11 predicted proteins | sample Pon2CUnioCityCA_2_FD_10234 | JGI IMG/M metagenome (IMG submission 10234)
CCGAGGACCACCAGGAGGATACTCCCGCGGTGAGCCGGCGGATTCCGGAGCGTCACCACAACACCTCATCCCCCGTTGCGGAGGCGGGCAGGAAGAACCAGGCCTCCTCGTCCCGGTCCTCCCACCGCACCCCGACCAGCGCCGGCAGGCTGTCCCTCCCCCGGGCCCACTCCCCGAGTTCCCTCTCCTCCTCCCAACGGTTCCCCTCTCGTCGCCAGTAGAAGAGCTCCACCGCATCCTCCACCAGAGCGATGGCGTCCTCGTCGCGGAAGCGTTCCCCCTCCTCCCCGACCAGCGGGAGCAGGCGAAGCCCCTCGTCGTCCCCGACGAGTCCGTAGGTCTCCGTCCGGTAACGATCGCGAAGCGATGCCACCAGCGGGCTTTCCCGCACCGGAAAGACAACGGCTTCCCCCGCACCGCGCCGGGGCACCTCCTCCAGCTCGACTTCCGCAGCATCCGCCCCCTGCAGGTGATACCGCAGGAAGTGGAGGCGGCGGAACTCCCCATCGGCCCGCAGGTCGCCCGTCCGGGCCCCCTCCCAGGCCTGCAGCACCCCGAGGAGCAGCTGGAGGGCGGCCCCGAAGACAATCGCGGACAGCCCGAGGGCGAGCAGCACCTCGAGCAGAGTGAGCCCGTGGGGACCCTTCCGCCCCGGATGGGAGAGATTCACCTTCAGGGCTGTCTCTCCCAACGCTGGTCCTCGAGATGATCCTCGATCGCCCGACGGGCCCTTTCCTGGAGGGGGTCGCGGTCCACGGGATCGGACCACTCCGGACGGTAGAGGTACAGGTTCCGCTCCCCCGCCTCCCGGTCCGCCTCCCAATCCAGAGTCACCGCAAAGAGGTCCGGGATCCCGGTGGTCTCCGTCTCGGCGGACCACTCCAGGCGGAGCCGATCCGGTAGGTCCAGCCTCCCTCCGTCCTCGGCCTCCTCCCGGGAGTCGCTCTGGAGGAGCGCCCGGGTGGCCAGGCTCTGCAGCGGGGGCCGCCCCCCCACGTCCCGGCTGCGCTCGAGGACCCCGAGGGCGGAGCGCACCGTCTGGCCCACGGCGACCGCGGCCAGCGCGAGGAGAACGACCGCGAGGAGAACCTCGGGAAGGGAAAAACCCCCCGGCGAGACCCTAGGCGAGACCCTCGTCGAGGGAGGCTTCCGCTTGCTGGATCCGCTCTTCGGCTTCATCAAAGCGCCGGGTGATCCGGGCCTGGAATTCCTCGAGGGAGGCCTGGCTGTCCGGCGAGAATTCAGTGATCTCGTGGGAGATCGCGGAAAGCTCTTCCTCCAGACGGGGGAGATCCTCACTCACCTCATGGGGGCTCTCCTTCCCGGCGACCATCATGGACTCGCTCTTCACCCGGCCCAGCCGATTGGCGAGGAGGGCCCGCCGGGTGTGCAGCTCGCCCATGACCGCCACCTTGTTCTTGAAGAGCTCCTGCTCGGAGGCGCGGGCGTCGAGATTCTCCTCAATCTCCTTTTGGTTCGATGGGTCCGGTTCCATAGCCTTGCTACTCGATGCGAATCTTGCCCGGGCCGCTGCGGCTGGGCGCGAGAATTTCTCCACCACGGTCCACCTCGAGGTTCTCCCCCTGGGTGAACAGGATGAGGGCCTCCCCGCCGACCTCCACGGTTTCGCTGGCCCCGGGCTCGAGGGAAGTGCGCAGGAGCACCTCGCCACTGGCCGCGTCGTTCACCCGTACCCAGGTGGGCCCGCTCGTGGCCCGCAAGGTGAGGGTGCCGCCCGCCGCTGCCGGTGCCGCGGGAGCCGCCGGCGCGGTGGCCGCCGGGGAATCGTCCGTGGCCACCACCGCGGTCTCCGTTCCCCCGCTGTCGGCCGGAGCCCCCGTGAACACTTTGACGAGGGCGAAGAGCAGGATGATCGCCACGGTCACCGATCCAATGATCGCGACCACCTTGAGGTAGAATCCGCGATCCGGCCCCGCCGGACGGTCCCACTCCTCTTCCTCCTCCCAGTCGGCGGCGTCCGACCGTCCGCCGAGCCGGGCCCACTGGGGCAGCCGGAGGCGGGGACCCCCCGCGGACGGCATTGCTTCCTCCTCCGCCTCCGCGCCGGCGTCGTCCGGGCCCGGGGACGGCGGGAGAGAGCGGGAGCGGCGCCGCTGGGCCGCCGTCAGCTCCTTGTTGCGGCGGGTGCCGAGATCCAGATGCCCGAAGGAGACCCGAGCGTCCTCTGAGGACGAGGACCCGGGCGAGCGCCCCTGGTGGAGAAGGGCCTGCACCTCCCCGACGACTTCCTCGGCATCCTCGCCGAGGTAGTTCGCGTAAATCTTCGCGAATCCGCGCTGGTAGATCACCGGTAGCGGGATGTCGAAGTCCCCCTCCTCAAAGCGGGCCAGGTACTCGGTCCGGATCTTGGTGGCTTCCCCCGCCTCCCGGAGGGAAACGCCCTTGCGCTTGCGGGCGTCCTCCAGGCGGGCGCCGAGGGACCTGTGTACGGGCGGCGGCATGTCGGCGAACGATGGGGCAGGCTCCGCCGGAGGGCAACCCTCGAGCTGCGCGCAGGGGCATTCCCCGCAGGCCGCGGGCGGAGCCCGGCGTTGACTCCCGGGCTCGACTGCCGTGATCTCTGGAGCGATGGCCCCCCCTCCCGCCTCCCTCGATTGCAACGCGGTGCCGCGGGAGGAGCTGGGCACCCTCCTGCAGGAGCACCACCTCTCGGTGACCCCCGGGGAAGCCCTCCACATCCAGAACGGGATCCTCGGGCGACCGCCAACCCTCGCCGAGCTTGTCCTCTGGTCCATCCAGGGCTCCGAGCACTGCTCCTACAAGAGCACCCGCTCCCTTCTCCGCCAGTTCCAGACCGAGGGTCCCGGCGTCCTCCTCGGCCCCTCCGAGGACGCCGGCATCGTGGAACTCGCCCGGGACCACGAGGGCCGCCGCTACGGACTCGCCCTCAGCCACGAATCGCACAACCACCCCTCCCAGGTGGTTCCCTATGAGGGGGCTGCCACCGGAGTGGGGGGCAATGTGCGCGACGTCTGCTGCATGGGGGCGAAGGTCGTGGCGGTGGCCGACGGGCTCCGCTTCGGCCCCCCCGCCGATCCGCATACCCGCTGGATCGCGGAGGGCGTGGTCGCCGGTATCGGCGGATACGGCAACCCCCTCGGTATTCCCAACCTCGCCGGCGACGTCTTCTTCGACGACGGCTACCGCGAGAACTGCCTGGTCACCGTGGTGACCCTCGGGGCCATCGCGGCGGACGGCATCCTGCCCTCCCATGCCCCGCCGGGAGCGGACGGCCACGCCCTTGTCCTCGTGGGCAAGCCCACCGACAACAGCGGGTTCGGCGGGGCCAGCTTCGCCTCCGGCACCCTCGAGGAGGAGGACCGCGAGGCCAACAAGGGCGCCGTCCAGGAACCGAACGCCTTCCTCGAGCGGCACCTCCTCCAGGCCACCTACGCCCTCGTCGCCCGCCTCCGCGCCGAGAGCAAGATGGCCCGCTTCGGTTTCAAGGACCTCGGGGCCGGCGGCATCGCTTGTGCCAGCGTGGAGCTGGCGGACAGTGGCGGCTACGGCGCGGAGGTCGAACTGGACCGGGTGCCCCTCGCCGCCGAGGGCTTCCCCCCGCATGTCGTCCTCTGCTCGGAGACCCAGGAGCGCTTCCTCTGGGTGGTGCCCCCGGAGGAGGTCGACGCGGTCCTCGCCCACTACAACGAGACCCACGCCCTCCCCGAGGTTTCCGCCGGGGCCCGCGCCGCGGTCATCGGCCACATCCGCGAGGGCGGGCGGTACCGGGTCACCCATCGCGGGGAGACCCTCGTGGACGCTCCCGCCAAGGCGGTCACCGAGGGACTCACCTGCGAGCGCCCCTATGTACTCCCCCCCGTCCCCGGCGGGAGCCCGGCCGCGGAGGAACCCGACCTGTCCGCGCTCGGCGACCCCACCACCCTCCTCCTCCGCCTCCTCGCCCACGAGAACATCGCCTCCCGGGAGTGTGTCTACGAGCGCTACGACAAGAATGTCCAGGGACGCACCGTGGTGGAAGCCGGCGCAGCCGACGCCGGGGTGTGCCGCCCCTTTGCCGAGCCGGACTGGCCGGAGGAAATCCGCGCGACCGGGGCCGCCCTCAGCCTCGACCAGAACCCGCGCTACAACCGGATGGACCCCCGCCTTGGAGCGGCCTGGGCCGTTGTGGAAGCCTACCGCAACGTCGTTGCCGTGGGCGCCCGGCCCGTCGCCCTCACCGATTGCCTCTGCTACGGCAACCCGGAGATCCCCCTCCAGATGGGCCAGTTCGTGGCCGGGGTGGCCGGTCTCGCCGAGGCCGCCGCCGCGCTGCCTCCACCGGACCACCCGGGCCATCCCCTCCCGATTGTCGCCGGCAACGTTTCGCTCTACAACGAATCCGGTGGACGCTCCATTCCGCCGAGCCCGATGGTCGCCTGCGTCGGTCGGCTGCCCGAGGCCGACCGGGCCGTGGGCCTCGCCGTACCCGCCGGCCCCCACCAGCTCTTCCTGCTCGGCGCCCCCCCCACCACCCTCGCCGGTTCCCTCGCCGCGGAGGTGGGCACGGGCACCGCCGCCGGTCCCCTGCCCCTTCCCGACTACCGGGCGATCGCCGCCGAGGCCGCTGCGGTGATCGCGGCGGTCGAGGCCGGCGATCTCGCCGCCGTCCACGACCTCTCCGACGGAGGCCTCGCCGTCGCCCTTGCGGAAATCGCCATCGCCAGCGGGCGGGGGCTCGCGGTCGAGAGCGACCTCCTCGCCCGCCTCGGCGAGCCCGCGCCGGCTCTCTTCGGGGAATTCGGGGGCTTTCTCGTGGCGGCTTCCCCCGAGCGCGCCGGCGACCTGCAGGCGACCTGCGAGCGGCACGCGGTCCCCCTCCACGCGCTCGGATCGATGCGGGAGGATCACGACTTCCGGATCGGCGACCTCCTCCGGGCCGACCTCCCCCACCTCCACCACAGCTGGGCGAACGGGCTCCGCGAGAGGCTCGGGATGCCCCCGGTGCCGGTCGCCACGGAACCCGCTCCCGCCCCGGCCTATTCTCCCACCCCTTCCCCATGAGTGCAGCCGACTACCAATCCGCCGGTGTGGACATCGCGGCCGGCGACGAGACCGTCCGCCGGATCGCTCCGCTCGCCCGCTCCACTTTCGACGACACCGTCCTCGCCGGGATCGGATCCTTCGGGTCCTTCGTCGACCTCGGCCCCGTCCTCCGCGAGTACCGCCACCCCGTGCTCGTGCAGAGCATCGACGGGGTGGGGACGAAGGTGGCCGTGGCCCGGCGGGCCGGCTCCTTCCACGGCATCGGCCGGGATGTGGTCTCGGCGACGGTCAACGACATCCTCGTCCACGGGGCGCGTCCGCTCACCTTTCTCGACTACCTCGCCACCGAGCGCCTCGACCCCGCCATCGCCGAGGAGATCGTCGCGGGGATGGCCGCGAATTGCCGGGAGAACCATCTCCCCCTCGTGGGCGGGGAAACCGCGGAAATGCCCTCCACCTACCGCGAGGGAGAGCACGATGTGGTCGGCTGCGTGACCGGGGTCGTGGAGAGGGACCAAATCGTCAACGGGTCGACCGTCGAGGTGGGCGACCGCCTTCTCGGCCTTCCCTCCAACGGACTCCACACGAACGGCTACTCCCTCGCCCGGAAGGTCTTCTTCGAGATCGCCGGGCTCGGGGTGGGCGACCGTCCCGAGGGCCTGGGCGAGACCGTGGGCGCGGCCCTCCTCCGGCCCCACCTCAACTACCGGAAGCCGGTGGAAGCCCTCCTCGCCAGCGGTGCCGCCGTGCGGGGCATGGCCCACATCACCGGCGGTGGCATCCCCGGCAACCTCGGCCGGATCCTCCCCGCGGGCACCGCCGCCGAGGTCGAGACCGCCTCCTGGGAGATTCCCCCGGTCTTCCGGGTCCTCGCCGCCCTCGGCGAGGTCGCCCGCCCCGAAATGTTCCGCACCTTCAACATGGGCATCGGGCTCATCGCGGTGGTGGCTCCCGAGGACGAGGCCCGTGCCCGGGAAGCCCTCAGCGCCGCGGGGTCCGGCGCCCTCCCCATCGGCACCGTCGTGCCCGGGGGCGGAGAGGTCCACCTCGCCGGACGACCATGACCGCCCGCGTCGCCCTCCTCCAGTTTCCCGGGAGCAACTGCGAGACGGAGTCGGCCGCGGCCCTCCGCCGGGCCGGGCTCGAGCCGGTGGACTTTCCGTGGAACCGGGACCCCTCCGAGCTCCGCGACTGCCAGGCCTTCTTCCTCGTGGGCGGATTTTCCTACGAGGACCGCGGACGGGCCGGCATCCTCGCCTCCCTCGACCCGATCGTCGAGGCCCTCGCCGCCGAGGCCGCCCGCGGCAAACCGGTCCTCGGCATCTGCAACGGGGCTCAGGTGCTCGTGGAGAGTGGGCTGGTCCCCGGCCTCGCCGGGCGCCGCCCCGGGATCGGGCTCGCCCCCAACCGCCGCTCGGCCGGCGGGCGCTTCCTCGGGGCGGGATTCTACAACGGTTGGTGCCACCTCCGCGTGCCCGCGGACAGCCTCGCCACCCCGTTCACCGGGGGGCTGGCCGGAGGCCCGCCCCTGCGCGTTCCCTACGCCCACGCCGAGGGCCGCTTCCTCCTCGCGCCCGGCCTGCGCGAGGAGATCGAGGAGCGCGGGCTCGGGGTGTTCCGCTACTGCGATGCCGCCGGCCACCTCGCGCCGGACGCCCCCACCAACCCGAACGGGAGCACCGCCAACCTCGCCGGCCTCACCGATCCGACCGGCCGAATCCTCGCGCTCATGCCGCACCCCGAACGGGTCCCGGCCGGGGATCCCCTCTTCGCCTCGCTCGCCCGCTTCCTCGCGGGCGAATCTTCGAATCCCCCACCCGCGCCGCCTCCCCTCCGGACCGAGGTCCCCGCGGCCACCGTGCCCGCGGGGACCCTCGCCCCGGATCTCGCCCGCTTGCCGATCTCCACGATCATTACGGACAACGCGGCCGTCTCCGTGGAAAACACCCTCCGCCACCTCGGATTCTCCGCCTCGGTGGAGCGCCGCCTCCTTTGGGAGATGCCCCGGGAAGGATTGCCGGAGGACGCGGTCGAGCAGCTCACCCGGACCGGGGAGCTCTTCAACCCGAACAAGGAACGGATCGACCGGCGTCCGCCCGGGCCGGAGGAGACCACCGCCCTCCTTCGCGTGCGACCCCGCGAGGACCTCCGGGGGCCGGCCACCCTCTCCGTCCTCCGGGAAAGTTTTCGGTTTTCGTTCCCCCGGGAGTTGCGCGGGTCCCTCCTCTGGATTCTCCATTTCCCCTCGGCGGAGGCCCGCGCGGCCGAGTGGCCCCGGCTCCGCTCCCATCCGGTCTTCCACAATCCTGTGGCCGAGGAAGCGGAGGACCTCTCCTCGCTCACGTCCCATGAGATCCTCTGACCTCCTCCACCACGAGCGCGAACTCCTCTCCTCGGTCGTCGCGGAGACCCACTGCGGGCGCAACCGGCGGGCCGGCAAGGTGCGCGACCTCTACGCCCGGGCCGGCCGGGTCGGCCTCGTCTCCACCGACCGGCTGAGCGCCTTCGACCGCGCCATCACCACGGTCCCCCTGAAGGGGAGGATCCTCAACCTGCTCAGCGAGTGGTGGTTCGCCCAGACCCGCGACATCGTCCCGAATGCGGTCCTCGCGGCACCCCATCCCCAGCTCACCGTCATGCGGGAATGCCGCCCCCTGCCCCTCGAGTTCGTGGTGCGTGGCTACCTGACCGGATCGACGAGCACCTCGTTGTGGACGCGCTACCGGGCCGGCGAGCGGGACTTCGAGGGCCACTCCCTCCCGGACGATCTCCGCAAGAACGATCGCCTCCCCCAACCGCTGCTCACCCCGACGACCAAGGGTTCCCTCCACGACGAGTCCATCACCGGGGCGCAGGCCGTCGACCGCGGCCTGCTCTCCGCCCCCGAGTGGGAGCGGGCCAGTGCCGCCGCGCTGGCTCTCTTCCAGAGGGGCACGGAGATCGCCCGTCGGGCCGGCTTTGTCCTCGCCGACACCAAGTACGAGTTCGGGGTGGACGAAGGGGGAACGGTCGTGCTCCTCGACGAGGTGCACACCCCGGACTCCAGCCGCTTCTGGAAGGCGGAGTCCCTCCCCGGCCGACTCGCCCGCGGGGAGGAACCGGAGAGCGCCGACAAGGAGTACCTCCGGCTCTGGTACGCGGACCGGTGCGACCCCTATCACGACGAGGAACTCCCGGAGGCTCCCGACGAGCTCCGCCTCGAGCTGACCCGNCGCTACCTCCACCTCTACGAGNAGATCACGGGCGGGCACGAGATTCCCTTCTCCGTGGACGAGGACCCCCCGCACGACCTACGGGCNGTCCTTGCCGAGTGGGACCTGCTCGAGGAGTAGACACAACCCGGGATGCGGCGGAGCCCGCCCGGCGCCCCGGCCCGCGCCCGCCGGGCGGCTGGACACCTCCCCCGGGCCCCGGGATCGCGGGAGCCCGCCCACCTCCTCCCCGGCGCGACCCACGGTCGCCCCTTCGGCCGGGGGAGTGACCGGCTAGAGCAGGGCGAAGTGGCCCCAGAGGAAGGCGGTCGCCACCAGCACCGGGAGCAGGAGGCCGACCATCCAGGCGGTCCGCCCCCACAGGCCGCAGGCGAGAGCCCCGACACAGAACAGGCCGCCCCCGATCGGCATGCCGAGAAGCACCGCGAACCAGACCCGGTCCCAGAAAGTGAGGCTCTCCCCGAGGGAACCCAGCATCCACGCATGGAAATTCACCGGGGTGAGGACACCGAAGAGGGCGGCCAGCCAGAGGAGAGCGAAGAGGATCGCGCGCACGGCCCGCCAGCGTTCCCCCGCTCCGCCGGGATTGGCAAGGGTAAGTTCCCGCGGGCCCGACTCCTGCCCCGCCAGGCTGCCCGCGGGCCGCGCCCCCTCGCGTCCCGTTCTTCCGCGCAATTTTTCGACTTGCCTGTCGATTGAGGGCCCCTGATTCTCCGGGGGCCCCTGACCTCCGCGATTCGCTCTGGGTCCGCGCCCCTCCGGCCCCATTCCCCCATGGATTCCCCCCGCTCCCGTATCGGCCTGTTCCTCGGGCCCGCCACCTTCCTCCTCGGCTGGTGGCTCGGCCCCCCGGGTGGGCTCAGCGACCCGGAATGGGCGGTGGCCATGACAGCCCTCCTCATGGCGGTCTGGTGGATCAGCGAGGCGCTCCCCCTCGCGGCCACCGCCCTCGTCCCCATCGTCCTCTTTCCCCTCCTCGGGGTCATCGATGTGGACGATATCACGGAAGCGTACGGGAACGACCTCATCTTCCTCTTCCTCTCCGGCTTCTTCATCGCGGTGACCATGCAGCGGTGGAACCTGCACCGCCGGATCGCCCTGCGCACGATCTACCTCGTCGGCCCCTCGCCCCGGCGAATCATCCTCGGCTTCATGCTGGCCACGGGCGGCCTCTCCATGTGGATCAGCAACACGGCCACCGCCATGATGATGCTGCCCATCGGGCTGGCCGTACTACGGCAGAGCGAGGACGAGGCGGAGCGGGTGGGGCAGCCGCTGCACCGCGGATTCGGGGTCGCCCTGATGCTGGGCATCGCCTACTCGGCCTCCATCGGGGGAATCGCCACCCTCATCGGCACACCCCCCAATGCCGTCCTCGCCGGCCAGGCGGAGGCGCTCTACGGGGTGGAGATCACCTTCGCCCGCTGGATGCTCTTCGGGCTGCCCCTCTCCGTCGTCTTCCTGTCCCTCGCGTGGGCCTACCTGACCCTCGGGCCGCTCTGCCGCGGGCTGGCCCCCCTCTCCTCCGGGCGCGCACCCATCCGGGCGGAGATGGAGGCGCTCGGCCCCATGGACACCGCCGAGAAGCGGGTGCTCACGGTCTTTCTCCTCGTGGCCCTGTCCTGGGTCTTCAGCAGCTTCCTTCCCGCGAGCGTGCTCCCCTTTTTCGGGGATGCCAGCATCGGCATGACCGGGGCCCTCGCCCTTTTCCTCCTGCCCAGCGGCAAGGAGAAAGGCCAGCGCCTGCTCGACTGGGAGACCGCCGTGCGGGTGCCCTGGGACATCGTCCTCCTCTTCGGGGGCGGCTTTGCCCTCGCCACCGGATTCGCGACCACCGGACTCTCCGAGAGCCTCGCCAGCGCCCTCGCGGTGCTCGATGGCACCTCCGTCTTCCTCATTATCGGCGTCTGCATCCTCATCGTCGTCTTCCTCACCGAGGTCACCTCGAACACCGCCACCTCCACCGTCTTCGTCCCCCTGATGGGAGCCCTCGCCGTGGCCACCAGCTTCAACCCCATCGTGCTCATGGGGGCGGTCGCGGTGGCCGCTTCCTGCGCCTTCATGCTGCCGGTGGCTACCCCGCCGAACGCCATCGTCTTCGGGAGCCGCGCCCTCACCATCCCGGACATGGCCAAGGCCGGCCTGCTCCTGAATTTCGTGACGGTGATCCTCGGCACCCTCTTCGTCTACTTCTTCCTGCCCCTTGCCCTCGGGCTGGAGGTGGGGGCGACCTTCGAATAGGGCCGCGCTCCCTCACCGCCGGGCCGCCCGACGTCGGGTCCACGCCTTTTCCGCCTCCACGGCGAGAAAGAGCAGGAGGGGGAACAGGAGGATGGCCGGCCAGGAGTCGACGGGGAGCGCGACCGTCCCGAAGAGCCCCTGCAGGGGTGGCGCGTAGGTAAGGAGCAGTTGCAGGCCGACGAGGGCGAGACAGGCGTAAAGGACCACGGGGTTCCCGCGGAAGGAGCGCGGGTGCAGGGAGGACCGCCGGAGGAAGCGGGTATTGAAGAGGTAGAGCAGCTCGCTGAAGGCGATCAGGTTGACCACGGCGGTGCGGGCGGTGGCGGGATCGGCCCCGCCGGCCCTCTCCCAGGCGAAGAGGCCAAAGCAGCCGGTCATGAGCAGGACACTGACCGTGAGGATGCGGAGGAGCAGGGGTCCGTGCAGGAGGGGCTCCCGCGGATCGCGGGGTGGCCGCCCGAGCACCCCGGCCTCCGCCGGCTCAAAGGCGAGGGCGAGGGCCAGCGTCACCGTGGTGACGAGGTTGATCCAGAGGGCCTGGACCGCGGTGACCGGCAGGGTCGTACCGAGGAGGATGGCGGCGAGGAGGAGCCCGGCCTCCCCCACACTCGTGGGCAGGATGAAGAGGAGCGATTTCCGGATGTTGTCGAAGACTGCCCGGCCCTGCCGGACCGCGCCGACGATGGTCGCGAAGTTGTCATCGGTGAGCACCATCTCGGCGGCTTCCCGGGCCGCATCGGTGCCCCGGTCTCCCATGGCCACCCCGATATCGGCCGCCTTCAGGGCAGGGGCGTCGTTGACCCCGTCGCCGGTCATCGCCACCAGCTGGCCCTCCTCCCGGAGGGCCCGCACCAGGCGCAGCTTGTGCTCGGGGGCGGCCCGGGCGACGACCGAGAGGGAGGGGAGACGGTCCCGGAGGGCCTCGTCGTCGAGCGTGGCGAGCTCCTTCCCCGTGAGCACCTCCCCCTCGGAGAGGCCGACCTGCCGCCCGATCGCCGCCGCGGTGGTCGCGTGGTCCCCGGTGATGAGGACGGTGCGGATGCCGGCCCGCCGGCAATCCGCCACTGCCTCCGGGACCCCCTCGCGGGGCGGGTCGACGATCCCGACCATGCCGAGGAGGACGAGATCCGCGGGGGGGCGATCCCCGCCGAGGGGATCCTCGTCCGCCCCGGTCCTCTTTTCCGCGAGCGCCAGCACCCGCTGGCCTTCGCCGGCGATCGCCTCGATGCGCTCCCGCCATGCCTCCGGCTGCAGGGGCGCACCACCCGCCTCGCCCGCACAGAGCTCGAGAATCCGCTCCGGGGCCCCCTTCAGGCAGAGCAGGGCACCGCCGCGCTCCTCGTCCGCGTGGCGGGTGGCCATGAACTGGCGACCGGCGTCAAAAGGAAGGGTGCTGGTGCGGGGAAAGGATGCCTCCCGGCCGCCCGGTCGAGGCCGGCCTTTCCCGCCAGGGCGAGCAGAGCGCCCTCGGTGGGATCCCCTTCCACCGACCACTCCCCGGCCTCCTCCCTCAAGCGTGCCTCGTTGCAGAGGACGCCGCAGCGGGCGAGGACGCGCAGGGCCTCCGCGCTCTCCGCGGAGAGCGCCCCTCCCTCCGGTTCCTTCGAGAGGTCGCCCTCCGGTGCGTAGCCGACCCCCTCCACCCGCACGCGGATCCCGCCCGGGAGGAGGACGCTGGCCACGGTCATCTCGTTGCGGGTGAGGGTTCCCGTCTTGTCGGTACCGATCACGCTCACCGAGCCGAGGGTCTCCACGGCGGGCAGGCGCCGGAGAATAGCCCGCTGCCGGGCCATCACCCGCATGCCGATGGCCAGGGTGATCGTGACGATCGCCGGCATTCCTTCGGGGATGGCCGCCACCGCCAGGGCCACCACCGCGAGGAAGACTTCCACCAGTTCCATCCCGGAGACCAGCCAACCCCAGAGAAAGGCGAGCAGGCCCACCGCCACGATGATCGCACTGACCCGGCGGGCGAAGGAGTCGAGCCGGCGGGTGAGGGGCGTGCGCAGGTTTTCCACTCCGGCGACAAGCGCGCCCACCCGGCCGATCTCGGTGGACGCGCCCGTGGCCACCACCACCCCGGCCCCCTGCCCCCCGGCCACCGTGGTCCCGGAGTAGGCCATCCCGGTGCGCTCGGCGAGGGGCGTGTCCACGGGGACAGCGTCCGTGTCCTTGTCGACGGGCACTGATTCGCCGGTGAGAACGGCCTCGGCCACGCGGAGGCCGTCGGCCCGGGTGAGACGCAGGTCCGCGGGCACGCGGTCCCCCGCCTCGAGAAGGACGAGGTCTCCCGGGACCAGCTCGCGGG
>P_2C_Liq_1_UnCtyDRAFT_1000813_pt1 | contig 12754 bp, 11 predicted proteins | sample Pon2CUnioCityCA_2_FD_10234 | JGI IMG/M metagenome (IMG submission 10234)
GCGCCGCACGCGCGAGGCGGTGCGGCTGTGCGAGGCGGCGGGATTCGACGTGGTGCTGATCGAGACGGTGGGCGTGGGACAGTCGGAAACCGTGGTGGCGGAGATGTCCGACTTGTTCATCCTGTTGCTGGCCCCTGCTGGTGGGGACGAGCTTCAGGGGGTCAAGCGCGGCATCATGGAAATGGCCGACATGATCCTGATCAACAAGGCGGACGGGGATCTGAAACCGGCGGCGACGCGGACCTGTTCGGATTACGCGGGCGCGCTGCGGCTCTTGCGCAAACGCCCGCAGGATCCCGCGGGCTTTCCAAAAGCGATGATGGTCTCGGCGCTGCATGATGACGGGCTGGCAACGGCGTGGGAAGAAATGACGGCGCTGACCGAGTGGCGCCGCGCGGAGGGTCATTTCGAGGCAAGGCGCGCGGCGCAGGCGCGGTACTGGTTCAACGAGGAAGTCAAGCGCGGGTTGCTGGCCCAGCTTGAGACACCGCAGGCGCGCGAGGCGATGGCAAGCGCCGCCGACGCCGTGGCCGAGGGGCGCATTACACCCACGGTCGCGGCGCGTGATGTGCTGGATATGGTGCGCAAGGGCTGATCCCTTTGACGCAACGCACAAGGCCCGCGCCGTGGCGCGGACCTGTGGCGGTTTCCGGCGGGCCGGTGATCAGACCGCAAGGTTCGGGATGATCTGCTTTTTGCGGCTCATCACGCCGGGTAGAACAACCGTGTCGCCGGTTGCCGTGGTGCCAAAGCTTTTCTCGGCCACTGTCTTGACCAGCTCGTTGGGCACCAGAAGCGTGGCTTGCTCGTTCAGGATATCCACAACGAAGAGCAGCACCTGATCGACACCATCCTCGGTGGCAACGGTGGTCATGCTGTCCATCAGGCTGTCCTTGCGGTTCAGCACCATGTCGGGCGCGGTGGTTTCCAGAACCGAAACGCGGAACCTGGTATCGCCGACGGCATATTCCTTGCTGTCCATGCGCAGCAGTTCGGCATCCGAAAAGGCGCTGACATCGGATTTGGCGGCGAACATCTCGGCGGCATAGGCACTGATATCAAGGCCAAGCTGCGCGGCAAGCTGTTCGGCCACGGCGCGGTCATGGTCCGTGGTTGTGGGCGAGCGGAATTCCAGCGTGTCGCTGAGGATGCAGGTCAACGCGGTGCCCTTGGCCCATTCCGGCAGGCGCGCGGCGTCTTCGCCCATCAGGTCGAGCATGATCGTCGCGGTACAGGCAAGCGGGCGGATGGTGATGTCGATCGGCCCCTTGGTTTCCAGCCCGCCGACCAGTTTGTGGTGGTCGATGATCGCGCTCAGGTCCGCGCCGTTGATATTGGCGGGCAGTTCGGCCGGGTTGTTGGTGTCCACCACGACGCAGGGCTGGCTGTCATCGACATCCGCGATAATGCGCGGCTTGGGCAGGTTCCAGCGCTCCAGCAGGAAGGCGGCTTCGGTGTTGGGCTCGCCCAGCAGAACAGCCTCTGCCTTGATGCCTTTGACTTCGTTGAGATACCAGGCCCAGAGGATTGGGGAGCCGGTAGAATCCGTGTCGGGGGATTTGTGCCCGAAAACAAGTGTGGTCATATCACTTTTTCCTTTGTGGGGTCGATTTTCGCGCCTTATAGGGCCGCGTGACAGGCTTGTCACCAGCCCTGTATGCGGCCAATGTGCGGCGCATGACAAAGGCGGCGGAAACAGCGCTTTATGCCCCGGTCAAGGCGTGGCTGGAGGCGCGGGGATACGAGGTGAAGGCAGAGATCGGCGCGGCCGATGTCATGGGCCTGCGCGAGGGACGCGCGCCTGTCGTGGTGGAGCTCAAGACAGGCTTTTCGCTGATCTTGCTGCAACAGGCGGTGGCGCGGCAGGCGCTGACGGACGAGGTTTACGTTGCGGTGCCGCGCTGGTCTGGCAAGGCCGGGTGGCGGGCGTTCAAGGGCAATATCGGGCTGTGCCGGCGGTTGGGGCTGGGTGTGCTGAGTGTGCGCGTGGCCGAAGCCGTGATACAGTGCCATTGCGACCCCGCGCCGTTCCGACCGCGCAAATCCAAGGGCAAGCGCGCAAGGCTGGAGACCGAATTTGCCGCGCGCCGTGGCGATCCCAATCTGGGCGGCACGCGTGGCCCCGTTGAGACCGCCTACAAACAGGACAGCCTGGCTTGCGCGCGGCATCTTGCGCAGTCTGGCCCCTGCAAGGGCGCGGATGTCGCGCGCGCCACGGGCGTGGGCCGCGCAACGCGGATCATGGCGGACAACCATGCTGGCTGGTTTCAGCGGATCGCGCGCGGGGTCTACGGGCTGACCGAGCTTGGCGAAAGCGCCACGCGCGACCCTTTCTGAGCCACGTCAGGGCGCAAGCGCCTGCCGTTCTATCGCAAAGCCTTGCGCCTCAAGCAGGTGCAATACGCCAATGTCGCCGGGCAGGTGCCCCGCCCCGAAGGCCAGAAACAGCCGCTCGCCAGGCCTTGTTTCCGCCATCAGCCTGTCGACCCACGCGCGGTTGCGCCTTTCCAGAAAGACATCGGACAGTGCCGCGAAATCCGCCTCTGCCGTCGCGCCGCCGTGTTCAAGCGACAGCAGGCGGGAAAACTCCCAGATCAGGGCGGTCTCTTCGGCCAGATAGCGTTCGCGGACTGTGTAGGACAGATCGTCGGTCTCGCCCGGCCAGGCCAGCGACAGGCGGATCAGGTCAAGCTGCTCTTCCATCGGCGCGGCGTCCAACAGCCCCAGCAGGTCGCGGTACTCTTCCAGCGACCGGCTGGGATTGCCCATTTCCGCGGCCACTTTGCCCACCAGCGTGTCGATGCCCTGCGCCTTGAGCGCGCCGGACGTCATCTCGCATGGGCCCATGCCCAGCATCATGGTGGCCCAGATCGGCTTGAACTTGGCGGCCATGAAGGGCGGGATGCCACGGGCGCGCATGGCGTCGGCATAGGCGGTCCAGTCCTTTTCTCCCAGCAGGTCGATCAGGGTGGGCCCCTCTGTCAGGAACATCATCGACGGGTCACGCCCCATCGCGTCTTGCATCTCGGCCTGATCGGCGTTGGAGATTTCCAGATACACCTTGTCGGCGCGCGCGATCAGCGGTGTCAGCCGCTCAAGATGTGCTTGCGTGGCGCGGTGGCGAAAATGGTAGGTGCCGAAGATGTCGATCACCGTGTCGCCGCGCGTGGCCCGCCACAGCAGGCCCTCTGGGTATCTGACATCCGCGACGGCATCGCGCAGCGTCTGCGCCTGTTGCGCGTCAAGCCCGGAAACAAGGTCGCGCCCGCCGCAGGTGGTGTCCTGTGCGGTTGCCGTGCTTGCCAGACCAAGGGTGATCGTCAACGCCGTGATAAGCCGCCAAATCATGTCTTGCCCCCTTGAAATCATGCTGTCTCGACACGCTATTGGCCGGTTCGACGGGCCGCAATGAGAAGTGGAAATTTTTCATCATGTGGATGTTGACAGCTTCGTGATCGGTCCTTAGCTATGCGTCGTTGGCACTCGACCGATGTGAGTGCTAACGGGGTCGTGCCGAAGGGTCGGGCGACCTCGGGAGCAAACTTTGAGCCAAGGAGCCAAAGACATGGCATTTAAACCGCTGCATGACCGCGTCCTCGTACGCCGCGTTGAAAGCGAAGAAAAAACCTCTGGCGGGCTGATCATTCCCGACAGCGCCAAGGAAAAGCCAAGCGAAGGCGAAGTCGTTGCCTGTGGGGACGGCGCACGCAAGGACAACGGAGAGCTGATCGACATGGCCGTGAAGGCCGGCGATCGCATCCTGTTCGGCAAGTGGTCGGGCACCGAAGTCACGGTGGGTGGCGAAGAGCTGCTGATCATGAAGGAAAGCGACATCCTGGGTATCATGGATGACGACAAGGCCGCGCAAGCCGCCTGAACGCTGCATCTGATCCAGTAAACATCCGCAATTTTCCAAGCCATCAGGAGCAACTGATATGTCTGCCAAAGACGTGAAATTCAACACAGACGCCCGCAACAAGATGCTGCGCGGCGTGAACATCCTTGCCGATGCCGTAAAGGTGACGCTTGGCCCCAAGGGCCGCAACGTGGTTCTCGACAAATCCTTCGGATCGCCCCGTATCACCAAGGACGGTGTGTCGGTCGCCAAGGAAATCGAACTGGAAGACAAGTTCGAGAACATGGGCGCGCAGATGGTGAAAGAAGTCGCCAGCCGCACCAATGACGAGGCCGGCGATGGCACCACCACCGCGACGGTTCTGGCGCAAGCCATCGTCAAGGAAGGCATGAAAGCCGTGGCCGCGGGCATGAACCCGATGGACCTCAAGCGCGGCATCGACCTTGCCACCATCAAGGTGGTCGAGGCCATCAAAGGCGCCGCTCGTCCGGTCGAGGACAGTGCCGAGGTTGCTCAGGTCGGTACCGTGTCGGCAAACGGCGAAGCCGATATCGGCACCATGATCGCGGACGCGATGCAGAAGGTCGGCAACGAGGGTGTCATCACCGTCGAGGAAAACAAGGGCCTCGTGACCGAGACTGACGTGGTCGAGGGTATGCAGTTCGACCGTGGCTANCTGTCGCCCTATTTNGTCACCAACCCCGACAAGATGACGACCGAGCTGGACGACTGCATCATCCTGCTGCACGAGAAAAANCTNTCGTCGCTTCAGCCGATGGTGCCGCTGCTTGAATCCGTGATCCAGAGCCAGAAGCCGCTTCTGATCATNGCCGAAGACGTCGAAGGCGAAGCCTTGGCGACCCTCGTGGTCAACAAGCTGCGTGGTGGTCTCAAGATCGCGGCCGTCAAGGCACCGGGCTTTGGCGATCGTCGCAAGGCCATGCTTCAGGACATCGCGATCCTGACCGGCGGTCAGGTGATCTCCGAAGATCTGGGCATGAAGCTTGAGAACGTGACGATGGACATGCTTGGCTCCGCCAAGAAAGTTCAGATCACGAAGGACGAAACCACCATCGTCGACGGTGCGGGCGAGAAGGCCGAGATCGAGGCGCGCGTCGCTCAGATTCGCAACCAGATCGAGGAAACCACGTCCGACTACGACCGTGAAAAGCTTCAGGAACGTGTTGCCAAGCTGGCGGGCGGTGTGGCTGTCATCCGCGTTGGCGGCATGACCGAAACCGAAGTGAAAGAGCGCAAGGACCGTGTCGATGACGCGCTGAATGCGACACGTGCCGCGGTTCAGGAAGGCATCGTTGTTGGCGGTGGCGTCGCGCTTGTGCAGGGTGCCAAGGCGCTTGAAGGTCTGACCGGTGCAAATACCGACCAGAACAACGGCATCGCCATCGTGCGCCGCGCGCTGGAAGCGCCGCTGCGTCAGATCGCCGAAAACGCCGGTGTCGACGGGTCCGTCGTGGCGGGCAAGATCCGTGAAAGCGACGATCCCAAGTTCGGCTTCAACGCGCAGACTGAAGAGTATGGCGACATGTTCGCTTATGGTGTGATCGACCCCGCAAAGGTCGTGCGCACCGCGCTTGAGGATGCCGCGTCGATCGCCGGTCTGCTGATCACCACCGAAGCGATGGTCGCCGACCGTCCGCAAAAAGATGGTGGCGCAGGTGCCGGTGGCGGAATGCCCGACATGGGCGGCATGGGCGGCATGATGTAATCAGCCGCGTCCATGGCGTGACGAAAAAGGGCCGTCCCGGTTTGGGGCGGCCTTTGCTTTTATTGTGCCGGGTGGTGTGCCGTTCAGGCTGAAAACCGTTGCCGCCTGCCGGTATGATCGTCGTCGAGACGCAAGTTGGGCGGTTTGGCCATGCCGTGGGCCGATTGCATGACCGCGCAGAGTTGTCGGTGCAGGCTTTCGATTTCCCGCGTATCGCCGGAAAGCCCGACCACGGGGGCGGACGTGTCTGCCAGCTGTATCAAAAGCGTGCAGTCCCCGCCCGGCGTGTCGGCCGGGTGCAGAAAAACCCTTTCGATGTCGGCGAGTTTGATTTCTTGCGGGCCATGCGGCCGATCCTGCATGTTGACTTTGCTCAGGCACAGCGTGCCGCTGTTCATGTTCACGACCTGTCGACGTAACCCGCGGGTGCCAAAAGCAAAGACGGCCAGACCGGCGATCACCATCAGCGATCCAAGCGATCCGGCGGGCAGGGTCGCATTTGCAGATGTCTGGGGGTCGATCAGAAACCACACCAGAATGGCCCCCGCGATCATCGCGATCCCTGCCATGCGCAGGGCCCGCATCGTCACCCGTTCGGTTTTGCGCGGTCCAGACAGGTCCAGCGCCGTCGCGCCAGCGGGTACAGAGCCCATGGATACGCGGCGCCACTCGGGGCCATTCACAGTTTCGGGACACGCCATAGTCAAAACCTCTGTTAACGATCTTGACTATGCTTTTTAGGCAGTGATCCGGGCAAAAATTTGTCGCATGGGGCGCTTTATCGTGGCGCGGCGCGTGGTTTCAGGTCGGCTCCTTGGGTCGCACAATGTGAAAACCGCCGCTCATATAGGCCAATGGGCGCTGGCCCGCGTCCGATATGCCCGCAACATTGCCGATGCAAATCGCATGGCTGCCGTGCATATGCCGGTTTGTCAGCTCGCAGGTAAAGGCCGTCGCGCCTGGCAGAAGCGGGCCGTAATCGGTGTCCAGCACCTCTACCCCGTGAAAGCGGTCCGGCGATTGCTTGTCGAACAGGCCAGCAAACTGGCGCGCCACGTGCTCCGCATCCTCGGGCAGGATATTGACGGCAAAGGTGCCGTTGACCTCGATCGCGCGGGCGATGCTGCTGTCGGATTTCAGGCATACCAGTACCGATGGCGGGTCCGCCGACAGCGACGTGAACGCGCTGACGGTGGCACCGGCCTTGCCACCGGGGCCGTCCGTTGTCACCACAGTGACCGTCGCCGCGACCTGCCGCATTGCGGTGATGAACGTCTCGCGCATCCCGGTCATGAGCCAGATCCAAGTGCTTTGGGGCATGGGGCGGGGTGGGGCGTTCGGGGGATCAAAGCCAGAAGTCTCCGATAGTAAACAGGGGAAGGTGACAAACGCGACGCCGCAGCGCCCCAATCGGCATATAGCGGCTGTTCGGCAGGTGACAATGGGGGCAAGGGCCATGATCGCCCGGTATTGCTCCCAAGACCCATCCGCCCTAAGACGGCGCGGAATTGTAAACGAGCCTGTCATGCCCTCTGACCCGCGTCCGGCCATCGCCGTCATGCCGCATCACGTCAAGCCGCGCCTGCGTCCTGACCGGGTGAAACTGGATGATCTGGTCTGGCCGCGCGGCCGTCCAGAGCGGTTGCGCGGCGCGCACAAGGCCCTCGGGGATCTGGCGGCTTGCGATCATCTGGTGGTTTTCACAAGCAACGCCCTGCACATTCGGCCATGGACGGGCACACGGGCGCGCCTGTCTGTCATGGTGCTGGAGCCTGAGGCGATCCACGGTAGCCACATGCGGATGTTGCGCGTCACCCACCGCCGGTTCCACCGCGTGCTGGCCTCGAATGCGGATCTGCTTGACGCCATCCCGAATGGCGTGCTGTTTCCGCTTGGCTGCACTTGGGTTGGCGACTGGACGACGCTGGATCTGACCAAGACCCGCGCCTGTTCGTTGATCGCTTCGGCCAAGCGCAAGCTGGAAGGCCATGCGCTGCGCCATGAGATTGCGGATCATGTCGCGGATCGGGGACTTGACGTGGACGTGATGGGCGGCGGCTACAAGCCCTTTGCGGCCAAGGCCGACGGGCTGGCACCCTATCGGTTTTCGGTGATCATCGAAAATGTCCGCGAGCCGAATTATTTCACGGAAAAGCTGGTGGACGCGGTGCTGTGCCAGACCGTGCCGATCTATTGGGGCTGTCCGAATATCGCGGCGTTCATGGACACGTCTGGCATGATCCTGTGCCAGTCAGCCGAGGATATCCGCGCCGCGTTGCAGGATCTTTCGGCGGATCGCTACAAGGCGCTTTTGCCGGGGCTGATGCGCGCGGTGCCGCAGGCGGCGGAGTATGTGAATATCGAAGAACGGGCCGTCAGGGTCATTCTGGACAGCTAAGGCGATAACGCGGGCGGATATGCCCTTATGAGACGCAAAAGGCCGCCCTGGTCATGGGCGGCCTTTGTTGGTTCTTGTGTGCGGTCAGCCCGCGATCAGGCCCATCTGCTCCAGTTTCAGGATCACTTGATGCGCGCAGTTGTCGACATCGACATTTTCCGTCTCCACGCGCAGTTCGGGGGTTTCAGGCATGTCATAGGGGTCTGAAATGCCGGTGAATTCCTTGATCTTGCCTTCGCGTGCCAGCTTGTACAGCCCCTTGCGGTCGCGGCGTTCGCATTCCTCGATCGACGTCGCGACATGCACCTCGACAAAGGCGCCGAACTGTTCGATATCCTCGCGCACGGCCCGGCGGGTGGTTGCGTAGGGCGCGATGGGCGCGCAGATGGCGATGCCACCGTTCTTGGTGATCTCGCTGGCCACATAGCCGATGCGCCGGATGTTCAGGTCGCGGTGCTCTTTCGAGAAACCGAGTTCCGAGCTGAGGTTCTTGCGCACGATATCACCATCCAGCAACGTGACAGGCCGGCCCCCCATTTCCATCAACTTGACCATGAGCGCGTTGGCGATGGTCGATTTGCCAGAGCCGGAGAAGCCGGTAAAGAACACGGTAAAGCCCTGCTTGGCGCGTGGTGGACGGGTGCGGCGCAGCTCTGAAACCACCTCGGGAAACGAGAACCATTCCGGGATCTCCAGACCTTCCTGCAAACGGCGGCGCAGTTCGGTGCCCGAGATGTTGAGGATGGTCACATTGTCCTTGTCCTCGATCTCGTCCATCGGTTCGTATTGTGCGCGCTCCTGCACCCAGACCATGTGTTTGAAATCGACCATCTTGATGCCGATTTCCTCTTCATGCTCGCGGAACAGATCCTGTGCATCATAGGGGCCATAGAAATCCTCGCCTGCGGAATTCTTGCCCGGTCCCGCATGATCGCGACCGACGATGAAATGGGTGCATCCGTGGTTTTTCCGGATTAGCCCGTGCCAGACGGCCTCGCGCGGGCCGGCCATGCGCATCGCAAGGTTCAGCAGGGACATCGACGTGGTGGATTGCGGGTACTTGTCCAGAACCGCCTCGTAACAACGCACGCGGGTAAAGTGATCCACGTCACCCGGCTTGGTCATGCCGACGATGGGGTGGATCAGCAGGTTGGCCTGTGCTTCCTTGGCGGCGCGAAAGGTCAGTTCCTGATGCGCGCGGTGCAGCGGGTTGCGGGTCTGAAAGGCCACGACCTTGCGCCAGCCCATTTTGCGGAAGAAGGCGCGCAATTCGTTGGGCGTGTCGCGGCGGGCCCGGAAATCGTAATGCACTGGCTGCTGGATGCCGGTGACGGGGCCGCCCAGATAAACCTTGCCTGCGGTGTTGTGCAGGTAATTCACGGCCGGATGCGCGCTGTCATCGGCGCCAAAGACCTTTTCGGCCTCGCGCGACTTGTCCGGCGTCCAGCGGTCCGTGACGGTCATCGTGCCAAGGATCACCCCCTCCTGGTCGCGCAGGGCGATATCCTGACCCAGCTCGATCGACTCGGCAAAAGCCTCGCTGACATCCAGCGTGATCGGGATCGGCCAAAGCGCGCCGTCGGTCAGGCGCATGTTTTCCACGACGCCGTTGTAATCGGTCTCGGTCATAAAGCCTTTCAGTGGGTTGAAACCGCCGTTCATCAACAATTCGAGATCGCATATCTGACGCGGGGTCATGTCCCAGCTTGTCAGATCCGCGGCTTCGATCTTCATTTTTTGCGATGAGTCATAAGAGACATAAAGCTCAGGAATTGGGGCCAGATTATTTTGCACGAGTTTCGTCCTATATTTTAGGGGGTTAAAACCACTGGTGGTGCCGGTCAGCTCTGAATGCAGAGCGTCGTATTCGGCGAATTTCCGGGCAAGAAAGTGATCGGTGAGGCGCATTTTCTGCGCCGCACCGCGCGATGTGAGCGCATAGGCAAAGCGTTGACGGCGGTCAGGGCCCGGTCGTTCGCTGATCCTGACAAATCCGGCTTCGGCGGCCCCGCGCAAAAGCGCGTTGAGCCGACCAAGAGAAACCCCGATGGCGCTGGCGATGGCCCGCTGGGATGCGTCCGGCGTCAGATCAAGCTGACGCAGAAGACGGAAAAGCTGGTCTTCCTCATCCGGGCGCGGGTTCGTTGCGGTCATGGTTATATCGTCGACTCAGGGTGCGTTCACGGATGAACGCATTGCACAGCGCCTGATGAAAAGAAAGATGCAATCAGGGGCTGTGGCGTTGTTGCGTAACATGTGGCCCCAAAAACACGACCGGCCCCGCCTTTTGACGGGGCCGGATGCGGCAGTCCTGAAATTTCCGGTCTTATTCGCCTGCGGCGACAGCCTCGTCATGGCGTTCGGGCTCGGGTGTTTCGCTGATCGCGCCCTGTTCGGCCAGAAAGCGTTCTGCATCCAGCGCGGCCATGCAGCCCATCCCGGCGCTTGTCACGGCCTGACGGTAGATGTGATCTGTCAGATCGCCCGCCGCGAACAGACCGGGGATCGAGGTGCGGGTGGTGCCCGGCTCTACCCGGACGTAATCGCCGTGATGCATCTCGACCTTGTCCTTGACCAGCTCGCTTGCCGGTGCGTGGCCGATGGCGATGAACACGCCCTTGCAGGGAATGTCCCGCGTCTCGCCGGTGCCGGTATGGCGCACACGCACGCCGGTCACGCCCTTGGGGTTGTCGTCGCCCAGAACTTCGTCAAGCTGATGAAACCACAGGGTTTCGATCTTGGGGTTGTTGAACAGACGGTCTTGCAGGATGCGTTCGGCGCGCAATTCGTCCCGACGATGGATAAGTGTGACCTTGGAGGCGAAATTGGTCAGAAACAGCGCCTCTTCCACCGCCGTGTTGCCGCCGCCCACCACCACGATCTCGTCGCCGCGATAGAAGAACCCGTCACAGGTGGCGCAGGCGCTGACGCCGAAACCCTTATACGCTTCTTCGCTGTCCAGCCCCAGCCACTTGGCCCGCGCGCCCGTCGCAAGGATCACCGCATCGGCGGTATATATGTTGCCGCTGTCGCCCTTGGCGACAAAGGGGCGCGCATCGGTGTCCAGCTCGGTGATGATGTCGCCGATGATCTCGCAGCCCATCGCCTTGGCGTGGGCCTCCATCCGGATCATCAGGTCGGGGCCCTGCACCTCTGTGTCGCCGGGCCAGTTCTCGACCTCGGTGGTGGTGGTCAACTGCCCGCCCGGCTCGATTCCCTGCACGAGGATCGGAGACAGCATCGCCCGGCTGGCATAGACAGCGGCGGTATAGCCGGCCGGCCCGGATCCGATGATCAGCGTCTTGGTGTGGCGGGTTTCAGCCATGGTTGGTCCCCTTGCAAACGGTGTTGCGGCAGATATAGCGCCGCGTGCGGGGCTGCGAAACCCCTTGTCGGGGCACTATACGGCATTGTGCCCACACCCTTTGTCATGTGTAACGATGTTGCGAACATGCGAAACATTATTGCGCGCACCTACGGGGATGCTATAACAATCGCGAATTCACAGGAGGTGTAGATGCCCACAACCCGTCTGGACGATATCGACCGCAAGATCCTTGCCGAGCTTCAGGCCGATGGGCGCATGACGAATGTTGAACTGGCCCGCCGCGTGGGTATTTCCGCGCCGCCGTGCCTGCGCCGGGTGCGCACGCTTGAAGAGCAGGGATATATCCGGGGCTATCACGCCGAGGTCGATCCGCGCGAACTTGGCTTCGAGGTGCAGGTCTTTGCCATGGTGGGTTTGCAAAGCCAGGCAGAGGCGGATCTGTCGGCCTTCGAGGCGCGCTGTCGCGCTTGGCCGCTTGTGCGCGAATGCCACATGCTGAACGGCGAGGTGGATTTCATCCTCAAATGCGTGGCACCCGACCTGTCGACCTTTCAAAGCTTTCTGACCGGCGAGCTGACCGCCGCCGAGAATGTGGGATCGGTCAAGACCTCGCTGGTCATTCGCGGCGCGAAGGACGAACCGGGCGTTCCCTTTGATATTCTTGAGCAACGCCTGAGCAAGATCGCCTGATCAGGGCGCGCAGGCCGGTTTCAGACCTGGGGCAGGTCAATGCGCGGGCAGGCCGTCTTGCCGAAATCGCCCGGCTCGGAAATATGCGGGAACAGCGACAGGAACAGCGTCACCATATTGTGCCCCATGCGCCGCTCAAACGCCACGCCGGGATGAAAACTTTCCATCTCGATCCCGGCAGCGCGCAGGATCGAATGTTGTCGCAGGGCCAGATGGTACAAAGTGATGGGCCGCTGCGGGGCCACTTCGATCACGTTCATACCGTCAACCAGATCCTGGGCCGGGATCAACAGCCGCTCGCGCCCCAGCCCATGATCCATGCCGGGCGGGCGGGCCAACATCCGCGCGCCGGGACCGGCCATGAGATTCGAGTCCGGTCTGCCCAGACCAAAGGACTCGGGCATCACCCGCGTCATGCGTCCGGCGGCGACATTGGCTCCGGGCATCTGGGGTACCAATGTCATGGCCCCGATCCAAAGCACCTGCATCGGGCCGCGTGTTGCGGTGGTGATCCGCATTCCGGGCACAAGATCCTGTACCGCGACCGGCCCGTCCGGCGTCGCGATGGGCACCCCATGCGCAAAGGCGGAAAAAGCGGATTCGAAAACCGGATGGGCGGGCGCGATCTGATCTGTCCAACAGGGCAGGCCGTCGCGATCCAGATAGGCGATCTGGAACTTGCGCATCGCACGTGGCGCGCGGACGGGCCGCGCGGGCGCAGGCCGGGTATCGGCGTTGTCCTTTAGCGTAAGATCG
>P_2C_Liq_1_UnCtyDRAFT_1000814_pt1 | contig 12753 bp, 8 predicted proteins | sample Pon2CUnioCityCA_2_FD_10234 | JGI IMG/M metagenome (IMG submission 10234)
TAGAAGATTTTGACCTTTAAATATGTTCATAATTTACAGTATTTGTGGACTTTAAAGATAAGCATTTATCTACTTACCTCAATAACATTTTTAAAATTAGCTTGTTCAGAACTTACTTATAAAGAAGTGGCAGATAAAATGTGTTTAAGTCCTAAAACGATAGATGGGTATCGAAACAATTTATTCGTAAAACTAAATGTAAAAAATAGAGTAGGTTTGGTAATGTATGCCATTAAAAATAAGATTTACACTCCATAAAAATATTGTAAATTTGCAGGATGGAAGAAACAAACAGGCAAAGAAAAATTGCAGGAGTGCTGCAAAAAGATTTGGTAGATGTGTTGCAAAAAGCGGCACAAGATGGTATGAAAGGTGTGCTAATTTCGGTGTCTAAAGTACATGTTACTTCAGATTTAGGTGTTGCAAAAGTGTATTTAAGTATTTTTCCATCAGAAAAGAGAGACGAAATTGTAAAAGGGGTGCAGGCAAATACTATTATAATTCGTCATGAGATGGCAAAAAGAACTCGAAATCAACTGCGTAGAATGCCTGAATTGTTGTTTTTTGGTGATGATACTTTAGATTATTTAGAAGAAATTGATAAGTCTTTAAATGGCCAAGATGCAGATCCTATAAAGAATCCTGAAGTTTTACCAAAGCGTAAGAAAATATAAATTCAATTTCACTATTTGAATTTCTCTCTATACATAGCCAAACGATATTTATTTACAAAAACGAGTAATAATGCAATAAATATTATTACCATTATCGCTTCTTTTGGCGTTATTGTGGGTTCTTTAGCGTTATTTATTATTCTTTCTGGTTTTTCTGGCTTACGAACCTTTAGTTATAGTTTGTTAGATACATCAGACCCTGATATTAAAATAACTGCTGCAAAAGGTAAATCGTTTGTACTGACTGATGCTGTTTTTCATAAAATAGACAAAAATCCATACATAGTAGCGAGTTCAAAAATTATCGAAGAGCGTGTTTTTTTAGAGCATAATGATAAAAATGAAATTGCCTATATAAAAGGAGTTCAAGATAATTATGCGCAAATTACGAATATAGATTCAACATTGTATTTAGGGACTTGGTTAGATAATGAATATATCAATACAGCTGTAGTTGGCAGGGCAATAGCTATAAAACTTTCTTTAGGTGTTCGAAGTTTTGGAGCTCCATTATCCATTATGGTGCCCAAAGGAGGTACAGGTTTTATTAACCCTAATAATGCATTTTATAAAACCAATGTACAAATTGTTGGTTTATATACGGGAACTGAGGAGTTTGAAAGTAAGTTTGTTTTTGTAAATTTAGAAGAAGCTCGCAATTTATTGCGTTTTAAAGAAAATCAAATTACAGGCTTAGAGCTAAAATTAAAAAATGCTTTAGATTCAGAGAATGTTGCTAAAGAATTGCAAAATAGTTTGGGAGATACTTTTAAAGTGCAAACCAAAGAACAACTAAATGAGGTTTTTTATAAGGTGATCAACACCGAAAACTTTGTATCGTATCTTATTTTTACGTTGATTGTAATCATTGCGTTATTTAACGTAATTGGCACAATAATTATGATGATTATTGATAAAAAGCAAAATCTTAAAACCTTATTTAATTTAGGAACAACCGTACAAGAAATAAAACGAATATTTATTTACCAAGGTTTCTTGCTTACTTTTTTTGGTATGCTTATCGGTTTAATTTTAGGCGTAGTTTTGGTTTTGCTACAGCAAAAATATGAGTTATTTATGATAACCGAAAGTTTAGCCTATCCTGTAGAATTAAAATTTTCTAACCTTTTAATTGTGGTATGTACTATAACTATCTTAGGGTTTATGGCTGCAAAAATTGCGAGTAGTAGAATTTCAAAAGAATTTATAGAGCAATAAAAAAAGTCACAAAGAAAATTTTTGTATTAGCTAAAAGAGCCAAAATAGTATTTACTTCGACTCTTTATTTTAAAGATGCTGCTGCTATAGGTAAGGTTTTAAAACGGCTTTTCTTTTTTTAAGTTGTTTGTTTAGATCGCTAATGGTATGTTTTACAGCTAGTTCGTAATTTTTTTCATTCGATGATGCAAAAATTCGTGGTCCAGCAAGGCTTAATTCTATCTCACAAATTTTGCCCAAATCTTTAGGGCTTTTTTCTACCTTAAAAAATACATTAGCGTGTATAATATCGCTATATTTATTTGCCAAGCTCTCAAGCTTATTTAAAGTATAAGTTTGCATTGATTCGCTGGTTGACATTCCTATAAATTGAAAATTCACTTCCATATTTCTTGCTTTTTAAATTCAAAATAAAGTTAAGAAGCTATTTGATTCTGATTCATGATATTTATCAGGATATGAAAAAAGAACAAAAAAAAGAATCGGTAAATAAATCGTATTATCCAATTTCAGGAATAATAGTATTTCCAAACTTTTCTTCTACTTCATCAAAAGCGGCAAAAACATTTTTTGGGTCATCAGAAGTTACCATTTTGGTTCTGTATTCTTTAAAATGAGGTATTCCCTTAAAGTAGTTAGTATAATGCCTTCTTGTTTCTACAACACCTAAACGTTCTCCTTTCCAGTCAATAGCCATTTGTAAATGTCTTCTAGCTACTTGTGTTCTTTCAGAGATTGTAGGTTTTGCTACATGTTGTCCTGTTTTAAAAAAGTGCTTTACTTCATTAAAAAACCAAGGATAACCAATAGAAGCTCTACCAATCATAGCGCCATCTAAACCATATTTATCACGCATTTCCATAGCTCTTTCAGGTGTAGTAACATCACCATTACCAAAAACAGGAATGTGCATTCTTTGGTTGTTTTTTACAGCTGCGATTGGTCTCCAATCGGCATCACCTTTATACATTTGTGCACGCGTTCTGCCATGAATAGAAATAGCTTTGCAACCTACATCTTGCAAACGTTCTGCNACTTCTACAATTCTAATAGAATCGTGGTCCCAACCCAAACGTGTTTTTACAGTAATGGGTAAATTGGTATGTTTAACCATAGCTTCTGTTAGCGAAACCATTAAATCGATGTCTTTTAAAATTCCAGCGCCTGCACCTTTCGATACTACTTTTTTTACAGGACAACCAAAGTTGATGTCTATAATATCTGGATTCGATCTCTCTACAATTTCTATGGTTTTTAGCATTGAATCTAAATTAGCACCAAAAATTTGAATTCCTACAGGGCGTTCTTTTTCGTAGATATCTAATTTGATAACACTTTTGGCGGCATCACGAATTAATCCTTCAGAAGAAATAAATTCGGTAAAGACTACATCTGCACCATTTTCTTTACATAATGCTCTAAAAGGGGGGTCTGATACATCTTCCATTGGTGCTAATAATAATGGAAAGTCCGGTAGTTGAATGTTGCCTATTTTTGCCAAAAGAAATATTTTTTTGCAAAATTAAGACTTTTATTATTGATAACCGAAAACCTCTAAGCTGCTAAGGTAAAATTTACAAATGAGTTCTGTTAATCTGTATATTTTGAACTGAATTTAAGGTGCTCTCTTTGACTTATTTTAAAACATACACTTCAATATGTTGCACAAAAAAAACGTTTAGAAGAATTTCTAAACGTTTTTTTATAAAAAATCTTTATTATTTACTCAACAATTAAAGTAAAAGGAATACTATATTTTACCCCAACTGGCTTTCCTCTTTGTCTTCCTGGCTTCATTTTAGGTAATTTATTCATTACACTAACAACCTCGCTCTTAATTTTTGGGTGTGGTGCTCTAGCTTGAATATTTACAATGTCACCATTTTTGTCGATTTTAAATGCAATGAATACACGTTTTTTTCCAGGTGATAATCCTAATTCGTTTGGTAAATCTGCATCAAATTTTCTTGAGAAGTGTTTTTGTACCTTTTCACTAAAGCATTTTTTTAACTCGGCTTTATTTCCTTTACATCCAGGAAAAACAGGTACATCTTCAATAATCATAAAACTTACGTCTTCGATTACCTCTTCTTCTTCTGCAACTTCTACAATTTCTTCTACTTCAATAGCTTCACTTTCATCGGTTTCAGTAGATTCTATAACGGTTTCTTCAATTTCCTTTTCATCTTCCACAACTTCAATTTTTTCTGGAGTTGGTGGTGGTGGAGTTTTAGGTTTAACCGGTTCAACTCTTTCAGTAATAGGAATTTCTTCCTCCATTTCTGCATTCATACTAACAACACCTAAATCTCCATAGGTTTTGTCATACGTTTTATATTCTATAGCTTTATAAACTACAAACATTGTAAGAACAAGACCAATTTGAATGAATATTTTACTGAAATTTTCTAAGTTCGATTTTGGGTTTTTCTTAATTTCCATTATAAAGAGTTTTTTATAGGTTGCTAATTTAATTAAATTATTGTGTTAAATACAACTCTAAACATTAATTAATGTGTTTTTTTTCAAAAATAGATTAAAAATTAGTAATGCTAATAAAATACCAAACGTATTTGCTAAAACATCTAATAAATCACCTGTTCTGTACACAGTTAAATTCATTTGAAGTACTTCAATAATGATGCCAAAAATAATACAAGCTATTACGATGATGTATTTTTTTTGAGGCTTTTTATAAAACGTAAACAACCAAGATATGGCTAATGTAAAATAAGCAATACTATGATAAATCTTATCCGCATTTTTTACCTCGAAACCTGCTCCTGATACTTTTATTAAACTCAAAGATAATATTGCAATAGTAATTATTATGGCAAATAAGATTAAGTTATCCAGCAATAAGATCTTTATACGCTTCAGCATTTAGCAAATTTTCTATTTGTGAACTGTCAGAAATTTCAATTTTTATCATCCAGCCTGTGTTATATGGATCAGTGTTTACCAATTCTGGGTCATCTTCTAGTGCTTCGTTAAACTCAATAACCTCACCAGTTAATGGCATAAATAAATCTGAGACTGTTTTTACGGCTTCTACCGATCCAAAAACTTCTCCTTCTTCTACAGTGTCGTCTAAGGTGTCTACATCTACGTAAACAATATCTCCTAATTCTCCTTGCGCAAAATCTGTAATACCTACAGTTGCAATATTACCCTCAATTTTAATCCACTCGTGGTCTTTTGTGTATTTTAATTCTGATGGAATGTTCATTTCTACTATTTTTTATGAATTTATGATTTAGTTTAATTACCTCCTAAATTATAAACAATATTAATACCACCATTTATTGCCTGTCTAGGAAATGTGGTAGAAATCGCAAACCTTGAGGTTTGATGATTATAATATAGCGATGCTGTTAAATTTCTACTTAATGTATAATCTGCGGTAAATTTAATTGAAAATAATCGTTGACCACCACTAATTTGATCATTATCTTCATCTATATACCGTATTTGTGTTAAATTATCTCGTAAAGATACGTCTGCTCTTAAATTTAGATCTCCTTTTAACGTTGTTTTTTTACCTGTAAAACGTGTATTCATTTTAACATCTTTAAAGACATAACCTAAGCCAAAAATATATTCAGTACCAGCGATATCTGTTAGTGTGCTGTTATTAAAGTTCATAGTTAAGGTTCTATCTCTTTTTACTTCTCCTCTAAAAGAAAAAGAGTTTCTCATTTTCATATCTACTTTAATTAAAGGTGAAAATTCATCGACTAAAGTGGCGCTTGCAATTAATCTTGGTGCTTCAAAATTTCCAGCGGTATTGGTTTCAGTAAATGCTGTATTTTCTTTAAATTGAAGGTTATTCGTAAAATTAGATATGGTATAAGATGATTGATATCCGTGAGAAACTACAAAAGAAGAAAAATGCTTTTTAAACCAAGCCATTTTCATAAAACCATTGTAGCGTAAGGTCCAATTCGGAATGGGAATATTTCTAAATATACCTGTATTTACTTTATTTGGATCTTTACCAGAATAAGCAGCCATAAAAGCAGGCAACAATACTTGTTGGCTATTTTCTCCAAATCCAGCAGGATCTGCGGTTGGATTTTCTGTTGCAAATCTGTTCGCAATAATACTTCTGTAATCTTTCATGGTTTGGAACAAAGCATCGCCATCTGTAAATGCTGTAGAAAACATTGAATGACTTGTACTAAAGTTTCCTGTTTCGAAAGTGTCTATTCCAAAATCTATGGCTCCTGTTGTGGTGCCGTCTTCGATAACATCTAATTGTTGCGATATATCTCTAGTTTGTATTTTATTACCCCTAATATCTATATTTAAATCTGTAATGGGTTTTAGGGTAAAATTGTAGTCTAGTTTGTTGTAATGCGTTCTGCTATAATTTTTGTTGTAATAGGCGCTTTCATCGATATCTATTGTGGTTACGTCATCTACAAGTGCTCTTGGATTTATTAACCAGCCATTGGTTAATGCTTTATTTCTAATATCTACTTGGCTACCAAAAGCAAAGGCTGTTGGAGCGCCTCCTAAGAAACCAATTCCTTCGTCATAACCTTGTAAATATTGGCCATTATTTTCTGTGTAACTTATTTTACCTTGTTTTACAGCAGTTAATAGACTCCAAGTAGTCTTTAATATCTTTTTATGTAAGGGTAAGTTTTTTTTCGGTTGTATTCTCGAAATATTTTTTCCTTTAGCATTTTTACGTTGAGCTTTGGTTAATAATAAACGTTCAAAACCAATATTTTTGTAAATCTTATCAAAAGAAAATGTTGTGTTTAAATTATGCGTATTTGCATTCTGAATAACATTTCCAATTTGTTCGGCAATCGTTTCGTCTTGAGAAGATACCTGCCAATCAAAATCTGCAGTATAAGCGTAATCTGCTTTCATAAAACTTAAAAATGGGAATTTATCTAAAGGCAATTGATAGGTTCCGTTTAACTTTTGATGGTACTGATTGGCTCTACCTGTGTTAAAGAAATTATCGAAAATCTGCAATTCTTCTCCACTCCCAAAGGCATCATAGATGTAGTTGTTGGTAGCGTTAAAGTTTAGTTGTAATGATTTTGTTAAATCGAAACCAATGGTATAATCCCAATCAAATAAAAATCTACGTTGTATTAATTCTGGTTGTGCAGATAAGCCTTCTATTAAATTTCTAGACTGTTGTTCGTTATAACTTCTATTGATTCTAGAATTGATAGCTAACGTTGTAGGAACAGGATTAAAGTTTAGATCTTTTAAAAATTTCCAATATTTACCTCTAAATAAAGAATCATTTTTTTTGAAAGGCTCTATGGGTTTAGATTCGAAATTAAAATTGTAAGCAGCAGATGCCATTACATTTTCGTTGATAAATTTTTGAATATTGTAATCTCTTCGAAATTCTCTATTATGAGAATACGAAACCGCTAAATTTTCAACGTCATAAAACTTCGGTTTTTTTGTAGTATTTGGGTTCCTATTCTTTTTTACGTTAATAAAACTAATACTTGTTCTTTTCGTATAATCTCTAGAGTTATTAATATTTTCTATAGCTTGATCTTTCTGCGGACTTGCATCTTGACTTTCAAAGAATGTTTTTACTTCGCTAAATTCTACATCTTGGTATTGACGATCAAATTTAGGATCAATAAAAGTTTCACCAACACTATAACTCATAGGTATTTGAAGTCCCCATTTTTGAGGCGTTAATACTTTGCCTAAACTAATTGTGGTGGCTACATCATACTGTTTGGTTTCGTCTAAAGTACGTTGAGCAACTCTATCTTCTACATTACCAAAGCCCACAGTTTGTATGCTTCCTGATAGCGAAACATTAGCAACATCTGCAAAATTTGCATCTGCATTTACCACTGCCGCCCAACCAGCTTCGTTATCAAAACCAGAAGAACGTAGTTCGTTAAACCAAACTTCACCACTTTTATTGGTAACGCTTGTATTTTTTAATCCTAAAACAATGGTTCTTAATTCTGCTAAAGTGGGGTTACCTTTTACGGTTATTTTGTAAGGATTATCAGTTTGAATACTTGATGTAAAGGGTTCGTTTATAGCTGCTCCAATACCATCTCTTTCTAATTTAACTTTACCTAAAGCTTCTAAAAAAACATCTAAATTATTTTCTTCGGGCCAAATATCAAACTGACTATTTCCATTAGGACTTACTTTTAAAGGAAGCTCTAATTCGTAATAATTTTCATTTAAATCTGTACCTAATCGAATTACTCCTGAAAAATCATTATCTGAAATAGGAAGCTCATCATCAGCACCTTGTAAATGCATAAACATTTTAAGGTTTTTAAAACGTCTTAAATCTACACTGATGTTTTTATAAATAGCTCTTGTTTTATTAGGTTCAAGGTTCTTTACTTTTAGGGTAACAGACTGCTCATTTTGCAGCTGCACCGTTGTTGTACCTTGTAAACGCTCGCGCTCAATACCTGGAGGTTGTATATAGCTGCCATTATTTTGTTCTATGCTCACTACACCAACTTCAAAACTTTCTAGCTCTGCTTGGTTTAGCTCTCTATCTGGGGCTATATTTTGGTCTAAAGTTCTTAAATATCGTCTCCAATCTCCACGCACCAAATCCAATTCACCAAATCGAACTACAACTGGCATTCTAAAGTTGGTTAGATACATTCTTACAAATCGGATGCTGTTAAAATCAGAAATTCCGTTTATAGGAGTTCCATTTCTAATGGGTACTCTAAATTGATACCAAGTTGTTTGTTGCGTATTTCCGTTTTCTAAAGTTACCGAAGTTGTTTTTTCATCAACAATAAAGTTTCTCCCTTTTTGTAAATCGTTACGGTTCATAGAAATTTTGTACTCGTAATAACTTTCAACAGTATTCATCGTTTGATCTCTGTTGATGTCTTCTACATCTGGATAGGTTGTAGATGAAGTAGGATAGGTTTCAGGCGATTGATTTAAGGTAGGCGAGTTTCCTTGCGTATTATTAAAATCTTTATAGCGTCTTAAAATTGATGCATTAATGGCGTCTAAATTACCTCCTCTAAAAAATTGAAAATTATCAGAGGCAACATCATTGGGGTTTAAACGACTAAAGTTGATGTTTAAATTTAAGGAGTCTGATAGTTTTCGTAAATTTTCTTGCTCTTCTATATCCGTTAAACCATCAAAACCAAGATCTTGATTGTTCCTGGCGGAATCTTCTTCACTAAATGCATAAATAATTGATGGATTTCTAGGAACATCTCCCCAAACCGTTCTGTTTACGTTTACGCCATTTAATTTTGCACCATCTTCAGGCAAACCGTTTTCAAACATTTTACGATTATCCTTCACAATATCTTCGGATATATTTCCTAAGTTAATGTATAAATCGCCTACTTGATTCGAAAGATCATTTGGATTTATGCCTTGTGGTAAACCTTCTTCTTGCGTAATAGAATAATTCTGATAAGGATCCATTACCCAAAATTGAATGAATTCTACATTCGCCTGATCAAAATTATTGGTGTTTAAAGGACGCATAATTCCACCCCAGTTTTCTTGGGGTGTTTTAAAAGAACCATCGTCATTAACATCATCATTTGTAGTGTTAAAATTATAAGAACCTCTTTCTTTAGGAAAATAAGCTAAATCTAACGTTCTTAACAAGGTGTTTTGTGTGATGTCAAATTGTTGATTTGGAAATAATTCACTAAAATTAATTTGTCTTGTTTCTGCTCTTGAGAGTTCATCTGTATCTATACTTGCAGGCGTTTCGCCAAGTCCGTAAAAAATTTGATCAATACTATACCAAGCTAGTTTTCCTCTTTTATCATTATAAGAAAGAGGAGACGAATTTGGATTTAAATTTTGAAAATTTGGTGGTGTACTTGCTTCGCACCAGTCTAAGGCAGATAATAAACTTATAGGTATTTGTGAAGCTTCAAAATCGTCTATATACGAAGTTGCAGCACCAGCAACATCAATTCCGCTAGGTGTACCAGGTAATAAATAGGCCATATCTGCTCTTACAGATATATTTGAAGGTACATCTGTATCTACAAAAGGCAATTTATTGGCCAATTTTGTAAAATAAGGCACTTCTGATGAATAGTCTACATTTAGACCAAACATTGTATTGTTTATAGGGTCTGATCCAAAATTTACTTTAGGTGTTAATGGTCTTTCCATTACGTTTAAAACAGTTGCGCCAACCACTAAATCTTCAGAAAATGTGTGCTCAATATCAACCCCCATAAAGGTTTTTCTTTGTTGATTAAAAACAGCATTATTTTCTGTAGATACGTTAATTGGAGTGCCAGAGGCTCTTAAACCCGGATCAATAATTTGTACTCTACCCAATTGATAGTCTACGACATAATCTACACCTTCAACCAATTGCCTACCACCAGCAGTAACTTGAACAGACCCTCTAGGTACATTAAATGCGCCAATAGGAATACCACCAGCACTTTCTGACCTAAAGTATCCTTTTAAAAAGTATTTGTCTTTATTTTGAAAGTTATTTTGAATATTGATTTTAGTATTTAAATACAATTCTTTAAATATAAATTTTGCATCAACATTTTCATCTAAACCAACATCATTTGGGTTGCTTGTGTCTCTAACTAGGTCATTACCAAAAGGTTCTGGTTCTGGGAAAATTACAAATCCGTTTTGAGAATTTACGGTAATACCTTCTACATAATCGAAAAAACCGTCTGGCGTTCTAAATTGACTTTGATCTAATTGGTCTAATTTAAAAACTTGAATTAATGGTAGGTTAGGAATGTTTGGTGTATTAGCATTTTGTAAAACGTTTGAGGCTATACCAGTGTCATCATCTCTATATTGAATTTCGAAACGAAAACCATCTTGAGTTAACGGAAAAGCACCTAAAGCATAGACGTTTTTCATCATTAAACGCCAAGTAGGAAAAGATTCATCTTCACCAGTTAATGCATTTTCACGAACCGTTTGTAAAATTTCTGAACGTAATAATTTAACGGCTAAATTTTGTGGAGCTTGTACACCATCATTCGAAAATTCACCAACTTTAAATGATTTTTCTGAACTACCATTTACAGAACCAGCTACAGTATACTCATAAGCAACTGCTAAAACTTCGCCATCATTTAACCTTCTGTTTAAAGAAATATAACCCAATTGAGAATTTAGTCGATATTCATTTGGATTTAGTTTTCTTGCATTTTCTAGTATTGAAAAGTCTGTACCAGAAACCATTGAAAATTGATTTCTTAGTGTATTCTCAATATTAGAGACATCTCTAATTCCGTCTAAAATTGTAGTTTCATAAATATTATTCGCCCCATTTTGAGGTAAATTTAAGGTTTGTCCATTGGTGTTTATTGTTACCGGGTTTGTAGAAATTACATTGTTGTTTACTAAATTGTTATATACAGGATTTGCAGTTGCGTTCGATTCTCCAATATCAGCAAAAGCAACAATACTTCTAAAGTCTTCTGTAGTTGCATTTCTGTTGGTAATCCAAACTTCAATTCTGGTAATATTAACCTGACTGCTTATTAATGGGTATTGTTTTAATGAATTGGCATAATTATCAATAAAAAACTGCGATAAGAAAAAGTGTCTGTCATTATCGTAATCTGTAGTTCTTAGCTCAAATTCTTCGATAGAAGCACCAGCTTCTGCAACTACATTTGTGCTTTCAGAATTTTGTTGAGAAAAAACAGCAGTAATATTTGTATTACCAAATTGTAATTTTGCTTTTACCCCAAACAAACTTTGCGCACCGTTAATCAGTGAGTTTTTAATAGGCATTGCCACATTACCAGCTTCAATTCCTTGTAAAATATCATCTTCAGTCGGTGTGAAATCTATTTTTACTAAATTTTGAAAATCGAATGTAGATTGCGTATCGTAATTTGCGGTAAACTCTAAACGTTCGCCTACTTTAGCACGAATGCTGGCATTTATTTGTTGATCAAAATCAAAAACCAGACTGCTTCTGTTTTCTTCAGATATTTGTGGGTTTTCGGTATTCTGATAAATAAAACCAAGTTTCAAGTTTAAATTACCTGTTGGAGTCACTTTTACAGTATTTCCTCCAAAAATAGATTCGAAAAGTTTAGATTTTACATAATACTCTGGTAATAAATCTCTTTGAGCAGCGTCAGAGCCATTCTTCTTGCTATTTGTTGCACTTACTTTATCTTTAAAATACTGCAACATATCTCGTTTTAAACGATATTGTGCGTATTCTTTTTGAGTTAAGAATATCGGTGTTTTGGTATAATAATCTCCAATTTTTTCGATGATTACATACTTGTTTAAGGTTTTATCGAAAATTACTTCTTTTTGAGCTAAATCATCTAAGAAAAGCCCTCCTTTTTGTGTGTTTTTAAAGTCGTATCTTAAGTTTAATGTATCTTTTTTAACTTCGGTAGAATCTTTACTTTTCGCATTTTGTGCGTTTAAAGATAAATTCACCGAAAAAGTAAACAAGAGTAATACAACTGTCTTTTTTAATAATCGAATCAATTGATTATAAGTTTTTTAAAGCTAATTTTATGATTTTTTCTACTGACGCATCAGGGTTTTCTTTTAAAACAGCATTTACAATTTTATCGGATTGTTTTCGCTGAAACCCTAAGACTTCTAAAGCAGATAACGCTTCATCTTTATTCGTATTGCTTTTTGCGAAAGAAACTTCATCAACATCAAAGGTTTTAAGAATTTTATCTTTTAAATCTACGATAACTCGTTGCGCTGTTTTTGCGCCAATACCTTTTACAGACTGAATTAAGGCAACGTTTTCTGAAGCAATTGCATTTTGAATTTCTTCGGATGTCATCGAAGAACACATCGTTCTAGCAATGCTTGGGCCAACACCAGAAACCGAAATTAATAATTTAAAAACTTCTCTTTC
>P_2C_Liq_1_UnCtyDRAFT_1000816_pt1 | contig 12733 bp, 12 predicted proteins | sample Pon2CUnioCityCA_2_FD_10234 | JGI IMG/M metagenome (IMG submission 10234)
AGGATTTTTCTTCACAGCTTGGCCAGCTCATCGAATCCCAATCTGGACTCATCGCGAGTTACTCAGCAACTGACACTGAGCCAGAAACAAAATCCATCAACAAACTTCTTAGTTCTCAAAAAAAACTAGTTCTGCCAGAAATAAGTGGTGCTAATTTGATCTGGAGAATCCCGGAAACACTGGTCCCAGGACCGCATGGCATCAAAACTCCGATCGGCCCGAAAGTAGACCTTGATCAGGTATCACTGGTTCTAGCTCCAGCTCTGGCCGTTGACTCACAGGGATTCAGGCTTGGCAAAGGTGGAGGTTACTACGACAGGGCTTTGCAGGGCTTTGCAGGATTGGTCTATGCGTTAGTTTTCGAATCCGAATACCTAGAATCTCTTCCGATTGAAAATCACGATGTGAAGATTCACGGTGTGATTACAGAGAAAACAGTTAGAACCTTCTAGGACCAGTGAGGGGGCCTGTTATCCAACAGGTCTTGGTCATTACTGTCAAAATTTGTGTTCCCTGGTTTTTCAACATAGGTGTTCACGCCCAATGCATCAGCCAACCGCTTGGCAACCCTGTCTGGTTCGCTGAATAGCTCAAAGACATGCACCCGCTGATAGAGATAGCCATACTGCGACCAAACCTTGCGGGCTCCACTGAGATACAGTCGCCAGTCGCGGTTCATGATTTCCCAGTCGGCATCAATCAAAGCAACCTTGTTTCCATAAACCGCCAGCATGCTGATCTCGGGGGCTGGATTCTCAATCACCCGAACTCCTCTTTTTCGCAACCGAGTCGCAAGATCAAAAAGCAATGGGTCATCTGATTTTTGATAATCAAGCTCTGGTTGGGAGTTACCGATGAGTTTCCTCAACTGCATAATCTCAGCAGACTTGCTGTTCTTGGGCAGGTCCTCATCACCGATGCAACTAACAACTGTCAGTTTTTTTCTGGCAGTAGCAATCAAATTCGCCAGATTCACCGAGGACTGATCTCCGCTGAGGTCCCCAAAACTAAGCTTCACTCGACCCTCGGGGGTTAGGGCAAAGCCAAGTGAGAAAATCACTCGATCGCTGACCCGGTGACTGAGATTCGAAAGTGAGCTTATAAATAAACCCTCACGGCCGTGGGATTCCCAGAAGCTGTCAAGTTCTGCTGAATTCTTTCTCTCTGCCTGCAGAGCTTTCTGAATCCGCTCGGCATGTGTCTCGGAAGCGCTGCAAACTGTTAGTGACTGCTCCGGAGTGTTTCTAGCATGGGCAGTAACCAGCTGAACCACGCTTCTCAGCTCCCCGTCGGAAGACTCTGTTGCGCCCTCAATGGTTGATTGGGCTCGGTTGTTTTCAGTTACGTGCACAAACTCATAGTTGGAGTTTTCCAAGACCTGGTCTGCTGTCAGTGTCAGATTTAGCCTCTGCTGATAAAACTCACGGTTTAGATAATCACCCATCACCTGTCCATGGGGGCGGTAGCTTCTGGAAATACTGCTACTTCCAAAAGACTCTTGAGCCAGTTGGAAAAAGCTCTGTCTGGATGCCTGCTCGGTGGATGCGGAAAGCGCGATGGTGTTGAAATTCATTGCAGTCGCAATTTGAGGATCGCCAAACACCACTAACTGCTTGCAACGATTCAGAGATGGGATAATTTCAGCCACTCCAACACTTGCGGCATCCATCACGATGCAAACATCAAACTGCTCTGTGTCTAGCAATTTGGATTGAAGCTCCATCGGAGAAATGCCAACCACATTGCTAAGACTTGGCCAGATCGATTCAGTCTTGGCCGCAATGGTCTTCATTGAACCTTCTCTTAGCTTTAAAAGCTCCTTTAGCTTGTCTGCCTGTTCGGTGTTTTCTAAAGAAGACTTCCAATTCCGTGACTGCTGATAGCTCAACTTGGCCGAACCCGCCTCAATCAAATCTTGATTGGATTGCTCGTACTCTTTTTCCAATTCCGCTATTCGAGTGGCGTCATACTCCAAGATCTTCTGGTTCTGACCAACAACCGCTTCAAAGGCTGACTGCCACCAGCTGAGCTGGAACTCGTTTAACAGTCTTTGCTTGTTTGGCTTGATTTCTGTCAGCTGCTGAGCGAGGTCGCTCAAACCAGCTGATTCTAAGTTTGAGATGATGGTTTTTCTGTCCAAATAGCCATTCAGGATTTCGGTTTTTTCACTCAATCCCTGCAACTTGGTTTTCAAATCAGCAAAGCTCAGTCGGCTCAAAAGTTCAATGTCGGGATCNTTATTTANATGCNTCTGAATTCCAGTTATTCTCTCGGCNACTCTCTCAAACACATTAGAGACATTCGCTAAACCAGTTGGCACCGAGGGTGGTGCCTTGGTGTCGGCAAGCTCGTACCACAGCTCTCTTTGTTTCTGAGCCTCCACCAGGGCATTATGCAAATTGCCAACCTGAGCCGAGGGTCGGAGATAACTCTTGGCTAGTTTTTTGAATCTCCTGCGCTGTGCACCACTCATCTCCTTGCGCTGCTGTCGGGCTGAGGTCGCCGTAATCAGGTCTCCAAGTGGTCGGTCATAAATCTCTGGGGTGAATTTATCCAAGGTTTCCCGAATACCCACCAATAACTTCACCTGCACAGACCAGTCTTCGACTGTTTTTGCAGGTCTCAGATTCAGGTTGTCAAAATACTCGGCCAATTGGTTCATGGCCATATCCAAATCACCATCAACCAATTCCGCTACCGATTGCAAAGCAGTATCGATTTGTTGCTGGTTATCAAACTGGGATCCAAACCAATCGGTATCGGTAGCGCCGTAACTAAACACGCCTGAGTCACTAGCTTTTTGCAACAGTTCCATTGCAGATTCAGAATCCTTCAGCTGCACCAGCATGTTTTCTGGAAATCTAGCTGAGTTGGTTGCTGGCTCATCTCTTGCCGACAGCTCGCTCAGTTTGTCAATGCAGTCAATAAGCGAAACACCCAAATCACTCTGTGGTTGGTTTAGCAGGTGGAAATACTCCTGGAGCTTTTCCTCTGCCTGTGAAACTTTTTGTTCAAGTGCTTGGAAGTCAACCTGCTCAGCTTTTTCAAACCTGGAGATTGAGTTGATCATGTCAAACCAGCTGTTGTGACCACGGATCATCAACCCCTGCAGGTTTACCTCAGCCAGTCGCTCTGATAGCTCATCCAGGGTTTGCCTTCTGTTGCTGACCACCAATATTCGCTTATCGGAATTCAAAAGCGTTGCTATTGAATTCACCGCCAACTGCGTATAGCCACAACCTGGAAGTGTTTCAACAACCGCATCATTACCGGCAGCAATTGAGCCAAGAATTGAACTCTGCTGCTGGTCCGCTGGCAGCACCAACAGAGGAAGCTTCGGCAATTCTTTGGAAGGTGTTGAATCAATAAGCCTTTGCACAACCTCGGTTTCAACGAAACCATTGTTTATTTTCAACTCACTCAACTGTGGGGTGAAGTTTCCAATGACCAACATTCGGTCAATTTCCGCTTTGGTCTCTGAAAGAATTTCGCTGAACCGCTCGAGGAATCGAACTGGTAAAAGCTCTCCCTGTTTGCGAGCCAACCGCAGTAGCTCAAGCCTGGATGGGAAAATGCCCTTAGATTCGACATAGGCCAGCAATTCGGGGTTTAGAACTGGGTCTTCTCCGACGGTGATTTGATAGTCATCACTTTTCTCACCAATCTCTACTGGCCACAAAATCATTGGGAAGGTCTTGTCGTCTTCGCTAAAACGAACCATGCCGCCAGATAAGAAACAGGATTGAAGACCAAAATCTCGATTGAGTTGTTCAGATTTATCTTTGATTCTTCTGATCGCTGAGTTTGATCGCCCCTGCGCAATTCCGTCCCTGATCAGGTTAGAAATTCTGGTGCTACGAGCTGCAACCAGCTGAGCCAAACCGGAGGGGTGTGAGCGGGTGAGGTCTACATGGGAAAAATTTGACAGCTCAAAATTAGCCAGCGGGTTTCTGCCACCCAGGTCAGCTAACTCTCGCTGCCAAGTTTGCCATTGCTGAAAGATTTCACTCACACCCGAATCTTAGCTATCCAAAGGCCTGCTATTGCTCAGGCTTGCCCGTCATTGACTCAGTCAGAAGCAACCGCTGAAAAAGTCCGATGGCGAAGCTTTTTAAATCACTTAGCAACCAACTAATTGGAGCTTGAGGCAAATAAGCAGGTAATCTAGGTAGCCGCGGCCTCGTAGCTCAGTGGATAGAGCAACGGTTTCCTAAACCGTGTGTCGGAAGTTCGATTCTTCTCGGGGCCACCAAAACTTCAACCGAGGCTTATATTCAACAAAAAAATCCTCAGTCATATAGTGTTGGAGCTCTTAGCGCTCGTTGATGAGCCAATTTCCCAAACAGGCTCGGAGCCAAACTTTGCTTTTTTCTAAACTACGTTCTTTTTTTGTTTCAGATGATCCTCGCTATCGCCCAAAACCCTCAGTAAGAGATGCACTAACCAACCCAAAGCTGTTCCTTAGAGAATCACTTGCTGGATTAGTTGTTGCAATTGCCCTAATCCCAGAAGCTATTGCTTTCTCGATTCTGGCTGGAGTTGATCCACGAGTGGGGTTATTTGCAAGTTTTGTAATGGCTATCACCACCTCCATTCTGGGTGGAAGACCAGCGATGATCTCTGCCGCAACTGGAGCGGTTGCCTTGGTCATAGCACCTGTTGCTAGAGATTATGGAATTGAGTATTTCTTGGCAACAGTAATTCTGGCTGGAGTGTTTCAGCTAATACTGAGCTTTGCGGGAGCGGCCAAACTCATGAGGTTCATTCCCCGAAGCGTGATGATTGGGTTTGTAAACTCGCTTGCAATTCTAATTTTCATGGCACAGCTTCCACACCTTATTGATGTTCCGTTCGCTGTTTATCCACTAGTTGCCCTGGGGTTAGTGATCATGGTTTTGCTTCCAAGGCTAACTAAAGTTATCCCCGCTCCCCTGGTTGCAATCGTGCTGGTAATGGCAGCAGTTGTCATAACCGGAGTGAATGTTCCAACAGTTGGCGACGAGGGAGAACTTCCGAAGTCGCTTCCCGAACTATTGACTCCGAACGTGCCGCTAACAATTGAAACATTCAACATAATCGCGCCCTTTGCCCTAGCCATGGCGCTGGTTGGTCTGCTGGAGTCACTGATGACTGCAAAGCTGGTTGATGAGATAACAGACACTCACAGTCACAAAACCCGTGAGTCACTTGCACAGGGTGCTGGAAACATAATCAGTGGTTTCTTTGGTGGCATGGGAGGTTGCGCGATGATCGGCCAAACCATGATCAACGTCAAAGCCAGTGGTGCTAGAACTAGAATCTCAACTTTCTTGGCCGGTGTGTTTTTGCTGATTCTGGTTGTCACGCTTGGTGATTTTGTGGCAGCAATTCCGATGGCAGCCCTAGTTGCGGTGATGATTATGGTTAGCGTTGCAACGTTCAACTTTCACTCAGTGTCTTTGCCGACACTCAAGCGCATGCCTAAAAGCGAAACTTTTGTGATGTTTGCAACCGCAGCCGTGGTTGTTTGGACTCATAACTTGGCAATTGGTGTAATCGTGGGTGTGGTGGTAGCCATGGTTGCCTTTGCAAGACGTGTGGCTCACTTTGCTAATGTCACTCGCGCCGTAGGTGGCGATGAAGAAATTGAAGCCGTTTATTACACCGTTGAGGGCGAGCTATTTTTTGCAAGTAGCAACGACCTAACCACTTTGTTTGAATACACCGATGACCCAACCAACGTGATCATCGATGTCTCCAAATCTCACATCTGGGACGCCTCAACTGTTGCAGCTTTGGACACCATAGTTACCAAGTATGAAAACTTAGGCAAAGAGGTTTACATCAAGGGCATGAACCAGGCCAGTGAGCGACTGCACACAAGACTTGCAGGAAACATGGGTGGAGACATCTAAGACCTCGGAGAGCGGGATATCAGCGCCTCCATCGGTCCTTTTCTGCCACTCCTTGCATTCCAGGTTGCCAACACAGCCAGCACAAACCAGACACCAAAGGCCATAAACAGATTTGTTAGCAAAGTGGTTTCACCGAACAAGCCCAGTCCCCAGCCAGAGTAAATAACCAAAAACACCAACGACTGGGATAGGTAAATACTCAGTGAGTGTTTTCCAGCACCTGCCAAGATTTCAAGTTTCTTTCCAGACAAAACCAGTTTTCCAATCGCTCCAACGATTCCAGCTGAGACCAGTCCTCCGGTCAAAAATATGACTGCCAGCGATGTCATGAATACCCCGAGTGAGAAGCTCTCGCCGCTGAATGCCCAAAGCATCCCGATAGCTGCCATCATCTGCAGTGGGATTCCAAACCCAAACCCAAAGCCCATGAGCTTATTCGCAGTGGTTGCCTTGAAGTTTTCTTTTGAAAGCCAAGACTTTCTTCCCGCCATCAAACCAAGCAAAAATGCAACGAACACCATAGGGCCCTGCAAAATCAAGATGCCTGGCAACGTCGTCACCCACAACTCAGTTCTGGCAAGCACCTGCTCCAGGAAGTTTCCGCTAACCATCAACTGATCCAGTCGAGAGCTAGTTAGGAAATCTTCAGGACTGAGAGGTTCAAACATGTCTGCCAGGAAAGATGCGACAGTAACAAAGAAAAAGCCAATGGCAGTCAAAACATATAAAAACACTGCCCAACCGCGGATGACGGCATCTCGCCTGAACATGAATGTCCACAAAATCAAACCAAAGATCCCGTAAATAAACAGAATGTCGCCAAAGAACAAAAACTGCGCGTGGATAAAGCCAAACCCGATTAGGGCGAAGGATCGTTTGGTCCATCTTTTTTTGTTCTCAGGTGAACCCTTCACCAAGTATGTGGAGCTATAACCAAACAAAAACGAAAACAGCAGATAGAACTTAGCTAAAAAGAAGCTTGAGGTGATGAAGCCTCCGGCTTGGTTTGCAATAGAGTCAAACTCGGCAGCAAACCAGCCATCAGCCGAACTCTGCGCGAAGTAGTGAATGTTCACCATCGCGATTCCCAACAGTGCGAAGCCTCTTATGGCATCGACTAGGTTGTCTCTGTTTTTCAGTTGAGTTTTATCATTCATGGCTATCTTCCTTTGACTCTGATGGGTAGTGAAACAATTCTTCGATTGACTTTCCGAGCACTCTTGCGATCTTGAAGGCGTATTCCAAGCTGGGCGAATACTTCTCTTTTTCAATTGCGACGATTGTCTGTCTCGAAACTCCTAATTTTTCTGCCAACTGTTCCTGTGTTAGTCCAGCCACGACCCGATGAACTTTCACAGAGTTGGTAACCGAGGTTGACTTACTCAAACAGCAACTCCCCTTCTAGATCCTCTTATGCGCATGGCCGAGTGAGTAGCACTGATAGCTACTCCTCCAAAAAACATCAGGTGAATTAGCAAAACTGCGTCGAATAGTGTCACCCAAACCAGAAGCAGAACGCCGAGATAGGTAATCAGCAGATAGAGAGTGTTGCTATTTGCTCGAAGTAAAATTTCCTTGTCCCTGATGTCGGTTCTAATGGCATTTCTATAGCGAAAATTGATTAGAGCTTCGAAAATAAATGCCGCCAACACATTCACCCCAGCGAGGATAAACATCGCTGTTGAGAAAGCCGTTTGTTCAATTGATTTGGCTTCAAGCTGAACTGCCAACCAGATCACATAGGCAACAACCATAAGGGCGTCTAGGGCAATTCGGCCGCTAAGAACTTTTTCTGTGTAGGAGAGCGTCATGTCAATAATGTAAACAATCTTTTACATTTTGTCAAACATTTTTGACATTTAGAGTATTCGGGCTAAGCAGCGCGTTGCATCTCCAAATAGTCCTGCCACTCAGGTTGGTGCTTCTCGGTGCCCCTAACAGTCCATGTCAAACCCGTTGGCATCTTTGGCGTGAAATCAAGCTGCCAGCCGATCTCATTGAGAGTCCGGTCGCCTTTTTTGTTATTGCACTTAAGGCAGCAGGCAACTAGGTTTTCCCAACTGTCGCCACCACCTTTAGATTTTGGAATCACATGATCAATGGTTGTGGCGCTTCGCTTGCAATACGCGCATCTTTGCCCGTCTCTTCGTAGCACTCCCCTGCGAGAGACAGGAATCCTTCTGTGGTTTGGGATGCGAACATAGCGAGATAACAGGATCACGCTTGGCATATCAAACTCCATTGTGGCACTGCGAACTTTCTCATTGGCCTCGGCTAACACCGTTGCCTTTTCATTCAAAACCAGCACCAGTGCCCGTTTGAATGACACCACAGCCAGTGGCTCGTATCCTGCGTTCAGAACCAGAGTTCTCATTACATCCCTTTCATCTCACTCGACATGGCTTGCCGAGTTAAAAGTGAACCGGGTATAAAAAAAGCGCCGTCAGACGTGACGACGCTATTTATCTACCCCCTGGTATGAGGTGGTGGAGTAGATGTAGCCAGCTAACGTGCCTGGCAGGCAGGTCTCTGTGCATAGTCACACTCCTCTCAAACCATTGAAGTTCTGGCTCTAGAGTAAGCAGATTAAGATTTATTTTGGTAAAGAAACGCCAAATAAGAAGTTACTGATTTCCCTCATCAATTGGCCCGAAGCGCAAGATGTGGAAACGATCGGTGAAAATTGGAGCCAACTTCACCTTATCCCCGGGCTGGGGTGCGTGATAGAAATTGCCATTTCCAGCATAGATTCCATTATGTGAGTAGTCGTTGAATACAACGATGTCTCCAGGAACCGCTTCTTCCAGAGAAATCTTTTCAGCGAATGGCAGTCTTGATTGCTGGTAAACACTGTGCGGCATTTCAATTCCAAATTGAGCGTAAACAAACATCACGTAGCCAGAGCAGTCGATGGCCGCCGGAGTTTGACCACCAAGCAGGTAGGGAGTTCCGACCAATTCGGCTGCAGCTTTCATGACGTTGGCGCTGTTGAGTGTTTCAAATCTTGGTGATGCTAGGTAGTCGGTGTAAAGAGGTCCTGAATACCTGAAATTACTTGTGCTGGTTAGTTCACTAACTGAATCCTCAGTTGCACTAAACGATCCCCTCGAATAACTTGCAGCAGTCTCTGCTTGAACCGTCAGTGACTGAGAATCGTTGTCTGCTTGCTCGGCGTTAGCCAATCCAGTTCTCGCGGTGTAGGCAGGGTTGTAACCAAAGGAGGGAAGAGCAAAGGTTGCCATCAGACCAGTCGCTGCAGCCATCGTGACTGCTCTGGTCAGCGGTTTTAGCTCTCGGTTTTTCTTTCGAGCCGCTTCCCGCGCTTGTCTGCGGGTAGTGTGCTTGGACAAATGAAACCTTCCAACAATTAGATTGAAGTCTAAACGTTATCTTCTCAAGTCTAAACCCTAGAGGTTAGAAATATATGCCTGGAGATATCGAATTCAACTATCAAACCTTCATCCTTTAGTTGAGAGATTATGAACTTGTGTGTTCCCTGATCTTCCAAAACAACCTTTGAACCAGGAACCAGAGAGAGCTCCTGCAGTTGCTGCAATAACTCTTTGTCAACCTGCAGTGGCTCACCGATTTGGCTCAGTATGTATTCACCATCTGGCAATTCACTTGCTGGTCTACCCAACACAACTTCCTCTGCTTGCAAGCCAATCTCGCGAAGTCCCGGGATTGAAAGTCCATATGGTGAGGAATTAATTGTGGAGACAAGACCTGCGATCTTGCGCTCAACCTCTTCACTCATAACATGCTCCCAGCGACAAGCCTCATCGTGGGCATCCTGCCAATCAAGTCCTATGACATCTACCAGCAATCTCTCTGCCAATCGATGCTTTCTCATCACGCTAATTGCTCGCTCTCGACCAAACTCGGTCAGCACCAGGGTTTTATCGTCTGAAAGAATCACCAGCCCATCTCTTTCCATCCGAGCCACGGTTTGAGAGACAGTTGGTCCGCTCTGCCCAAGGCGCTCACCAATTCGGGCGCGCATAGCTAGCAGACCCTCCTCCTCCAGCTCAATGATGGATTTGAGGTACATTTCAGTGGTGTCGATTAGCTCACTCACACATCAACAATAGTTGGAAGAACTAGACTTTGCGCATGGCTGAAATATCCATTCCAGAAAATCTAAAACCCGCTGACGGCCGATTCGGTGCAGGACCTGCGAAACTTCGCAAGGCCCAGATTGAGCAACTGTATAAAACAGGTAGCAAAATCATGGGAACCAGCCATCGTCAAGCTCCCGTAAAAAACACCGTGAAGCGAGTTCAGGATGGACTTTCTGAACTGTTCCGACTGCCAGCTGGCTANGAGATCATGCTCGGTAACGGTGGTTCAACAGCTTTTTGGGATGCAGCNGCGTTCTCACTGGCTGAGACCAGGGCNCAGGCTCTNGTGCATGGAGAGTTTGGCTCAAAGTTTGCTAAAGCTTTAGAAACCCCGTGGCTTGAAAAACCGAGTGTCATAAACGCAGANCCNGGNAGCAGGGGTGAGTTTGAACCCGCTGATGACTTTGATTTATATGTCTACCCACACAACGAAACCTCAACCGGTGTGATTACCGATGTTCACAGAGTTGGTTCGGGGCTAATGCTGACTGATGCAACCAGTGCTGCCGGTGGGGTGGATTTTGACATCACCCAAACAGACGCTTATTACTTTGCCGCTCAGAAAAACCTGGGAAGTGATGGAGGCATTTGGTTTGCCGCAGTTTCCCCTGCAGCTATTGAGAGAATCGAAAAACTAGCCCCCACCCGCTACATACCCGCATTTTTGGATCTGAAAACGGCCCTTGATAACTCAAGGCTGAATCAAACTCTGAATACACCAGCGGTTGCCACTCTGTTTTTGCTCGCAGAGCAGCTTGACTGGATGAACCAGCAGGGTGGTTTGGCTTGGGCCTCGGCAAGAACTAAAGAATCTTCGGATCTTTTGTATCAGTGGGCAATGAACAACGAATTGACTTCGCCCTTTGTTTCAAACCCAGATCACCGCTCCCAAGTAGTGGTAACAATTGACTTTGATGACTCTGTTGATGCATCCGCAATTGCCAAGGTGATGCGTGCGAATGGAATTGTCGACATTGAGCCTTATAGAAAGCTTGGAAGAAACCAGCTAAGGGTTGCCACGTTTGTGAATACCGAGCCAGCTGATGTACAGGCGTTGATTAGTTGCTTGGATTATGTGATGGAGCGTATCTGATGGCCAGGCTGTTTGTTCCGATTTCAAAACGGAAACCAGATCCAGAACCGGTCAAAACAAACCCGCAGGGGATATTGCTACTCGGCACCGCTGTCTGGGTTGTCGTCCTTATTTTGCTTCTCAGTTTTTTTGACTCGATTAGTTCTCGTGGTTTTGGCTGGTGGCTTTACACCTCGTTTGTTGGCATTGGGCTTGGAATCTTTGGCTTTTTCTACGTCCGCGCTCGCAAGCTCTAAATCTGGAACATCGATGTCCACTGGCTCATCCATTTGATTCTCATCAACATCCAACCAAGTGTCCTCGGGTTCAACTTTGGACTCATCATCCGTCTCGGTTTTAGACATTGACTCACGCTGCTCTTTTCGAGCCTTGCGATATTCAGCAAGTCTTTCAGCCCAGGGAACCCACGGTGGAGAAACCAGCGAGTCATCGCCTGCCAGCAGGTTTATCTCACTGACAGTTGGTTGAGATCTCACGGTTGGCTTTGAAAGCGTTACCTGCCAATGCCAATCGGTGTAACCAGGGAGCAGGCAACTGAATTGAAGCTCAACACCTTTTGGTATTTCCTCGGTTGATAAATGCTCGCCATAGCTTCCTGGCTCCAGTGCCTCTTTGAGGGCTTTCTCAGCTACTCCAATATCAGTCAACGTCTAGCTCATCCGCAACTCTGCGAAGCAGGATCGCAACTTTCTTACCGTGATTTTGCTCTGGGTACTTTCCTCGTTTGAAATCACTTCCCAGTTCATCCAGAAAGCCGATGATGTCCTCGACAATCACCGCCATGTCTTCAGCGGGCTTTCTGTTGGTGGAACTGACCTTTGGGACTTCTAAAATCCGAACACTGAGGGCCTGAACTCCTCGTCTACCGTCAACAATTGAAAACTCAACCCTGGAGCCGGGGCGGATTGAACTAACACCATCTGGCAGTGCGCTGGCGTGTAAGAAAACCTCATTGCCCTCATCGCTAGCGATGAAGCCAAATCCCTTTTCGTCATCAAAAAACTTAACTCGACCTGTTGGCATATTTTCTCTTTCTTGAGTCGCCGTTTAGTTTAACCTGCCAACGGGTTTCATTTCAGGAAGTATTCTTTAACGATGGCTAAAAATAACTCCCGCAGAATTGAAAACTTTCTGGCCTTTGGCGCAATAGGCGTCACTGCCGTTTCACTACTGGCGATGATTACAACTCTAGCCATGGAGCTCGGGGGCGCTAATGAAAGGCCTGCGGTCCTTGCGCAGCTGCCACTTATCGGTCTGCCTGTCGGTTTCATGATGATCATGGCAATGATTGTGGTCAGCTTCATTCGCAGAGCAAAAGAAAACCGTGACTGAGCAGCTCGTCCTAGCAACGCTGCTGCAACAGAAAAGTGATTCCGAACTAGCCGAACTGATTCGTCAACGCAAAATTAATCTGCAAAGAATTAAAGACTTCTTTGATTTGGCAAAACAGTTGCTGAATAAGAAAAAGCTAGATCCTGTAATTCAGTCTCTTTCTCGAACTGAGTTATCGGCAATTTCAAAGAACATCGACCCTGCCTTGATTGAAAATCTCCTGCTGGGTTCAGAGGGAGAGCTGTTCGAATCAGTGCAGGCGGTTTTTGAGAATCTTGAAATTCCCGCTGAGA
>P_2C_Liq_1_UnCtyDRAFT_1000818_pt1 | contig 12713 bp, 8 predicted proteins | sample Pon2CUnioCityCA_2_FD_10234 | JGI IMG/M metagenome (IMG submission 10234)
AACCTCCACGTCCACAGACACTAGCACCTGAAGCTAGCGCGTCTACCATTCCGCCACCTGGGCAGGTGTCGATGGCAGCGCTTTAAGCTTGGGGAGGGGCGCTGTCAACGGGATTCAAAGGGTTTTGTATCCAAACTCGCCATATGACCTTGCCGAAAGCCGTCTGCGCGCGTAGGAAAAGGCGAGTTTTATGCCAAACGGAGGCCACCCCATGTCAAAGCTTGTTACCATTTTTGGCGGTTCGGGATTTGTCGGGCGCTATATTGCGCAGCAGCTTGCTATGAAGGGCTGGCGTGTTCGTGTGGCTGTGCGCCGTCCGAACGAGGCCTTGCACGTGCGCCCCTATGGCGCGGTGGGTCAGGTTGAGCCGGTCTTTTGCAACATTCGTGATGATGCTTCTGTTGAGGCGGTCACGCGTGGCTCTGACGCTGTTGTGAATTGCGTCGGCACGTTTGATCGCAAGGGAAAGAACAACTTTGACGCTGTGCAAGCCGAAGGTGCGGAGCGCGTTGCGCGGATCGCTGCGGCGCTGGGCGTAAAGACTCTCGTGCACCTTTCTGCGTTGGGCGTCGACCGTGACGAACTGAGCGAATACGCGCGCACCAAACGCGCGGGTGAGGCCGGTATTTTGGCACAGTTCCCCAGTGCTATGATTCTGCGGCCCTCTGTTATCTTTGGTCAGGAAGACGGGTTCTTTAACCGCTTTGCCGGAATGTCCCGTATGGGTCCGATCTTTCCGCTTATTGGTGGAAATACGAAATTCCAGCCTGTTTATGTCATGGATGTGGCGAGCGCAGCGGTTATGGGTGTCGAAGGAAAGGCCAGCGGGATCTATGAGCTTGGCGGGCCCGAAGCGAAAACGCTCCGCGGCTGGATTGATGTGATCCTGACAGAAGTTCACCGCAAAAAGCCTGTTTTGAATGCGCCTATGTTTGTCGGGCGCATGATGGCTTGGAGCTTTGATCTTTTGCAGACGCTTACGTTTGGCCTCGCAAAGAACGGGCTGATCACGCGGGATCAAGTCAAGCAGTTGCAGACGGACAATGTTGTGCAGGAGGGCGCAAAGACCCTTGCAGACCTTGGTATTGTGGCAACGGCACCCGAGGCCGAAATCGAGAGCTATCTTTGGCGCTACCGTCCGTCGGGGCAGTATGACGCCATCCGTGATTCAGCGAAAAACCTCAATATTTAAGCGCTATAGGCTATCACCAGTAGCACCGCGCCCAGCGCGACACGGTAGATCACATAGGGTGTGAAGCTGACGCTGCGCAAGAGGCGCATCATGACGCCGAGGGCAACAAGCGCTGCGGCAAACGACATGGCTGCGGCGATGGCTCCGTCGCGGGCGGTTTGGGCATCGGCTGTTGCGATCACTTCTGCACCGAGCAGTGCGCCGCTTGCGACGATTGTCGGGATCGACATCAGCATAGCGAGCTTGGCGGAGTCGTGGCGCGAATATCCAAGCATACGGCCTGCAGTGATACAGATGCCTGAACGGGACGTTCCCGGAATGAGCGCGACGGCTTGCCAGAGACCCATTTTGATGGCGTCTTTTGTGTTCCAGTCAGCGTCTGTTTTATGAGCTGTGCCGCGCTGATCAGCCCACCAGAGAAGAAGGCCGAAGAGCAGCATTGTCCAGCCAATGACAGTCATGGAGCGCATGGCGTCAGACAGGCCTGTGACCTTGAGAATAAGGCCGAAAGCTATGGCAGGGATCGTTGCGATCATCAGGAGGAACGCGAGCTTGGAACCTTGGGTATCAATGCGCCCTGTAAGCATACGGGGCACACCCGCGAGGCCCATGGAGACATCGCGCCAGAAGAAAATGACCACAGCGAAGAGCGTTCCGATATGGACGGCCACATCAATGGCTTGTCCTTGATCAGGCGCGGAGGACAGCTCGGAAATCAGGATCAGGTGCCCTGAGGAAGAGATGGGCAAGAATTCGGTGATGCCTTGCACCAATGCGACGAGAATCAATAGGTAAAACGGCATATTCGCCTCTGCTCTGCTTGGCTTTAGGAAAGCTATAGAGAGCTGAGAGAAAAAGAAAAGTCGCTTGATGTGGCCGCTTCGGACTTATTATTTTTGATTATTCTTCAAAACTGACAATCTGACGCGGATTATTCTAACAATAGGTCAACTAAACTGACTTTCTTTTATTTTTCCGGTGTATTATTAGGGGTTGGAACGTGGAGAGGGAGATTTGGCTGTGGCAAAGCAACCAATGCTGAAGTTTGTATCTGTGGAACGTGATATGCCCGAGAAGCGGGCGGCAGGTGCGCGCAAGCAAGATTTCGGCGAAATTTATCAAGAATATGCTAAGGCTAAGGCCGAAGAGCAGGCCAGCCGCTGCAGCCAGTGTGGTGTGCCTTACTGCCAAAATCACTGCCCGCTCCACAACAATATCCCCGACTGGCTCAACCTGACAGCCACGGGCCGCCTCAAGGAGGCCTATGAGGTCAGCCAAGCGACAAACACTTTCCCCGAGATTTGCGGCCGCATCTGCCCGCAAGACCGCCTTTGCGAAGGCAACTGTGTGATCGAACAGTCCGGCCATGGCACTGTGACCATCGGCGCTGTCGAAAAATATATCACCGACACAGCTTGGGAAAACGGCTGGGTCACGCCTGTCGCCCCAGCGCAGGAGCGCACTGAAAGCGTCGGCATCATTGGCGCGGGGCCAGGTGGTCTTGCGGCGGCAGAGCGGCTTCGGGCGGAGGGCATCCAAGTCACGGTCTATGACCGCTATGACCGCGCGGGCGGCCTGCTGACCTATGGTATCCCCGGCTTCAAGCTTGAAAAAGACGTTGTTATGCGCCGCATTGACCAGCTTGAGCAGGGCGGTGTGACGCTGAAGCTGAACTGCAACATCGGCACCGATATTACCTTTGGCGCACTGCGCGGGCAGCATGACGCTGTGATCATCGCAACGGGCGTTTATAAAACGCGCGACCTTGGCGGCGAGGGCGCGGCGGCAGACGGGATCGTCAACGCGATTGACTATCTCACCACCTCCAACCGCCTCAGCTTTGGCGACACTGTGCCAGAGTTTGACAGCGGTGAGCTGAATGCGGCTGGTAAGAAAGTTGTTGTGATCGGCGGCGGCGATACGGCTATGGACTGTGTGCGCACAGCGATCCGTCAAGGCGCGGAAAGCGTGAAATGCCTTTACCGTCGCGACCGCGCCAATATGCCAGGGAGCCAGCGCGAAGTGAACAATGCCGAGGAAGAAGGCGTTATTTTTGAATGGCTTGCCGCGCCTGCGGGCTTTGTGGGCAACCCTGTGAGCGCCGTGAAAGTCCAGAAGATGCGTCTTGGTGCGCCTGATGTGTCTGGGCGACAAAGCCCAGAAGTCATCGAAGGGGCCGACTATAACGAAGCGGCGGACCTTGTGATCAAGGCGCTTGGCTTTGAGGCGGAAGACCTGCCAACACTCTGGGACACGCCCGAACTGCCTGTGACCCGTTGGGGCACGGTGAAGGCCGCATACGAAACGGGCGCGACAGAGCTGGAAGGCGTTTATGCCATTGGCGATATCGTGCGCGGGGCCTCGCTTGTTGTCTGGGCGATCCGGGATGGGCGCGATTGCGCCGATGCGATCCTGACAAAATTTGCCGCTGTTAACAAAATCGCGGCGGAGTGATTCTGGGGGGGTGATAAGCGTGCACCATGCGTGCACCCCCTGTGCACCGGCAAAACGGGTTTTCGCCAAAAGGCCGATCGTAACCCAAGCGTGCGCCGCCCCCATAGGACAACTAGACTGACTTAAACGAGAAACGAGACGAATGAGCGAAACGAGAGACATCAGCGGACAGTGCCTTTGCGGGGCCGTGACAGTGCAAGCCACTGTGACGGAGCCGACTGTGCGCGCCTGTCATTGCGATATGTGCCGCCGTCACACGAGCAGTATGTTTATGTCTCTCAAGACCGATGAGGGCAGTATCCGCATCAGCGGACCTGCCAAGAGCTTTGTCTCATCAGACTGGGCGGAGCGCGGATTTTGCGAAACCTGCGGATCAACGCTTTGGTATGGGCTGCGCGAGACAGGCGAGACCAACCTTGCCGCGGGTCTGTTTGACAATGCGGGCGGCGCGCCGCTCACCACCGAATTTTTCTCCGATATGTGCCCTGAGGGCTACGCGCTTGCAGGCGGGCATAAGCGGATGACAACTGACGAAACGATCGCGCTGTTTGCGCCCAAGGAGGACTAAAGCCATGACCACATATGACGAAAACTGGGTGCGCGAAGAAGAAGCCAAGCGCAAATGGATGGCTGAAAACGGACTTTACAGCGAAGAGGAAGAGCATTCTTCCTGTGGCGTTGGCCTCGTTGTGTCTCTTGACGGCAAACCGAACCGCAAGGTTGTGGAAAACGGCATCTCGGCGCTGAAGGCGATCTGGCACAGGGGCGCTGTGGACGCGGACGGCAAAACCGGCGATGGCGCGGGCATTCATGTGCAGATTCCTGCGAATTTCTTTTATGACCAGATCCGCCGCACGGGCCACGAGCCACGCATGGACGAGCTTATCGCTGTCGGGCAGATTTTCTTGCCGCGCACCGACTTTGGCGCGCAAGAGCGCTGCCGCACGATTGTTGAAACCGAAGTTCTGCGCTTGGGCTATTATATCTACGGCTGGCGGCACGTGCCGGTCGAGATCGGCTGCTTGGGGGAAAAGGCCAATGCAACGCGCCCCGAGATTGAACAAATCCTGATTTCAAATTCCAAGGGCGTTGACGAGGAACAGTTTGAGCGCGAGCTTTATGTGATCCGCCGCCGTATCGAGAAGGCTGTGACGGCGGCTGGCATTCAGGGGCTCTATGTCTGCTCGCTGTCGTGCCGCTCTGTGATCTACAAGGGGATGATGCTGGCCGAGCAAGTGGCAGAGTTTTACCCTGATTTGATGGACGAGCGCTTTGAAAGTGCCTTTGCGATCTATCACCAGCGCTATTCGACAAACACCTTCCCGCAGTGGTGGCTGGCGCAGCCTTTCCGTATGCTTGCGCACAACGGCGAGATCAACACGCTCAAGGGCAACGTCAACTGGATGAAGAGCCATGAAATCCGCATGGCATCGAGCTTTTTTGGCGATCTGGCCGAAGACATCAAGCCGATTGTGCAACCCGGGTCTTCGGACTCTGCGGCGCTTGATGCTGTGTTTGAAGTGCTTGTGCGCGCGGGCCGTGATGCGCCGATGGCGAAGACCATGCTTATTCCTGAAAGCTGGAGCAAGCAGGCCGTCGAGCTGCCCGAAGCCTGGCGCGATATGTATAGCTATTGCAACTCTGTGATCGAGCCATGGGACGGCCCTGCCGCTCTGGCTATGACCGATGGCCGCTGGGTCTGTGCGGGGCTTGACCGCAACGGCCTGCGCCCGATGCGCTATGTTGTGACGGGCGATGGCTTGCTCATTGCTGGGTCCGAGGCGGGGATGGTTCCGATTGACGAGGCGGGCGTTGTTGAAAAAGGCGCGCTTGGTCCGGGGCAGCTGATTGCTGTGGATATGAAAGAGGGCGGCCTGTTTCATGACACCGAGATCAAAGACAGGATGGCAGCAGCGCAACCGTTTGGCGAGTGGGTCGGCAAGATCAACGAGCTGGAGCAGGAGCTGGCTGGTGTGACTGAAGCGCCGCTGTTTGAGGGCGAGGAGCTGCGCAAGCGCCAGATTGCGGCGGGCTACACTATGGAAGAGCTTGAGCAGGTTCTTGCGCCGATGTGCGAAGACGCCAAGGAAGCGCTCGCCAGTATGGGCGACGATACGCCAAGTGCGGTGCTCTCAAAGCAGTATCGCCCCTTGAGCCACTACTTCCGCCAGAACTTCTCTCAGGTGACAAACCCGCCAATCGACAGCTTGCGCGAATTTCGCGTGATGAGCCTGAAGACGCGGTTTGGCAACCTCAAGAACGTGCTGGATCAGAGCAGTGCGCAGACCGAGATCATTGTGCTGGAAACGCCTTTTGTGGCGAATGCGCAATGGGACGAAGTCACGCGGCATTTCAACGCCGATCTGGTCGAGATCGACTGCACGTTTGAAGAGGCGGCGGGCGAAAATGCGCTGCGCGACGCTCTGGAAAGCATCCGCCAGCGCGCGGAAGACGCTGTGCGCTCGGGCGCGGGGCATCTTGTGCTGACCGACCAGCACCAGAACGCGAGCCGTGTCGCTATCCCTATGATCCTCGCCACCAGCGCTGTGCACTCGTGGCTGACGCGCAAGGGGCTGCGGACGTTCTGCTCGCTCAACGTGCGGGCGGCGGAGTGTATTGACCCGCATTATTTTGCCGTTCTTGTCGGCTGTGGCGCGACGACTGTGAACCCGTATTTGGCCGAAGATTCTGTGGCCGACCGTATCCGCCGTGGCTTGCTTGACGGAACACTCACAGAGAACATGGCGCGCTATCGCGAGGCGATTGACCAAGGCTTGCTCAAGATTATGGCGAAGATGGGGATCAGCGTTATTTCCTCCTATCGCGGCGGTATGAACTTTGAAGCCGTGGGCCTCAGCCGCGCGATGTGTGCCGAGTATTTCCCCGCCCCGGCCTCACAAGCCGCATCAGCGGGATCGGTATTCGCGGGATTGAAGAAAAAGCAGTCTCTATTCATGCCAAAGGCTTTGCCGCGGGCGCTGATGTGCTTCCGATTGGCGGCTTTTACAAAGCCCGCAAATCAGGCGAAACCCACGCTTGGGGCGCGAGCACAATGCATATGATGCAAAACGCCTGCAACCGCGCCTCTTATGAGATGTGGAAGAAGTATTCCAAGGCGATGCAATCAAACCCGCCGATCCACCTGCGCGATCTGCTGGCGATCAAACCTTTGGGCAAATCTATCCCGCTGGAAGAGGTCGAAAGCATCACAAGCATCCGCAAACGCTTTGTCACCCCCGGCATGAGCCTTGGCGCGCTGTCACCAGAGGCGCACAAGACGCTCAATGTGGCGATGAACCGTATCGGCGCGAAATCTGACAGTGGCGAGGGCGGCGAAGACCCCGCACATTTCCACCCAGAGCCAAACGGCGACAACCCGAGCGCGAAGATCAAGCAGGTGGCATCAGGGCGCTTTGGCGTAACGGCGGAATACCTCAACCAATGCGAAGAGCTTGAAATCAAGGTTGCGCAGGGCGCCAAGCCCGGTGAGGGCGGCCAGCTTCCAGGAATGAAAGTGACCGACCTGATCGCACGGTTGCGGCATTCAACCAAGGGCGTGACGCTGATCAGCCCGCCGCCGCACCACGACATCTACTCGATCGAGGACCTTGCGCAGCTGATCTATGACCTCAAGCAAATCAACCCGCGCTGCAAAGTGACTGTGAAGCTTGTCGCAAGCTCGGGCGTTGGCACGATTGCGGCGGGTGTGGCCAAGGCCAAGGCCGATGTGATCCTGATCTCGGGGCACAACGGCGGCACGGGGGCCTCTCCTGCGACCAGTATCAAATTTGCGGGTCTGCCATGGGAAATGGGCCTGACCGAAGCGCACCAAGTCTTGAGCATGAACAACCTGCGCGAGCGTGTCACGCTGCGCACGGATGGCGGGCTGCGCACAGGGCGCGACATTGTTATGGCGGCGATGCTTGGCGCGGAAGAATACGGGATCGGCACGGCGGCCCTTATTGCTATGGGCTGTATTATGGTGCGTCAGTGTCAGAGCAACACCTGCCCCGTGGGTGTCTGCACACAAGACGAAGATCTGCGCGCCAAATTTACCGGCAATGCCGATAAGGTTGTTAATCTCATCACCTTCTATGCGACAGAAGTGCGCGAGATTTTGGCCGAGATCGGCGCAAAAAGCCTTGATGATGTCATTGGCCGCGCCGACTTGCTCAGCCAAGTCAGCCGTGGCTCGGAAAACCTTGATGACCTCGACTTGAACCCGCTGCTCATCACTGTGGATGGCGCGAAAGCGATCACTTATGACCGCGACCGCCCGCGCAACGCTGTGCCTGATACGCTGGATGCCGAGATCGTGCGCGATGCGCAGCGCTTCTTGGAAGACGGCGAAAAAATGCAGCTGTCTTACGCGGTTCAGAACACGCACCGCACCGTGGGCACGCGCACCTCAAGCCATATTGTGCGCAAGTTCGGGATGCGCAACAACCTTCAGGACAACCACCTGACTGTGAAGCTCACAGGCAGCGCAGGCCAGTCACTTGGGGCGTTTGCGGCACCCGGCCTCAAGCTTGAAGTCAGTGGCGACGCCAACGACTATGTCGGCAAGGGGCTTTCTGGCGGTATGATTGTTGTGCGCCCGCCTATGGCGAGCAAACTGACTGCCAGTGAGAACACCATCATCGGCAACACAGTGCTGTATGGCGCGACCGACGGCTATCTCTTTGCGGCGGGTCGCGCAGGCGAGCGCTTTGCTGTGCGCAACTCGGGCGCGCGCGTTGTGATTGAGGGCTGCGGAAGCAACGGCTGTGAATATATGACAGGCGGTGTGGCTGTAATTCTTGGTAGCATTGGCGCAAACTTTGGCGCAGGGATGACGGGCGGTATGGCTTATGTTTATGACCCTGAAGGCAAGGCCGAAGACCTTATGAACCTTGAGACATTGGTGACTTGCTCTGTGAGCGTGCGCCACTGGGAAGAGGAGCTTAAGGGCCTTGTCATGCGCCACGCAGAAGAGACAGGCAGCCGCAAGGCCGCAGACATCCTGCTGCATTGGGACATGGAGAAGCAGAACTTCCTCCAGATCTGCCCCAAGGAAATGCTTGGCAAACTGGCGCATCCGCTGACCACGGAAAGCGAAGCTGTGCCAGCCGAGTGAGCAGGGCTTGAGACAGGTCAGGGGGCGGCGCACGCGGGTGGGCCGCCCTTTTCTTTTGGATTGCTGCTTTTCGCAGGGGACCATGGCCTTTATAGGTAAGCTGTGAAGAAAAAAGCGACCAAGACCAAAGCGCCAGAGCGCAGATTTCAGCCGCTGAGATGGCTCAAGCGGTGGGCTGTGAGGCTGTGCCTTTTGGCTCTTGTGTTGGCGCTTGTGACTGTCACGGCGCACCGGTTTTTTGCGCCGCCGCAGGGGATATATATGCGCCAGGAAGCGGCGCGGCTTGGCGACATCAAGCAGAGTTGGGTGAGTGCTGATGCGATTGCGCCTGTGATGTTTCGCTCTGTTGTGGCGGCGGAAGATGCAAACTTCTGCGCGCATTGGGGCTTTGATATGAACGCGATCCGTGCGGCATTGGCCGACGGGACAGGGCGGGGCGCCTCGACGCTCACGCAGCAAGTTGTGAAGAACACCTATCTCTGGCATGGTCGCAACTGGAGCCGAAAGGCGCTTGAAGCTGTGCTGACGCCACTTGTGGAGCTGATCTGGCCGAAGCGGCGGATTTTGGAAGTCTATCTCAACATCGCAGAGTTTGATGAGGGTGTGTTTGGCGTGAAAGCGGCGGCGCAGCATTATTTCGGCGTGACGCCTGCCAAGCTAAGCGCGCTTCAGGCCGCGCGGCTGGCGGCCATTTTGCCCGCGCCAAAAGACCGCTCGGCCTCCAAGCCCTCGAACTATATTCGCAAGCGCACCGCGCAGATCCGCGACGGCGCCGAAACAATCCGCCGAGACGGGCGCGCAAAGTGTTTCGAGAGTTGAAACTTCTGCCCTAAAGTTGCATTGAAGAGCAATTCCAATCTTTGAGCATCTCTTATGGCCACATTATTTCATGTCCCTCTCTCTCCGTTCTGTCGCAAAGTGCGTCTGAGCCTCGCTGAAAAGCGGATCGAATGTGAGTTGATTGAAGAGCGCTATTGGGAGAAGGACAGCGACTTTCTGCGCCGTAACCCTGCTGCAAAAGTGCCTGTGCTCAAGATTGACGGGCGCACGCTGTCGGAAAGTGCGGCGATTTGTGAATATCTCGAAGAGGTCTACCCCGAGGTCTCTTTGATGCCGAGCGCGCCTGAGGCCCGCTATGAAGTCCGCCGTATTGTGGGCTGGTTTGATGACAAGTTTCACAGCGAAGTGACGGCGAACCTTGTCTATGAGCGCGTGAACAAAAAGGTCATGGGGCAGGGCTACCCTGACAGCAAGAATGTGAAAGCAGGCGCGAAGGCGATCAAGTTTCATCTGGATTACATGACATGGCTTCTGGAGCAGCGGCGCTGGCTGGCGGGCAACGACATGACGCTCGCGGACTTTGCTGCAGCGGCGCATCTCTCGTCGCTGGATTACATCTCGGATGTCGACTGGAACCGCTCTGAGACTGTGAAAGACTGGTATGCGAAGATAAAATCGCGGCCTGCGTTCCGCTCTATCTTGGCGGATCAGGTGTCGGGCTTTCCGCCGCCGCCACATTATGCTGATCTCGACTTTTGAGCCTCATGGGCGCGCTGGCCGATAAGCTGCGCGAACAGGCGAGGGCCGAGGGCTTTGACGCCTGTCATATTTGTGCGCCTGATGCAGTGCCTGAAGTTCCTGCGCGGCTCGAGGATTTTCTTGAAAACGGATATCACGGGCAGATGGGCTGGCTTGCCGAACGGACCCATTGGCGGGCAAATCCTGCGGCGCTCTGGCCTGAGGCGCGCTCTGTGATCATGCTGGCGGTGAGCTATACTCCAGAGGCGGACCCGCTGGAGGCGCTGAGCCAGAAAGAGGCGGGAACAGTCTCTGTTTATGCCCAAAACAAGGATTATCACGACCTCGTCAAGAAAGCGCTGAAGCGTTTGGCGCGCTGGCTGATCGCGGAGGCGGGCGGCGAAGTGAAGGTTTTTGTCGACACCGCTCCTGTGCCTGAAAAACCGCTGGGGCAGGCGGCGGGGCTTGGCTGGCAAGGCAAGCACACCAATCTTGTGAGCCGCGAACTGGGCAACTGGTTTTTCATCGGATCGATCTTTAGCACGCTTGATCTGCCCAAGGACAAAGCAGAACAAGACCACTGCGGAAGCTGTCGCAGCTGTCTGGATATTTGCCCGACAAATGCCTTTCCTGCGCCCTATCAGCTCGATGCGCGGCGCTGTATTTCTTACCTGACAATCGAACACCACGGCCCCGTTGACGAGGAGCTGCGCCCGCTTCTTGGCAACCGTATTTATGGCTGTGATGACTGTCTTGCTGTCTGCCCTTGGAACAAGTTTGCACAGGAGGCGCGCGATATGCGGCTTAGGCCACGAGATGATCTGCAAAGCCCGCCGCTGGCGAAGCTGGCGATGCTTGACGATGCGGCCTTTCGCGAAAAATTTTCTGGCAGTCCGATCAAGCGGATCGGGCGGAACAGATTTATGCGCAATGTGCTCTATGCGGTGGGCAACTCGGGCAGCGAAAGCCTTCTGGCAAGCGCGCAAAACCTGCTCAATGACGAAGACGCCACCGTGCGTGACGCGGCGGAGTGGGCCTGCAAGCGACTGAAAAGCGCCGCAAACGGGCAGGACGGCGCGGGCTAAGGCGCTAAACCCGTAAGGCGAACAGGATTTGGAGGCGACATGGCCATTTTGCTAGGTGTGGACACGGGCGGAACATATACCGACGCAGTTTTGCTGCGCGATGAAGAGGAAGTGCTTGCCTCGGCCAAGTCTTTGACCACGCGGCACGACCTGGCCATCGGAATCGGCAAAGCCGTGCAAGCGGTGCTTGATGCGTCAGGCGTCGACCCTGCCACAATCGGCCTTGCTTCTCTCTCGACCACTTTGGCAACAAATGCGCTTGTCGAAGGGCAGGGCGGGCGCGTGGGGCTTGTCTATATCGGCTTTCCCGAGAGTGACCTTGCCAAGCACGGGCTAAGCGACGCGCTTAAAGGCGATCCCCAGATTGTATTGACAGGCGGCCATGACCACGCCGGCGGCGAAGCGCATAGACTTGACGAAACCGCACTTTCGGCATGGTTAGAGACTGTTTCTGGCGTCTCTGCCTTCGCGGTTGCGAGCAAATTTGCCACACGAAACCCAGCCCATGAGCTTCAGGCGATGGAGATGATCCGCGCGGCGACGGGCGCGCCTGTTTCAGCCTCGCACCAGCTCTCGGCCAAACTCAACGGGCCAAAGCGTGCGCTTACGGCGCTTCTCAATGCGCGGTTGATCGGGATGATCGACAAACTGATTGTGCGGGCCGAAGACGGGCTGCGCGACCTTGGTGTCACCGCGCCGCTGATGGTGGTGCGCGGCGATGGCGCGCTGATCTCTTCCGCGCAGGCGCGGGAAAAACCGATTGAGACAATTTTGAGCGGACCTGCGGCCTCGATTGTCGGTGCACAATGGATGACTGGCGCGCAGGAAGCGCTGGTGAGCGATATTGGCGGGACAACGACCGACATTGCGCTTTTGCGAGACGGGCGGCCCAAGATTGACCCCGAGGGGGCGCGCGTGGGGCCGTATCGGACCATGGTTGAGGCTGTGGCGATGCGCACCAGTGGCCTTGGCGGGGACAGCGAGGTCCATTTTATCACTGAGGGGCTAAAGGGCGGGCTGACGCTTGGGCCAAGGCGGGTTTTGCCTGTGAGTCTGATTGCGCTGGATGCGCCAGAACTTGTGAAAAGCACGATGGAAATGCAGCTCCGTGCGCCTGCGCCAAACGAGTTTGACGGCAAGTTCATCAAGCGGGTGGATGGCGTGAGCCATGCGGGACTTGCGCCGCGCGACGAGGCCGTTTTGGAGCGGGTTGAAGGCGTTATGCCGCTGAGCAAAGTGGTGCGCACGCGGATCGAGACACAGAGCATACGGCGGCTTGTGGAGCGGGGGATCGTGCAAGTCTCTGGTGTGACACCTTCAGATGCGAGCCATGTGCTCGGGCTTTTGG
>P_2C_Liq_1_UnCtyDRAFT_1000819_pt1 | contig 12709 bp, 21 predicted proteins | sample Pon2CUnioCityCA_2_FD_10234 | JGI IMG/M metagenome (IMG submission 10234)
CGGCGGCGTTTCGGCGGGCGGCAGCCGTTATGCGCGATCGGCGTCACGTCACGGATCGACGTGATGTTGAACCCAACGGCGGCAAGGGCGCGCAGCGCGGATTCGCGACCGGAGCCTGGCCCCTGCACTTCGACTTCGAGTGTCTTCATGCCGTGTTCCTGCGCCTTGCGGCCCGCATCTTCTGCGGCCATCTGGGCAGCATAAGGGGTCGATTTACGCGATCCCTTGAAACCCATCGTACCGGCAGACGACCAGGCGATGGCGTTGCCCTGAACGTCCGAGATCAGGATCTTGGTGTTGTTGAAGGATGAATTCACATGCGCCACACCAGTGGCGATGTTCTTGGAGACCTTTTTCTTGGTCCGGCGGGTATCTCGTGCCATGTCTGCTGGTCTCCCTTATTTCTTCTTGCCGGCGATGGCTTTTGCCGGACCTTTACGGGTGCGCGCATTGGTATGCGTGCGCTGCCCGCGAACGGGGAGGTTACGACGATGGCGCAGGCCACGGTAGCAGCCAAGATCCATCAGACGCTTGACGTTCATCTGCACCTCACGGCGCAGATCGCCTTCGACCGTGTAGTTGGCGTCGATATGCTCGCGCATGGCAAGCACTTCGGAATCCGAAAGTTCGTTGACGCGGCGGGTCGCGTCAATGCCTACGGCCTCGCAGATGGCCTTGGCCGAGGAATGTCCGATTCCGGTGATATAGGTAAGGGCGATCGGGACCCGCTTGTGGGTCGGGATGTTTACGCCGGCAATACGTGCCAAATCTTATGTCCTTTTCGTTGCGGTTCCGTAGCACCGGAACCTTTTTTCACAACGTAGGCCCGAGGCGAAACGCGCCGGGCCGCAGCTGAAGGTGGTCATCCCGACACGGGCGCGACCCGTGCGAGGAATCATGTGGCTCTTGCGAGATGATGCTGGGTAGAAGCATTCAACGGGGGCGTCAAGCCCCCGTTTGGCCCGGCACCTTGCCGGATACTGGCCTTGCTTATCCGTCGAGCGCACCCGCGATCCGGGCCTTGACCTCGTCAATCTCACCCAGTCCGTCGATGGATTTAAGCTCGCCCTTGGCATGGTAATAGCCGATCAGCGGCGATGTTTTCTTGTAATATTCCATCAGGCGCTGCTTGAGGCTGTCCTCGTTGTCATCCGCGCGGCGCTTGACCTCGGTCGANCCGCAATTGGCGCATTTACCATCCGCTGGCCAGGGCTTGGTCAGGTCGTTATAGACCGCCCCGCACCCGCCACAGGTAGACCGGGCTGTGATCCGCTTTATCAGCGCCCCGTCATCGACGCGCATTTCGACCACCGCGTCCAGCGTCTGACCAGTCTCTGACATCAGGTCGGCCAGCGCGTCGGCCTGCGCCAGCGTGCGCGGAAACCCGTCAAAGATGAAGCCCGAGCCGCTATCGCCGCTGATCTTTTCGCGAATCAGCCCGATCACGATCTCGTCGGTCACAAGATCGCCGCGCGCCATTACATCGGCCACGATCTTGCCCATTTCGGTGCCGCTGTCCTTGGCCTCGCGCAGCATGTCGCCGGTGGAAAGCTGAATCATGCCGCGTTCCTCGACCAGGATCTGCGCCTGCGTGCCCTTGCCTGCACCGGGCGGTCCAAGAAGAATGATGTTCATTTGCGCGTGGCTCCCTTCCTGCGCGAGCGTTTGCGGCCCTTGCCGCTTAGCTGCGATTTTTCGATCAGGCCTTCATATTGATGCGCCAGAAGGTGGCTTTGAACCTGCTGGATCGTATCCATCGTCACCGACACCACGATCAGCACGGAAGTGCCGCCAAAGTAGAACGGGATGGAGAATTGCCCACGAAGGATCTCGGGCAGCAGGCAAACAGCGGCCAGATACCCGGAACCCAGCACAAGGATGCGGCTGACCACGTATTCCAGGTATTCCGCCGTCTTCTTGCCCGGCCGGATACCTGGCACGAAACCGTTTTGGTTCTTGAGGTTATCAGCAACATCATCAGGCTTGAATGACACGTTGTACGTGTAGAAATAGGTGAAGAACACGATCATAACCGTGAAAAACACCAGGTATGCAGGCTGACCGGGGCCAAAATATGCCAGGATCGTCGACAGCACCGGCGACGTGTCATTGCCCGAAAAGGTGCCAAGCGTGGCGGGCAAAAGCAGCAGCGAGGACGCAAAGATCGCCGGGATCACGCCCGCCGGGTTTACCTTTACCGGCAGATGCGAATTGCCNCCGTCATACACTTTCATGCCGACCTGACGGCGGGGATACTGAATGTGGATCTTGCGCAAGCTGCGTTCCATGAACACCACAAAGGCGATCACGGCCACGACCATGACCATCACGCCGATGATCACCGCTGGCGATATGGCCCCCGAGCGGCCCGACGCAAAGAACTGCGCCAAGGCGGCGGGCACTTCGGCGATGATGCCCACGAAGATGATAAGCGAGATGCCGTTGCCCACGCCGCGCGCGGTGATCTGCTCGCCCAGCCACATCAGGAACATGGTGCCGCCCACAAGCGTGATCATGCAGCTTGCGATGAAGTAGAAACCGGGATCAGAGGCCAAGCCGCCCGATTGCAGCGACGCGGCCAGACCGTAGCTTTGCAGCGTGGCCAAAAAGACAGTGCCGTATCGGGTGTACTGGTTGATCTTCTTGCGGCCCTGCTCGCCCTCTTTCTTGAGCTGTTCCAGCGCGGGCACCATGGCCGTCATCAACTGAACGATGATCGAGGCCGAGATATAGGGCATGATGCCAAGGGCAAAGATACCCATCCGCCCCAGGGCGCCGCCGGTGAACATCGACAGCATCCCGCCGATCGAGCTTTGGGCGCCTTCCATGAATTGCCGCAGTTCCGCGCCGTCGATGCCGGGCACGGGCAGATAAGTGCCGATGCGATAGACGATCAGGATGGCGAGGGTGAAGACGATGCGCTTGCGAAGCTCGGTGGCCTTGCCCAGGGCCGACCAGCTTGTATTGGCGGCCATCTGTTCTGCTGCGGATACCATTCGCGGTCTCTTTTCGTTATGACAAACGCCGCCATGGCCGTTTTCCGACCAGGCGGCGTTTCAGGGAAAACTAGAGAATATGTAAGGGGCCAAAGGCCCGCTCACAACCTCTTATTCAGCCGCCTGCGCGGATGCTGTGGTCAAAGACCCGCCCGCTTTTTCCACGGCCTCGACCGCGGACTTGGATGCACCGGTGACCTGAAGCGTCAGCTTGATGGTCAGATCGCCCTTTGCCAGAACGCGCACGCCATCAAGCTTGCGACGCACAAGGCCAGAGGCAACAAGCGCATCCTCGGTGATGGTCTGGCCCGCATCGAGCTTGCCGCCATCGACGAACTTCTGGATCAGACCAAGGTTGACCACCGCGAATTTCTTGCGGTTGGGCTTGTTGAAGCCACGCTTGGGCAGACGCTGATAGAGCGGCATTTGGCCGCCCTCGTAGCCACCGATGGCCACGCCCGAGCGGGATTTTTGACCCTTGATACCACGACCGCCGGTCTTGCCCATGCCAGAGCCGGGACCACGACCAACGCGCTTGCGTTTCTTGGTTGCGCCGGGATTGTCGCGCAGTTCATTCAGTTTCATTGTCGCTTCTCCTAAGCCGGAAACACCCCCGAAGCGGACTGGGTGAACGCGGCATGTTTATCTGTGATTCCGTGACCGCATCCGGCCACTTGCGGGCGTATAGACGCAACCGTCGGCCCATTCAAGGGGCACCGTCAAAGCGCCCGATCAAGACGCCGAAAGGCACCACACGCCAGAACGAGAAATGCCCCGGACCATCCGGGCCGGGGCACCCAGGGCGGAAAGACCTCCGCCCGATAGGTTTGGTAAGCCGGGGTTCAGCCCGGCCGGGGCTTTAGCCCCGCTCTTCGACGATCTCGACGAGATGCGGGATCTTGCGGATCATGCCACGAATGGAGGGCGTATCCTCCAGCTCGCGGGTGCGGTGCATCTTGTTAAGACCCAGCCCGATCAGCGTCTGGCGCTGGACCTGGGGACGGCGGATGGGCGAACCGATCTGCTTTACGACGATGGTCTTGGCCATGATTTACGCCTCCTCAGCGACTTGGGCGGACGCGACCGGGGCCTCGTCGCGCTTGGGCAGGATATCCGCCACCTTCTTGCCGCGACGCTGTGCGACCATGCGGGGCGAGGTTTCCTTGCTCAGGCCGTTCAGCGTGGCGCGGATCATGTTGTAGGGGTTCTGCGACCCGGTCGATTTCGCGACCACGTCCTGCACGCCCAGCATCTCGAACACGGCACGCATCGGGCCACCGGCGATGATGCCGGTACCCTGGGGGGCGGTGCGCATCACGACCTTGCCNGCGCCGTGGCGACCTTCCATGTCGTGGTGCAGGGTGCGGCCTTCGCGCAGCGGCACGCGCATCATCTGACGCTTGGCCTGCTCTGTCGCCTTGCGGATCGCCTCGGGCACCTCTTTGGCCTTGCCCTTGCCGAATCCGACGCGGCCCTTCTGATCGCCCACGACGACAAGCGCCGCAAAGCCGAAACGCTTACCGCCCTTGACGGTCTTGGAAACGCGGTTGATCGCAACAAGGCGATCGGCGAATTCGGGATTTTCGTCGCGGTCGCGACCACGTCCCCGGTTGTCATCTCTAGCCATAAGCGGCGTCCTTTATCTTGGTGGCGTCGACACGCCCGTTCGGTTCAATCCAGGTGCCCCGAAACTGGTCCGGGGCCCGGATCATCGAGACGGCCCCGGACATAATCCGGAGCCGTCTGCACTGTCATCAGAGCTTCAGCCCAGCCTCGCGGGCGGCGTCGGCCAGAACCTTGATCCGCCCGTGGTAAAGAAATCCACCACGGTCGAACTGGGCTTCGGTGATGCCGGCGCTTTTGGCGCGCTCGGCGATCGTTTCGCCGATCTTCGCCGCAGCCTCGACGGTGTTCTTGCCGTAAAAGCCAAGATCCTTTTCAAGGGTCGAGGCCGAGGCAAGCGTCACGCCGTTCACATCGTCTATGATCTGCACGCTCATGTTCTTGGACGAGCGGTGCACCGAAAGCCTCGGACGGCCGGAATTGACCTTGCGAAGCTTGTTCCGAACGCGCAGGCGGCGTTTGAGGAACAGTTGTCTCTTGCTGTTTGCCATCTGTCGCGTTCCTTACTTCTTCTTGCCTTCCTTCTGGAAGATGTACTCGCCCTTGTAGCGGATTCCCTTGCCCTTGTAGGGCTCGGGCCGGCGCCAGTCGCGGATATTTGCCGCAACCTGGCCGACGAGCTGTTTGTCATGTCCTTCGACCACCAGTTCGGTGGGCTTGGGCGCGGTGACGGTCACACCTTCCGGAATTTCGAAATCGACATCGTGGCTGAGGCCAAGATTCAGCTTGAGCACATTGCCCTGAAGCTGCGCACGATAGCCCACGCCGCGGATTTCAAGCTCTTGCTTGAACGCCTCGCGCGAGCCATGAACGAGATTGGCCACGATGGTGCGGGTCATGCCCCACTGCTGACGCGCGCGCTTGGACTTGCCGCGCGGCGTCACTGTGATAGCGCCATCGCCCACCTCGATCGACACGTCGTCGGTCGCGGTGAAGCTTTTGGTCGCCTTGGGGCCTTTGACCTCAATCGTCTGGCCCGTCACGGTGGCGGAAACGCCATCGGGCAGGGCCACGGGTTGTTTACCGATACGAGACATACTGGCCTCCTTAGAATACGGTGCAAAGCACTTCGCCGCCAACATTGGCCGCGCGTGCGTTTGCATCCGACATCACACCCTTGGGGGTGGAGACAATCGACACGCCCAGGCCCTGACGGACCGACGGGATGTCCTTGACGCCCATATACACCCTGCGACCGGGCTTGGAGACCCGTTTCATTTCGCGGATGACAGGGACGCCATCGAAGTATTTCAGGCTGACCTCGATGGCCGGGTGGCCATTCGTGCCCGTGGTGTTTTCAAACCCACGGATGTAGCCTTCGTCGGCCAGAACCCCAAGCACGCGAACGCGCATCTTGGAGGCCGGGACCATGACGGTGGATTTGCCACGCATGCCCGCGTTGCGGATACGGGTGAGCATATCGCCGATAGGATCGTTCATCTCATTCCCTCCTTACCAGCTAGACTTGACCATGCCCGGAAGCTGACCCGATGAGCCAAGGTTGCGCAGGGCAATCCGGCTGATCTTGAGCTTGCGGTAATAGGCGTGGGGCCGGCCGGTGAGCTGGCAGCGGTTGTGCAGGCGGGTCGCCGAGCTGTTGCGCGGCAGTTCCGCCAGCTTGAGGGAAGCGCGGAAACGCTCTTCCATCGGCTTTTCCTGATCGTTGATGATCGCCTTGAGCGCGGCGCGCTTTGCGGCGTATTTGGCCACCAGGCGCTCGCGCTTCTTCTCGCGTTCGACCATTGCTTTCTTAGCCATGTGTCAATTCCTCCGGGCTTAGCTGTTGAAGGGCATGTTGAAATGCTTCAACAGCGCCTTGGCTTCAGCGTCGGTCTGCGCCGTGGTTCCGATGACAACGTCAATCCCCCAGACTTCGTCGACCTTGTCGAAGTTGATTTCGGGGAAAACGATATGTTCCTTGATGCCCATGGCATAGTTGCCACGACCGTCAAACGACTTGCCCGACACGCCGCGGAAGTCCCGGATGCGGGGCATTGCGACGGTGATCAGCCGGTCGAGGAATTCATACATGCGATTGCCGCGCAGGGTCACCTTGGCACCCATCGGCATACCTTCGCGAACGCGAAAGCCGGCGATGGAATTCTTGGCGATTGTCACGACAGCGTGCTGGCCGGCGATGGTGGACAAATCCTGCTGGGCCGATTTGGCCTTTTTGGAATCCTTCACCGCTTCGGCGCCACAGCCGATGTTCAGGACGATCTTTTCCAGACGCGGGATCTGAAGGTCGTTCGTGTAACCGAACTCTTCCTTCAGCGCGGCACGGATCGTGTCGTTGAACTGCTGGCGCAGGCGCGGGACGTAGTTCTCTGTATCAAGCATCAATCACGTCCCCCGTGGTCTTGGCGTAACGCACCTTCTTGTCGCCTTCGGTCTTGAAGCCGACGCGGGTCGGCTTGCCGTTGGCATCAAGCAGGGCCAGGTTGCTAAGGTCGATGGGCATCGCCTTGGGCAGACGGCCGCCCTGGCTGGTCTGGCTCTGGCGGGTATGGCGGATGGCCATGTTCACGCCTTCGACCACGGCCTTGCCGGATTTGGGATCAACAGAGGAGATCGTACCCTCCTTGCCCTTGTCCTTGCCCGCGAGCACGACGACCTTGTCGCCCTTTTTCAGTTTTGCAGCCATGTCAAAGCACCTCCGGGGCGAGCGAGATGATCTTCATGAAGTTCTTGGCGCGCAGCTCACGCACGACCGGCCCGAAGATACGGGTACCGACCGGATCACCTGCATTGTTCAGGATCACGGCGGCGTTGCGGTCAAAGCGGATTGCGGTGCCGTCATCACGACGGATTTCCTTGGCGGTGCGTACGACGACGGCTTTACGCACGTCGCCTTTCTTGACACGGCCGCGGGGGATGGCTTCCTTTACCGAGACGACAATGATGTCGCCGACGGATGCGTATTTACGCTTGGAACCACCCAGGACCTTGATGCACTGCACCCGGCGTGCGCCGGAGTTGTCAGCGACATCCAGATTGGTCTGCATCTGGATCATATGGTTTCTCCCGACCTAAGGGGTAACGACCCCATGGTTTCGCTCAAACCGAAAGGTTTCACGGGCCTCAGGCCTGCAAAACTTCCCAGCGTTTCGTCTTGGATTTCGGCGCACATTCGATGATGCGGACCGCGTCACCTACCTTGTAGGTGTTGTTCTCGTCGTGAGCCCGGTATTTCTTGGACTTACGGATCGTCTTTTGCATCACCGGGTGCTTGAAACGGCGCTCGACCGATACGGTGACTGTCTGGGCGTTTGCGTCGGAGGTCACGACGCCTTGCAGGATACGCTTGGGCATGTCGCTCTCCTTTATTCAGCAGCCGAGGCGGCTTTTTCGTTCAGCACGGTCTTGACCCGTGCCACGTTGCGACGGATCAATCTGATCCGTGCGGGGTTTTCCAGCGAGCCTGTGGCGGCCTGAAAGCGCAGGTTGAACTGTTCTTTCTTGAGGGTCGCCAGCTCTTCACGAAGCTGGTCTGGCGTCTTGTCGCGCAACTCGGTTGCATCCATGTTGCTGTCTTCCTTTCGTCAAAACACCGGAAAGCCCCTGACGGATAGCTCAGGGTCACCTTGAAACCCGGTGGATGAATTGCAAATAAACGAATCCCCGCACAGGGCGGGGCACGTCGATTTGCGCCGTATAAGGGAGGCAGCCCCCTTGAGCAAGGGGGAACTTGCCCCGGCACCGGAGATGCGCCATCCTCAGCCCCAGCTATAGTTGAAGCTGACCGAGATACGGTCGTCTTCGGCCATGTTGACGGGCACCTCGTGGCGCAGCCAGCTTTCCCACAACAGCACATCCCCCACCTTGGGCGCGACCGGCACAAAGGTCTTGAGCTCCCTGCGCGCGCCCTTGATGCGGGCGGGGGCCGCCATCATCAGACCGGACCGGGGATCTTCCAGCTTCAGCGCAGAGGTACCATCCGGCATGGCAACATAGGTCGTGCCCGAGATGACCGAATGCGGATGGATATGGCTGCCATGGCTGCCGCCCTCGGGCAGGATGTTGATCCAGATATCTTCCAGATTCAGGTCCTGCCCATCAAGATCGAATTCCAGGTCGGCGACAAAGGTGGCCACATGCGCATCCAGCGCGCGAACCAGGTCGGCGAAGATCGGGAAACGCCATGGCAAATCCGTCAGCGACGCATAAGAAGTATAGCCCGGATAGGCGTTCTCTTCACACCAGGTCTGGCCCGCCTCGTCGTCCTCGGCGATGGAATAGCACGCGGATTCAAGCTCTTGGCTATCCACGCCGGGTGGGTGCTCGGCCAGTTGCGCGCGATAGAGACGGGTGACGAAAAGAGAGCTGATATCGGGCATGATGCGTCCTTTTGGCCGTGGTTGTGCGGGGTCTGCGATGTTCACACGCGCGGCGCAAGGGTTTCTTCAGACTTTTGCGTCAGGTTCGGGGCATGAACGGACGCTGGAATCACATCATTCGCGCGCTTCTTGTACTCTGCTTTTCAAGCGGGCCCACGTTGGCGCAAAGCACCCTTGGCATGGCCCTGTTTACGCAGCGCCATCCACTCTTCGCGCCCCCCGATCCGCCTGGCACATCCCGGCGTAGCGCGGGCCTGTTCCACGACCGCACGGGCACCAGCCTTTTTACGGCCCTTCCCGGTCGGCTGGACCTGCCCTATATGGGCACCCGGACCAAAGCGGCGCGCCTGCGCGATCTGATCGCCAAGGCAGAGGCCGGAAAGGCGGAGTACGACGCGGTACAACTCGGCGCACGCATCAAGCCACCCAAAGCGCCAACACAAATGACCCTGGCAGAGATTTACGCGTGGATTGACAAAACGCCGGGCCAACCCCACGCCATCGGGCGGTATCAATTCATCCCTCCAACGCTGCGCAGGTCCGCCAAAAGGCTTGGCCTGCGGCCCCAAACACGCTTCAGCCCCACGATCCAGGACCGGCTTGCCGATCTGCTTTTGGACGATGCGGGACTTGGCAAGGTGGAAGACGGCGAAATGCAGGTCGAGACATTCATGCTGAACCTCGCAAAAATCTGGGCCGGGTTTCCAGTACCCTCCGGTCGCAGCTATTACGACGGCGTGGCAGGCAACAAGGCGGTGCTGAGCTATGACAAATATTCCCGCACCGTCCGCCAGATAATGACCCGCCATGCTGGCTGAACCGTTTCGCGCTCAGCCGAAATCATAGGTTCATCAAATGCCTGACAGGCGACGCTTGGAAAGCACAAGGCGTTCGCGCGGTCTGCTGAATTCGATTGAACGCGACAAACTTCAAGACAAAATGACGGTTACGCCCTTCAATCGGCGGTATGCGCGGCGGAATTTGAAAAATTCCGATCCGATTTTTTGCAAAAATCGCCCCCCCAACAACAACGCCCCCACCTGTGAAGGCGGGGGCGATATTTTTCGCATTTCTTTGGATAATGACCGGATTTACCAGTCTTCGCGGACCACGACGCGGGTCTTGAGCGGCAGTTTCATCGCGGCAAGGCGCAGCGCCTCTTGCGCGATCTCTTCGCTCACCCCGTCGATCTCGAACATCACGCGACCCGGCTTGACCTTGCAGGCCCAGAAATCAACCGAGCCCTTACCCTTACCCATCCGGACTTCGGTAGGCTTGGAGGTCACGGGCGTATCCGGGAAGATCCGGATCCAGACACGGCCCTGACGTTTCATATGACGCGTCATGGCGCGGCGTGCCGCCTCGATCTGACGCGCGGTAACGCGCTCAGGCTGGGTCGCCTTGAGACCATAAGTGCCAAAGTTCAGATCGGAACCACCTTTGGCGTCCCCCTTGATCCGGCCCTTGTGCATCTTGCGGAATTTCGTGCGCTTTGGTTGAAGCATATCCTATCCTCCTCAGCGGCGGCCGCCACCGGCACCACGTGGGGCCGGGCCGTCCTGCAGCTCTTGCGCCTTACGATCCCGCGCAGCGGGGTCATGCTCAAGGATCTCGCCCTTAAAGATCCAGACCTTGATGCCGATAATGCCGTAGGGCGTCTGCGCCTCCACATTGGCATAGTCGATATCGGCCCGAAGGGTGTGCAGCGGCACAGAGCCCTCGTGGTAGTACTCGGTCCGGGCAATCTCGGCCCCGCCAAGGCGGCCCGCGACGTTCACACGGATACCAAGGGCACCCATGCGCATGGCATTCTGCACGGCACGCTTCATGGCACGGCGGAACGACACGCGGCGTTCGAGTTGTTGGGCGATGCTCTCACCGACGAGTGCCGCGTCGAGTTCCGGCTTGCGCACCTCGACGATGTTAAGATGCAGCTCGCTATCGGTCATCTTGGCCAGTTTCTTGCGCAGACCTTCGATATCCGCGCCCTTCTTGCCAATGATCACGCCCGGACGTGCCGTGTGGATCGTCACCCGGCACTTCTTGTGTGGGCGTTCAATGATCACACGGCTGATGCCGGCTTGCTTGCACTCTGTCTTGATGAAATCCCGGATCGCGAGATCTTCGAGCAGAAGATCGCCATAATCCTTCGTGTCGGCGTACCAGCGGCTGTCCCATGTGCGGTTCACCTGCAGGCGCATGCCAATCGGATTTACTTTATTTCCCATCAGGCTTGCTCCTCGACTTCACGCACTTTGATCGTCAGCTCGGAAAACGGCTTCAGGATCCGGCCAAACCGGCCCCGTGCCCGCGGGCGACCGCGCTTCATGATGAGGTTCTTGCCGACATAGGCCTCGGCCACGATCAGCTCATCCACATCAAGATTGTGGTTGTTCTCGGCATTGGCGATGGCCGATTGCAGACACTTGCGCACGTCCTGCGCGATCCGCTTTTTCGAGAAGGTGAGGTCGTTCAACGCCTTGTCCACCTTCTTGCCGCGGATCATCGCCGCCACCAGGTTCAGTTTCTGCGGGCTGGTGCGAAGCATCCGGAGCTTTGCCATCGCTTCGTTGTCAGCCACGCGGCGGGGGTTCTTTTCCTTGCCCATGACTTACTTCCGCTTCGCTTTTTTGTCGGCCGCATGTCCGTAATAGGTACGGGTGGGTGCGTATTCGCCGAATTTCTGACCAATCATGTCCTCGGACACGTTTACCGGCACATGCTTGTGCCCGTTATAGACGCCAAACGTCAAACCCACGAATTGGGGCAGGATCGTCGAGCGGCGCGACCAGATCTTGATGACTTCCTTGCGCCCCGACTCGCGCGTTGCCTCGGCCTTTTTCAAGACATAGGCATCGACGAAGGGGCCTTTCCATACAGAGCGGCTCATGTGTTAACGGCCCTTCTTCTTGGCGTGGCGCGAGCGCAGGATAAGCTTCTGCGACGCTTTGTTTTTGTTGCGGGTGCGCGCACCCTTCGTGGGCTTGCCCCAGGGCGTGACGGGGTGACGGCCACCCGATGTGCGCCCCTCGCCACCACCATGCGGGTGGTCGATCGGGTTCATCACGACACCACGCACGGACGGGCGTTTGCCCATGTGGCGGCTGCGACCAGCCTTGCCGAAATTCTGGTTCGAGTTGTCGGGGTTGGACACGGCGCCGACGGTGGCCATGCATTCCTGACGCACAAGGCGCAGTTCGCCCGAACTCAGGCGGATCTGGGCGTAACCACCATCGCGACCGACGAACTGGGCATAGGTGCCCGCCGCACGGGCGATCTGGCCGCCCTTACCGGGCTTAAGCTCGATATTGTGGACGATCGTGCCGATGGGCATCCCCGAGAACGGCATCGCGTTGCCCGGCTTGATGTCGGCCTTGGCCGAGGCCAGCACCTTGTCACCGATGGCAAGGCGCTGCGGCGCGAGAATATAGGCCTGCTCGCCATCTTCGTAGCGAATGAGCGCGATGAAGGCGGTCCGGTTGGGATCGTACTCGATACGCTCGACGGTGGCCGAAACGTCATATTTGCTGCGTTTGAAATCGACGATCCGGTAAAGGCGTTTTGCTCCGCCCCCGCGACGGCGCGATGTGATACGTCCGGTGTTGTTCCGGCCGCCCGATTTCGTCAGACCCTCGGTGAGGGATTTGACGGGGCGTCCTTTGTACAGCTCCGAACGGTCGATCAGCACCAGCCCGCGCTGGCCCGGCGTCGTCGGCTTATACGACTTGAGTGCCATGCTTTCTGTCTTCCGTT
>P_2C_Liq_1_UnCtyDRAFT_1000820_pt1 | contig 12708 bp, 12 predicted proteins | sample Pon2CUnioCityCA_2_FD_10234 | JGI IMG/M metagenome (IMG submission 10234)
GACGTGGGCAGGCGTCGGGGAGCGGGGTGAGGCGAACGTCGCTGCCGCCCACGACCCCCGCTTCAATTGCGAGGTTCGGCAAAAGAGTAACGCCTAACCCCTCGGACACCATTGCAATCAATGTCGTCAGACTGGTCGCTGAAAAACTATCCTGCACCGACAGGATGCGTTCTGGATACGCCTCCAGCGCATGACGCTGAAGGCAATGCCCCTTTTCCAGCAACATGAGCTGTCCGCCCTTCGTCAGTATTTCTGTCCCGCGCGGGACAGGCCAGTCCGCGGGGGTGGCCAGCTGATATCCGTCTTCAAAGAGCGGCATGATCTCCAAAGCCCCCGTATCAAAGGGCAGCGCGATCAGGATCAGATCAAGGCGACCTGCATGGAGCCCCTCAATGAGGCTTTCGGTCATCTCTTCGCGCATGTAAACGCGCAGGTCGGGAAACGCGTTGCGGATTGCGGGCAGGGCATGTGGCAGCAGGAAGGGGCCAATTGTCGGAATTGCCCCTAGTTTCAAGTCGCCCTCAAACGGATTTCGATGGGCCTTTGCAACGGTCTCGATCTCTGCGGTATCCAACAAGAGCTGACGGGCACGCGTCGTGATCTCTTCTCCGACGGTTGTTAGCATCACGGTTTGGCGGGTGCGTTCGATCAATTGAACCCCAAGTCGATCCTCAAGTTCTTTGATGCCCGCACTGAGTGTCGGCTGGGTCACAAAGCACAGGTCTGCCGCACGCGAAAAATTCAGCGTGTCAGCGACGGCTGTAAGATAGCGCATTTGGCGGAGCGTGATCACTTATCGATTTCCTCTATGATTATTAGTTTTATATTCAATTTCCTCTATCTGCGTCCAGCGCGTATCTCTGTCTCATCAAAACGATCAATCCAAGGACAGATGATATGACAGACCAAGTACAACAGCCCGGCGCACGCTTGAACGAACCTGCTCCGGCGTTCGACGCCCCAACAACACAAGGCCGCAAGACGCTTGCTGACTATAAGGGCAAATGGCTGGTTCTCTTCTCACACCCTGCCGACTTCACACCAGTTTGCACCACGGAATTCATCGGCTTCGCCAAGAAACAGGACGATTTCAACGCCCGCAACACAGAGCTTCTGGGCCTGTCCATCGACAGCCACTACAGCCACATCGCGTGGATGCTGAACATCAAGGAAAAGTTCGGTGTCGAGATCAAATTCCCGATCATCGCCGACCTCAACATGGCGGTGGCCCAAGCCTACGGGATGATCCAGCCCGGTGCGTCCGATACCGCCGCTGTGCGGGCCACGTTCCTGATCGACCCCGAAGGCGTGCTGCGTGCGATGGTCTATTACCCGATGAACGCAGGCCGGTCGGTGGATGAAATCTACCGCCTGTTGGTCGCAATGCAGACAGCCGATGAGAATTCTTGCGCGATGCCTGAAAACTGGAAACCCGGTGAGCCTGTGATCGTGCCGACGCCAGCCACGCCAGAGGCCGCGATGGCCCGTGCTGATGAAGGCTTTGAGACTGTGGACTGGTATTTTTCAACCCGCATGCTCTGACACGAAGGGCGGGCCATCATGGCCCGCTCACGACCGCCCCACTTTTCCACATCTGCCTAGCGCAGTGAATTCATACCCCAAGGAGCAAGACCCATGACTGACGTATCCCAAAAGAACATTGACGCCCTGAACGCCGTATTGGGTGAAACATTCCGCCTCTATATCCAGACGCACGGCTATCACTGGAACGTAGAAGGTCCCAATTTTCGCCAGCTGCACGTGATGTTTGAAGAGCAATACCAAAACCTCTGGGGCGCTTTGGACGAGATCGCCGAGCGTATCCGCACTCAAGGCGCCTATGCGCCGGGGTCTGTTGCCGACCTGATGGCACTGGCCACACCGGAAGATATGCCCGCGCAATCCGCCGAAGAAATGGTGACAAAGCTGGCGGCTGGCCATGAGGCTCTTGCCGACACGCTGCGCAATGCTATCGAAACAAGCGGCGACGCGGGTGACGAAGTCTCTGCCGGTATTCTGACAGATCGTCTGGAATATCACGAAAAAGAACTGTGGATGATGAAAGCAAGCACACGCTGATCCTCCCTGACCAAGCCTTCGGGCTTGGTCCACCTTCCTACAATCACGCACAGGAGAGAACCAATGAGCAATCCAATCGTAAAAGGCTTCTGGGACAAACCGACCGGAAGCTGGCAATATGTTTTCCACGACCCCGAGACCATGAAAGGGGCCATCGTTGATCCGGTCCTTGATTACGATCCGCTGGCCGCCGCGACATCCACGAAGAACGCTGAGATTCTTTTGAACTATGTGCGCGAGACAGGCATCGAACTGGTCTGGATTCTGGACACGCACCCCCACGCTGACCACTTTTCATCTGCGCCGTGGTTAAAAGCCCAAACTGGCGCGCCCACGGCCATTGGCGAAAAAGTGACCGGTGTCCAAAGCCTTTGGCAGGACATCTACAACCTCCCCAAGGATTTCCCGACGGATGGCAGCCAATGGGACCGCCTGTTCGCCGATGGTGACACATTCATGGTGGGCAATGTGCCGGTTACGGTGATGTTCTCGCCGGGGCATACGATGGCGTCGATCACCTACGTGGCAGGGGATGCGGCCTTCGTGCATGACACGCTGATGATGCCGGACAGCGGCAGCTCTCGGGCGGATTTCCCGGGCGGCAGTTCGGCAGCGCTCTATGACAGCATTTCGGCTATTCTTGCATTGCCAGAGGACACGCGCGTCTTTGTCGGTCACGACTACGCCCCTGATCGGGATGCGGAATGCGAAGCAACGGTCGCGCAGCACCGTGCGTCTAACATCCACTGGCAGGACAACCCGTTAAAGGCTGAATACCGCGCTGTGCGGGATGCCCGTGATGCGACGTTGGCACTGCCAAAGTTGATGCTGGCCGCGCTGCAGATCAACATTCGGGGTGGGCGCCTCCCAACGGCAGAGGACAATGGCCGTTCCTATCTGAAGGTGCCCTTGAACTATTTTGAGAGCCGTTAACCAGCGGCCCCATTTAACAGGATGACGTCACTTCGTTGATGTCATTCAGTCTCTTCTGATGAGAATTTCGGCGTAAGCCTGTGCCACTTTGCCACTGTACTGCGATTGCGGTCGGACCACTCTTTCCGGTGAAATTTCATGCTCCTAAGGCTTCCATTGAACACTCCATCTACAAAGTGATCCCTATGACACGCGCAAAAGACTATATCTTCGTACTGGCTGTAGCGTTGGCGGCTTGGGCCGCAATTGCGCAGCCTGCAAGTATGACAAGCGAGCAAGCCATGACCTTTGGAGTCATGCTTGTAACTTTGGCGATCTGGGGCACGGGGGTGGTGCCTGGGTATGTCGGATCTACGTTCCTGTTCACTGCGCTGATCTTGGGCAATCTGGCCACCCCACAAGAGGTCTTTTCCAGCTTCTCATCTACCGCGATCTGGCTTGTGGTGGCGGGATTTGTCATCGGGGCGGCGATCACCCATTCGGGGCTGGGCGCACGCATGGGAGCCTTGGCGCGGCCGCATCTATCAAAAAGCTACGCGACGTTGATCGCAGGGCTTATGATACTGGGGATGCTGCTGGGGTTTGTGATGCCGTCCTCTCTTGGGCGGGCTGCGGTTTTGGTACCTGTCGGCATGGCGCTGGCGGATGCCTTGGGGCTTGGTAAAGGATCAAAAGGGCGCACGGGCGTTGCGGTAATTATTGCGATCGGGACGAACATGCCCAGCTTTGCGATCCTGCCGTCCAACATCCCCAACATCATCCTGTCAGGCGTGGCCGAGCAATCCTTCGGGGTGCATTTCAGTTACGCCGACTATTTGTTGCTGCACTACCCTGTATTGGGCATGCTGAAATCTGCCGTCATCGTCGGTCTCGTGCTGTATTTCTTTCCGGGACAGGTCCAGTCCACCGATACCCCAACGAAACAAGGTGCCGTAGCGGGAGGGCGCCAGACCGCGCTGATGGCAATCCTGTTGCTGACGCTTGGTCTGTGGGCGACGGACCAGTTGCACGGAATCAATGCTGCATGGATTGGCTTGGGCGCATCGCTGGTTTTGATGGTGCCGCAACTGGGCTTCGTGCCACCGGCGGTTTTCAAATCATCGGTCGACTTCTCGATGCTGTTGTTTGTGGCCGGCGCTTTGACGCTTGGCACGATCGTGGCCTCTAGCGGGCTGGGCGACATCATCGCAACCGAGGCATTTGCCGTCCTTCCATTGCAAGCCGGTCAAGACTTTATGAACTTCATGTCCTTGTCGGTTTTGGGAACAGGCACGTCGATCTTTACTACCGCGCCCGGCGCGCCGGCGGTTTTGACTCCGCTTGCGAGCGATCTGGTGGAAACCACGGGGTTCTCGCTCACCGCTGTTCTGATGACACAGGTCATCGGGTTTTCAACCGTCATCTTTCCCTATCAGGTCGGCCCGTTGATCGTTGCTATGGGGTTGGCTGGGGAAAATACACGCCCACTGTTGAAGGTGACGGTTGTCCTGTCAATCATCACGCTGCTCGTCCTCGTGCCGCTTGATTTTTTGTGGTGGAAACTGCTCGGCGTCATCTGATTACAGACGGTGGCTGTCCGACGCACTGCAGACATTGGTACAACCTGCAGCATCCGACACTCTGGGCTCGAAGCAGCCATTCGCCGCGCCTAACGTTAATATCTGCACTGGCGGAAAGCCAGCAATCACGTTCCTTGTGTTCCCAACCATGTTCGCCCAAAACTCTGCCAACACAGTGTTCGCAACACAGCAATAGCCAACACAGTGTTCAACACCGTGATTCAGCTGTTGAAATAGCGAGTAACACGGTAAAAAGTGTGTGTTTGGTGTGTTTTTGAAAAACACAACTTAAGCGTGCATGGCGCTGATTTAAGCCATTGATATTGCTTGATAAATGGTGCCCGGGGGCGGAATCGAACCACCGACACGAGGATTTTCAATGGAGGTGGTATAAATTAAATACTTTTAATCAATNNCTTNNGNGGTNANNTTTTNGGTGTGCGTNNNAGTGTGTTTTTGGNGTCANNTTNAGGNCAGNGCNGAAACGCTGTGTTNAACACCGCGTTNAAAGAAAAAATCATAGNACAGCCAATAATCAGTAAAATGATTAGGTAATCCAACTTATTTTACNACCTATNACAGATAGCACGAAGCCTACCGAGTGTAATACTGTCGCACACNCGCAGTTGGAATTAATATTAGATTTATGTTATTTATAAACAGTCCGGCATTTGTATTCAGTTTTATAGCCAACNACCACTTGCTCTTGTTGCCGTTGAGTTGAAGCCGCAACTGCGCCGGCTCCTATACCAACCATGGTAGCTAAATCTTTGCCGCTACCATCTCCAATTTGGTTGCCAATAAGTCCTCCGATAACTGCTCCGCCAATCACCTCTGCTTGACTTGCTGGTCTGTCAAGTATTCCCATAATAGGGACTTGNACGTTGCCACATTCTTCTTGTGGCTTTAGTATTCGTGCAGGAGCCTGTGTAGTGCTAATACACCCAGAAAGCGTGAAAGAAATTGCTGAGCATACAAGTAGGATTTTTTGATTTAAAAAGATCACTTCAATTCTAACCTTTAATTTATAGCAAGTTTGAGCATTGTAGCAAGTCCCAGGGATGAAATACACCCTTTTATACAACATATTTAAACACTAAAGACCTAGTTAACCGTAACCTTTACTCAACTGTTATTGGCTACGTGTTAGATACCTTTCATATTCCAACAAACACGGACCAAAATTTTCAGGACCTGTAGTTTTAGAGTAGAGGTCTAGCTTGTTATTTCGAACGAATATTGCGCAGCCCTCAAGATCATACATTTGGATATGTTGCGGATAGATGAATGAGTAGGCCGCTCGTTGTTTATAATTCTGGCTTAAATCACCACTATCTGTCGAAAAATGAATTTTGGCCGTGAAGCCGTTCTTCATGTATTTTTGTGGCTTCTTGAGACCAGTTTGGGTGCATTGTTGATCAATTAAATCTGCATCAAGCCGTAAGCTAGAACACATCAAACCCCATCCTTTAGGGTCAAAGGTGAAAAACTCAAAGTCAATTGTTTTATTTATATGTCTAATAATCTGGTAAGTAAGTGCATTTTGTGTGTTTTTGCAATCGTAAGTGTACTGAAACTTCTCACCGATGACATCTTTCGAGTAAACTTGGCAAAATGCTAATGCTGTGCTTGGTGCGGCAAAAAGAAAAGCGCAATATGCGAAGAGTACTGATCTAAAAATCATCTTTTAATTTGCTTTTCTTTCGATAACCGTCGCTTGGTACTATTTGCGTTGTAGTTTTGACTTTTTTTGGCTCTTTTTTCTCGTCATCCTTGCTAGTGGCAACGCCTGATAAATCAGACCTTACTTCGCGTGCTGCCTGGCTTAGTGATGGTTTCCAACCAAGCTCCACCAAAACGTAATTATCATCGGTGTCGACACATTCATCGAGCTTTACTAATCCTGACAGAACACTGGCTGTCGCAGAAGACATAGTTTCGCCAATTTGCGTTAACTCTTCAACAGTCCCTGTGGTCTGACCAGTCTGATCTGTAGTTTCTAGCTGTTCCATGAGAGAGCTGGCGACGCTGCCGCCGGCTACTGCCTCGTTAAGCCATGATGAAAAGGCCCGCTTGGCATCCAAGGTTGCAGCAGTACGAGCTTTGCTGATGAGGCTCCTTTTGGGCGCAAGAAAGGTACCCTCGCCTATTGTAAAGATTGCTTCCACCTGGTTCTCATCTGATAGACGGACGTGGATGCCAATTCCGGCGTCTGACTCTTGATACATTTGCTCGCAATTCGCCATCGCGGAAGAGGCTAGCGAAGTGAAGCCTAATGAAAGCACAGCGGTACAAGTCCATAATTTAAAATTACCAATCATTTTCGACTTCCTTCTGAAGTTTTTCACGCGCTGCACTCAAACGTTCTTTCGCTTGTTCGTAGGAAGCGACACGTTCGGCGCTTTTGTTCAAAAGTTGTGTGCCACTTTCAGTAAATCCCCCGCCAACTTTTTGACCGACAGCAGATGCAATATTGTGTGCCATTGTAATGGTAAATGCGTCGATACCCCGATCTTTCTGGACTGACTTTGAAGATAATGGAACTCTGATTGATGTGATAAGATTACTAGTTACCACATCGACAACCCTCACCCAAGCTTGTGCGGTGGTCACATACATCTCCGTGGTTTTATCAGGGCCCAATTTTATACGCTGACGGCGTGTCTCAAAATCAGAAAATTCTGTAAGCACCAATACATCGGCAGCTAATTTATTGCCCTTCTTGACTAGTTCGTCGATTGAATAATTATCAATCGTAATGGCATTGAGTTCACTGGCTATCTCGGAGGCGTCACTTCGACTCAGTACTGACAAGCCAAGTGTTTCATTTAAAAGACTTTCCAGCTCAAGCTTTATGTCTAGAGCTAATTTATCGCCCTTTGTAGTCCAGTCACGGTGTGCAGTTACCGATGGCTTTAAGACAACTGCTTTCAGCTTACCTTTTTCTGTGTCTATCTTGCATGCCCTTGGAATTTGAACAGAGAGGTCGGTTTCAAAATCAGTACCGCTTCGATTGATATTGGTGATTTTGTAAGACCTGACAATACCAGATGTGCTTGAAGACATTTGCTTTTCTTCAGCGGCAAGCTCAACTGCTGCCCCTTGTGTTGATCCATTTTGGTCTGTAACCTCCAGCGTGATCGTTTCTGATGAAACGTTAATGCTAGATGAAAAAACCTCACCGAAGACTTGCGATACTGCGATCCTGATGCCATCCGCAACGGCTTCGTTTTGGCTCCTGCCATAACCGGTTGTATTGACTACTTCTAATTTCAAACGATTAACACATTCTGCTGCGACTACTGGTGGGGTTTCAGTTTCCACTGAAGTATTTTCAGAAACGGTAGGTTCTTTGATCCGTGAACTGTCCTTCACCACCTTTGGGCTGACAGCAGCTGGTTTTGGCTTCCAGCCCAGTGTCACGAGCAAATATTTTTGATCTACGTCGACACATTCATCGAGTTTGATGATACCCTGCATTACGGACTGAGTATTACTTTCCATTGCTTCAACAATGGAAGTAAGTTCTAAAGCCCGTCCCTCAGTGTTGCCACTTTGGTCTGTCAATTCAGCTTGTTCGAGCAAAGTAGCAGCCTTTTGTTTAGCAGAAACGCTTTCACTTAAAAATGCTGACAACTCTTTCTTTGCAGATAACTCAGCTTTTGTCCGCGCTGCGTTAATTAGGCTACGTTTATTTGTTAAAAAAGTTGCCTCACCATGGAGAAGTATAGAGCGCAAAGTCCCATCTTCGTTAAACTTGGGGACCACTCCGCTTATAGCGGCAGCCTCAGCTTCGTACTCCTCGCAACCAGATGCATAAGCATTTGGTGAGAAAACAAAAAATAAAGTTGCTACAATTATACTTTTAAGCGCTGTCATTGCGTCCCCCATTATAGTTAGTGTAGTGGGCGGTATCGTCCACTACACCTTGCTTAGTTAGGCGCGTCCGCTACCCATGAGATTTTTTACCTTTGGCTTCCGAATGTTGGGAATCTTTGCTTTGAACTCAAAGGCTTCTGCATAATCTTCATATGTGGACTTTGATGTCTCGAGGAATTTGATTGCCATCGGGCCATCTGCAACAATTTCTTTGAAATATTTCAAAGATTCGATGTCCGTAAACGATGGCTTTTTAGCTGATCGCGCATCTAAAACAACCTTCGCGATCATTACACCACCTATCCAGGCGTTTTCAATTGCTTTGGCGTGCTGATTCATGCCGTTTGCCAATGTACGTCTTGCGGCTGCATCAAGGGCAACACCTTTATCTAGTTGTTTGTTAATATCTTTTTGCAGACCAGTTGTCAGCTTTTCTGCTTGACGGAATTTTATACCTGTGCGGCCGTCAGCTTTTACAGCATTCGCCTCACCACGCATTTGGGCAGCTTGCTTTTTGAGACCGAAAACATCGGCGTATGACGCTTGGATTTCGAACAGCTTTTCGGTCTGATCTGCAACCTTGTCTAACGCCGCGTGCAGCGCCTTTACTAACTGTCCGAAGTCAGCATCAGATCCAGCTCCGCTTAACGCGGCCCCCATCATATCACCAGACATCTGACATGCACTCAATGCTGATGCGCCGCCAAACACCATGAATGTTCTTCTATTAAGTTGGCTCATTTTTTTCTCCTTAAGGTGAGCATTAGTGAAGTCCTTTGGATTGTAGTTGCGATATAATGGTATCCATTGCCTGCGTGACCGCGCGATTTTGGGCCACAAGTCGGCCAATGCTTTCATCTTCTCCAACTTGGTAATCGCCATAGATAATTGTCGGAGCAACACTCGCTACAGTTCGCATACGTTTGCCTTTTTTCATGACTACTTCGACTGTTACAGAAGCTGGAACGCGCATGTTACCGGTTACAGGGTTTTTCTCTCCTTGGCGGTAGTCAACGCGACCTATTCCCAAAAAGGTAACGTCATCTTCTGCCGCTATTTTTTTAATCCCAGCTAAAGTACGGCGATTAAGACTACCGTCTTCTCCAAATTCACCGTTCAAGATGAGATCTTCTAGCCCATCCATGTCATAATCATATAAAACGTCATCCATTGGAAATGGCTCAAAGCCTGCATTCACCAATGTCTCTTGGATAGCCGCTTGTAATGCTTCGGTGAGACCAAGATCAATATCATAAACAAAGACATCAGACTTTTGTGATGTGGACCCACCTTTGGTAGTGACCATCATGTCTTCAGACGTGCCCCCTGTGACGGTCGATATATCGTCTTCCCCAGTGACTACTTCGACTGACGAAGTCTCTTTATTTTGTTCAATATTGGTTATTTTTTCTTTAAAAATTTGACGATCGGCCACTTTTCTAGCAATGAATAGTGTTGCAAAATCGCTTGTTTCCATTGTCGACGCAGCAGATTTAGATTGTAAGAAATTATCAACGGCGTTCATGCTAATGAAGGCCATGCCTTGTAGGACGATGGCCTGATCCTTGACGATGCCACAGCTAGAACCCGAACCAGTATCACATTGTCCGACAAACGTATATTTAGTAAAAAATCGATCTACTGTTTCGTATTCGGTCATTTCATTAAAATACTGGTCAATCAATCGAGCCTTTGTTTGTGGTGTATTCGGGTCCGACATTAATTTTTTCAAGGCATCTTTTTTGAATTGATGTACTAGCTCACGACGGTCACCTTGATCTTTGTTTTCAGCGTACGGCATGCGTGTTTGCACCTTAAACTGCAGCTCTTGAGAGAACGCAACTCGTGGAAACACCACTAAAATTAATAACATCAAGAAAACGATAAGATTATGAAGTGGGGTGGTATATATTGCAGCCTTAATTTTCATAAAAGATATCCTGTTTTAGTTTCTTGATTGTACTTGTGATCATAGACTTTTCAGAAACAATGTTACTCTGTAACTTGTTTAGATCCGTGGCGTCTCTCGAGAAGCTGAACATTACTTTTTGGATTTGAGACAACAAGTTTGCAACATATATCTGATTGGGCCGGGCCGTACCATTCTGTAAAAAGGCGCAACTGTCTTGCCCGTGTTGTATCGGAGCGTCTAGGAGCAGGTCGTCGAAAGTTTTGACACCATAATACGCAGCCACGTCAAAGCAGGTGTAATTAGAATTTTTGTAAGTTTCCACTGCCTGTACATACATGTCGAACTCGTAAATTGGCTCTGGTAAAGTCAGGCGTGTTTCTGCATTTCGAAAAACTAAGCGCAAATCATTTTGGCCTAGCGTAAACGGAATGATCATTTCGCCTGTCGCAGAAGCTAAATTTGACGTTGCCCAAGACGCTAGTACAGGTGTGATAGCGCTTAAATCAAAGTCATTCGATAAGGTGTTCGCAACGTCGTCTGAATATCCGACACCTGTGAACTTGACGAGACCCGGAAACTTGAGCGGCGCATCTGAGTGTATAGCAGCTTGGTCAGCTAGATTATTGAAGATGTTGTAATATCCCTCTTGGCCGTTAAACGAATCAACGCCAAGATACATTTGTTCGAAAATGTCATTTCGCTGTGATAAAGATAAAGGCTTTGAAAAATATCGCGTGGCATACACGCTTACCGGAACTGAAGACAGTAACTGACTTCCTTCGGCAGAAACTTCATAAATCAATACCGCACCTAAAATTAAAAACTGGTACACGTAAGGTTCGCTGCTCTCCGCCAACTTGACATGACTAACCCACTCGGCATCTATTACTGGGGAAAGTAAGTAATTTATGCGGTCTTCAGCATAGGCTACCTGGAGTTCTATTTTTTCGAAATCTGCGTCTAGCATTACGTTTAAAGCATATGAATCTATAGGGCAGCGACCAGATTCATCAGTGCTTTCGCAGTGCATTAGTTTATTTGCAACTGGAGCCAGGGGATTATCGAAAGGACTTGAGAGACCTACGCCTCCCCATAAAACCTGATTCCGCTCGGACGCTAGAGCAGTAGTTGCCAATGATGGCCATACCGCGGTCAGCGAAAAGCAGAGCAAGAGCTTTGTAGTAATTGTCCAGTTACGCATCTTGTTACGTCCCTCCATCATCTTCGGTGGATTCATCTCAAAATTAGACTGGCTTGTAAATACCTTTGAGTTTCAATAGTTATCATTGCGAGTATTATGAGCCTTGTTTTCTCCATTTTTTGCGTTATCAAGTGTTTGTGTGGACTCGGTCCTGCGTTGCGCTTGGTGTGGCTTGGGGTTTTCTAGTATAAATATAATACTATGGTTGTGGTTGGCGCCTACTGTTCGGGCTTTTGGACCGGTCAGCGATTCTTCGAGCTGGCGATGATTGGGAGTTTTTAATGTTTTAACCTAATTTGGGAGCTGTTGTAGCTTTACGCCTCACCAGTGCTTGGATGGTAGTTGACGTGTTGGTCGGCTTGAGTTTACGTGCTTTCTATCTAGCAATAGACTGAAATTTAGCCGGTTTCGGTAAAGTCTACTTGGCGCTTGAGGGCTGTGTTTGCCGGTCAGAGATCGGTGGGGCTACCAGCGTGAGATCTTTCGTTTGTAAAAACGTAAATAGGCTTTGGTAATAGAATTTGCCCCTAGGCGATTATAAAGGATACATAGTATGCTAATTAGAGCTTTTGTGGTGGTCGTGGTTTCCGGCTTTATCGGTGGCTGCACACCCGTTCCGGTTCAAGTTGAGGGTAAAATTGATGTGAACTTGGTTCCTGTAAAGAACGACGAAAAGAAAAATACAGTAGCCTCGATAAAGCCCGATGTTGCTCAATTTGATTACATTTCAACTCTAACCCTCTCGACAGGACCTTGCCCGGAGAGGGACGCGACGTCGTACGGATTATTATTAAAATCTCGAACAAAATCAGAGAAAGGTCAGATTACCTGTTATTATAATTAATATTGAAATCTGAAGGTTTTCTGAAGTTAGCCTATCTATCGGGTGGTCGCTCTTTGACATATTTTGCAGTTGTCACGTAATATACTTATAGATGAAAATAAAGGTTAGATATCGCTATTGATGTGTTCCCGTTTGAAAGTGACTAAACCACACGAATAGCCACGGCTGGGGCGGCGCTGTCAGGTGTTTACGAATACGGCTAGTATGAGTTCCGACCCAAACTGGCCTTTAGCTATTGGAGTCATGGATAGGGGACGCGGGCTTTACAGGCTGTGCCTATGGTCTGGTAGGTGATACGCTA
>P_2C_Liq_1_UnCtyDRAFT_1000821_pt1 | contig 12707 bp, 9 predicted proteins | sample Pon2CUnioCityCA_2_FD_10234 | JGI IMG/M metagenome (IMG submission 10234)
GGCTCGCTCAGGGTGTCGACCTTCAGCCCCAGCCATTCCCCTTCGTCGAGTTTCTGCCTGATTCTCCGGGAAAGACGTGACAACGCGGTGATTTCAGCCAGCTGAAGGTCGTAGGACCAAATCGCCCGGGAGGAGCGCCTGCTGGCACCCCTCTGTCCGTTGCTGGTCTTGCGGATCTTGACTCCATTTTTCCGGGCCTGCCTGGAAAGCTGATCGATGCGGGCATCAATGCCCTCCAGAACCGCTTCCGGAGTCTCGCCATTTTCGATCCTGCGGTTGACCTCCTTAACCAATAGATCGAAGTCGATGTACTCCTTAGACGTCAGATTCTCGTCGGTGTCCCGACCCACCTGCACGGCCTCCTCGATCATCGGCTGGTCGTCCTCTGCCGTGGTGCGAACGATGCGCTCAATGCGGGCGCTATCCTCTTCCGAGCGTCGACCACCGGGCGTCGTATTCTCGGGCTGCGCAATCGGCGGAACCTCAACCGGCTGCCCCTCTGGCTGAGCAATTGGAGGCACGTCGACCTCCTGACCCGGCTGCCTCTCAGGCTGGGCAATGGGAGGCACCTCCGCAGGCTGAGACTCTGGCTGCGGGATCGGCTCTGGCTGCGGCTCTGGCTGGGCGATGGGGCCGGGCTCAGCTGTGCGGCTTCTCATGCGGGAGGAGATTTCGGTGCCCGTCTGGATGCCACCTGAAACGCCGGCACCGGCGGTCGCACCCACCACCCCCTGGTAGAGATAACCGGCAAGGCGGTCGCGGCTGAACACATCAATGTCCGCGTCAATGATGAGGTTCGCAAGGACGTCCTGATTGACGCCCTGCAGCGCCTCCGTGACCCCCTCCCCGAGCCCGCCTTCAGCCGCTGCCCGGGCAACCCTCTGGGGAGGATTGTCGCCCAAAGCCTTCAGCAACTCCTTGCGGGTGAGCGTCCCCTTTCCGGCCAAGAAGCGGCTCACCTTGCGACGGAGGGGGCGCGGCAGAATCCGGGTAACGGCAAGAGCCTCTAGGACAAACGTCATCCCCACGTTCGCCTCCACGAAGTCGGAGGCCTGCATGAACTGTTCAGGGGTAAGATCCTCGATCGGCCCAAGCTCCTGCTCCACGACATCCCAGCTCGCGACCGTCACCGGTGCAACCGTCCCGGTTCCGAGCGTCAGGACAGAAGCGGTGACGTCCCCCAAAGCACCGGCCACATCGTCGGTGAAGTTGGACTGCACGTTCTCCAGTCCGTACTTCTCGATGAGCTCCTGCTGCTTCTCCTGCGCCCGTTTCACCACAGGGAGGAGATCAGCCATGGTCTGAGCCTGAATCTGGGCGATTTCCTGCTGGGTGGATTCCGAAAGCTCAACCTCGTCAATCTTGCCCGACCAGATGGCTGCGAGGGGATTCCCTCCCTGCTCAGCAATGGCTCGGCCACGGGCGCGCTCGATTGCGCCTTCAGCCATTCCCTGCCTCCACATCATCTGCAGTGATTCCGGGAGAAGGTAGATGCTGCGCTCCAGACTGTTGCCATAGAACGCAGCCGCCCTCTCCAGCCCGCGCAACTCCTCCTCCCTTGAGGGCAACTCTCCGCTGAGCCAGCGCTGCATAAACCGGACACGCTCTTCCTCCTGTCTTGCGATCTGCTGGCTGTTCGCAGAGAGGTCCGCCATCGTGTCTTCGGGGAAGATGTACATGTTGGGCGCGCGCTCGCCCATGACGCCCCCTACCCTGCGGGCGAGGAGGCGCGGAGTACGGTTGGCGCGCTGGTCGTCTGTGGCCCGCACGCTGCGCTCGATCTCCTCGACCGCGCGGGCCGGGTCGTTGGGCAGACCGGCGATGGGCGCGGTGCGCTCAAAGTCCCGCATCGTCGAGACTGTGGGAATGCCGTAGCGCTGCTCCATGAAGACGGCCGCGCGAGCTGCGTCCTGCTTGCTGGTGCTGGCGGTCGTATTGCCGGGACGCGGGTTCAGCTGCTTGCGCATCTCCTCGGTCGCGGCCGAGTCGTTGCGCCCTCCGGACTCCAGGATGGCCTGCGGGCTACCTAGCACTGCTCATCCCCCTGACCTGTTCTACGATGGCGTCGTTCTCGAACTGCTTCACCATGTCCTCAATGTTCCGGCTCAGCCATGCGCGGCGCTGGTCTTCGGGCATCTCCTGCATCGCGTCGTACATCTGACCAAAGCGCTCCTCCATCCGCTGGTTGTAGCGCTGCACCAGCCCATACAGTCCTCCTTCGGCTCCCTGGAACGTCGTCCAGTTCACGGCAGGGTTTTCGTCGATCACCTGACGCACGCCATTGAAAAACATGTTGGTGGCAGTGCGGGCCTCGGGGATGTCCCGCCACTTGCGGGACTGCAGCCAGCTGTCGCCTCCGGTGATCCGCCGGCGCTCGAGGCGCAACATCATGCGGGTGAGCTCGACATTGGCCCTGGCCCCGTAGCCTCGAGCCATGAGCTCGGGGTACAGGTTCTGGAGATCCTCGTAGGTGAGGATCGCCATCTGAGAACGATTCTGCCCCGGACCAACTCTGGGAGTGGCCCATCCCTTTGGCTTTTTGCCGACGGTGGTCGAGATGAGCAAGCCGCTGGCCGTGTCGAAGAACTGGTTGTACTGCTCGTCCTGCTCGGCCAGCTCAAGCCCCTGCTCCAGCATTTCCTCGTTGTCGGCTTCCTGCGCTTCAAGGAGCGCTTCATTGCGCATGACCTCGATGAGGGACATCTCCCGGATCTCCCCGTCGACCATCCTCTCCACGGTCATCAGGTTGAGCTGGGACGCGCGGTCCATCTGCATGCTGAAGACCTCCGGTCCGATCTCCCCTTCGATGTAGAGATCCACGGTCTCCTCGGCTGTCCGCAGGAGGTCGTCCTGCTGACGCTGGAATGCGCGCGAGAGGTCCGCGCGAAGGCCTGGCCACTGCTCCTTGCTGGGGGTGTAGCGCAGGTCGAGCTCGCTCATCACTGCCTCGCGGTCGAAGCCTTTCTCGGCCAGCCGGTTGAGGGTGGGAAGATCGGGCTGCTCGAGAAAACCGCTGATGATGGCATCGGAGGATGCGCGGCCGATCTGGTTGTAGCGGCGGGTCTCCTCTTCGGGGGAGAGGGCTTGGCTGTCGGCAGCGTCCGGGAACATCTCCCGCAGGTTCGCGTAGGTTTTGCCCCAGATTTCCTTGGCCTGCTGCACGCTCTGGCGGGCGTCCATCTCGGGGTTGAGGAGGGTCTGCTCGGCAGCCTCGCCAGCGTCGGAGATGGCGGACTCGATAATGAGGTTGCGCGCCTCCTGCATCTGCACCTCGGCCGCGCCGGGCTCGGGGGAGATGTTGGGCAGTTTCCTCCGCGCCAGAGACCAGGCCTGCTGGTAATCCCCGGCGGAGAGGAGATTGTTGAACATCACCGTGTACTCGTTGGCCGCCTTGGTGCGCTGGATGGCGGGCACCCGGGTGGCAGCCTGCACCTCGATCTCGTTGACGAGCTGCTCCTCGGCGAGAGCGAACTCCTCGGCGAATTGGCCGGTGGTGTTCTCCGCGCGCCAGTCTGCGAGGTCTGTGCGGAAATTGCTGACGGCAGCCTCGACCTGCTCCCAGTGCGTGCGCTCGTTGGAAAAATTGGTCTCGAGCCCCTGCAGCTGCTGGTCGAGCTCGACGCGGCGGCGGGCCACGAAGTTGTCGAAGCTGAGCTGCTCGCTCTCGAAACGAACGACCTCGTTCTTCTGCCGGATTTCCTCGAGGGCGCTCGCCCCTTTCACGACACCATCCGTAAGCCCGGAGAGGGCTGCACGGTTGGCTTCATAGCTGTCCATCTGCGCGCCCGCCATGGTGCGGGCGGCGGCAAGCTCGGCGCGCCCCATCTGCTGGGCTGCACGGATGCTGGCCATGCCACCCTGGGTCTGCGCGTCCTGCATGCTGCCCAGCGCCTGCCTCTCTGTCTGCTGGAGGCGCTGCTGCTGGGTGCGCAGGGTGGCCATGCCCTGCGACTTGGCGCGCCCCATCTGCTCCGTGGCCGTGAGCAGCCCCTGGTAGGGATTGACGTTGGAGATGCGCACCGGGCCGGCCGAGCGCCGGCGGAAGTCTGTCGGGATGTTAGCCACGGAAATAGGCTGGACCGGTGGGAAGAGTGGGCGACGGGTTGCCGGCCTTGAAGTAGCTCGGCCCCGTGGGGACATCCGCCACCTGTGTAGTGGTCGGAGTTCCGGGATCGAATGCGTTGGCGCTCATCATGGCTGCGCTCCCCAGGCTGCTGGCGAGGTTGCCCCACGCCTGGCTGCGCATGGCGCTTGCCCGGGAACGCCCGGCGTAGCGCGTCGACTGCGCCCCCACGCGCCCGGCGTAGCTCGTCATCATGGCCTCGTTCTTGAGCATGTTGGCCTTCACGGCTCCGTTGTAGATGGCGCTGGCCTCCTGCATGCGGCCCGTGGCGAGGGCGTTAGCCGCCTCCGCCTTGAGGAGCACGCTCTCCACGCTGCCCACATACTCCCGGGCAATGGCCTCCTCCTCGCCCACAGCCTCCGAGACGTCAGCCTCCCAGAACAGCTGCTTGCGCGCCTCGCGCCCGGCGTACATGGCCTGCTCGACGTTGTAGGCGTCCGTCTCCCGCTGGCGCACAAGCATCTCCGCCGGCGTGCCGGTGAGAGTAACCCCAGCCGCTGCATAACTGCCGACGATGCGGGATCGCCGGAAGCGCTGCTCGTCCATCTGGTCGCCGATCTGCCGCTGCTCAGCCACGGCCGCCTGCTTGGCGCGCTCACGCTTGCGCTCTGCCTCAAAGCGTGCGCGCCGGCGGATGAGCATGGCCTCGTTCTCGGTGCGCTGATTCGCGATGCGCGCCTGAGCGAGTGCCATCTGATTGTTCAGCTCGGCCTGGCGGACGAACATCTCGCCCTGCACCTGCGCCTGCTGCTGCTGCATGATGGCCTGCTGCTCGAGCATCCGTGCCTGCAGCTGAGCATTCTGGCGCTGGATCTGGGCCTGCCGGCGGGCGTTCGCCTGCATGGCGCTCGCCTGGCTGCGAGAGCTCAGGAAACTAGCGCCTGCGCTGACCGCCGTGGTCGCGGCCGCAATTGCCATCCATGGGACTGCCATCCTACTGCTTCAGTTTAGGGTGTTGAACACCGACTGCGAGAATGGTGAGGGGAAGCGCGTTTTCCACCGAAAAGCGCATGGTGGTAGTGGGGATAGTGGGGCTGTAGACGGAAACCTTCAGCTCTCCATCCAGTGGACAGAAGACAAAACCCGGATCATCCATTGCCATAGAGGTCTCCCCCGTGACTCTCTCTGTGCTCCAATCGTAGATGTAACTCCAGTTCTGGACATTGGCTGCGTCCTCGCGGAGAAGATCAGCCCCCCGGGCATACTGAGTCTGCGCCGGGAAGCCATTGGCTTCGACGTTGGGCGCGCAGCTGGCGTGTACGTACAGCGAAATGGAAGGAGCCTGCCGGTAGGGTCCGAAGTCGTAGGGGTCAACGAGGTCCGTGGGAGCCACTACGGATTGGTATGGGTAGCCAGCAAGGACAGGCTCACGCCAGTTCTTCTGGCTGATTTCCGTGCCGGTGGATTCCGGATTGAAGAGGAAGACGCGCCAGCCATCAAAGTTGATATTGTCGTCCCGGAGCCAGTAGTTGGCGTCGGACCTTTCTTCATTTCTGATCCTCCCGATGAGGCTCCGGTAGGCACTCGTGACGAGAGGTTGATCGCAGAAGGGGCCATAGTCCTTCCCGGCTTCGGTGATCGCCAGGTAGCCATCGATGAACGGCAGGTCCGGCTTTGCCCCGGGCTTGTGCTGCTCATACATTTCGAGGAGGTACTCGTCGAAATTTTCCGATTCGGCATCCGCCCCGCGCCGGTGAACGAGCATGAACACAGCGTCGCCCTCTTCGCCCTGATTGACACCGATGTCGTGGATGTCCGCACGGGCCGCGCTGTCGCCGATGTCCAGCCCACGGCGCACAGAATCAAGCTCCGACCGGCCTCCCCCGATCTCCACAGTACTCCAGCCCTTCACGTCCTGCTCGCTCTCGTAGACGAAGTAGAGCCCGGTGCCATCGTCGAGGAGGACGAAGATGGCGGTGAAGGGATTGCGGACAAACCCCATGCGCAGGATACGGCGGTCGTAGCCCCCCTGCGTTAGAGAGCTGACGAGGATCATNATNTCCGAGGAGAGGTACTGNTCGCTCTGAAAATCGTAGCCGATGGAGCGGATGCGCCTGGCGTTGCGCTCCACGAAGAACACCGTGTCAGCGGCCGTGACGGGATGGACATTGGCGGATCCGTAGAAAGTCTGCGGACGGACGAGGATGTTGTTCGCCGAAAACACCGTGTTGTCCGTGCTTCCCGAGATGAGAATCTCCTCGTTGCCGGTTCCGGCCATGAAAGAGTTGGCGCTCTGCATCCACTTGATGCCGTCGGAGGAGTCGGACTGCACCGTGAAAGTGAAGGCCGAAGTTTCGTCAAGACCCTCCGCGAAATTGGACCATGCGTTCACCTTGCTTGCCCATATGGTATTCGGCTTCGTGCGGTTTCCTCCAAGGCACATGCGCTCCTGGTGGACGGTATGGGTCAGGGGGAATCCGGTGGCCGGACCCCACGCACCCACGCTCCAGCGGTGGGTCTGGAACACTTTCAGGCTTCCATCATCGGAAGCGTAGCGGAACTGCGCAAAATCTGACTCTCCCTTGCTGAAGCCCTGATGCAGGTAAGAGAAGCTTCCCTTCCTTGAGTCCTGCACAGAGGCGCTCACTCCGTACCAATGATGAGGCATGGAGTCATCTCCGGGCCAGCCCCACCCTTCGTTAAGCGAGAGAGCCACAACGCTGTCAGCGTTCACGCGATGGAGGATACGGAAATACAGGTAGATGAAATCCGGTTCCAAGGTCCACTTGCACCCGGGGTCTTCCCACTCCTGACCGTCGGGCAGGTCGGGAAGCTTCGTGGCGCGGCTCATGCGCACCCGCACGCCCATGGCCCAATCGCTCACCCTTCGCTCGAGTATCTCGTTGTTGTCGCCCTCGGTACTGGTAACGCTGGCAAGCTCATCCCATGTGAGACCGTCGGCGCTCTCTTCCAGAATCAGGGTGCCATCCCATGCTCCCCGGGTGGACAGACGCACCACTCCGCTGACGGGAGCCAGCGGGCTGACGCAGTTCTGCGTGGCGTCCGATGGATTATCAAACTCCGGGTCGTAGCTCTCGATGGTGGACTGGTCTTTGTTGAAGACCCCCCGGAAGAAGTTGTTGCTGAGCTTCCCTTTGTCCGCCCAGTCCGTCTGCAAATCTTCGATGCCACAGCGAAGCCTGACTTGACTGTCGACGAGGTCGCCACCCTGGGGAGCGCCATCGGCCCAGTGCAGAACGTAGGGAAACTGGCCGGAGTGGCGTAGCTGATTCACTTTGGGGTCTTCCTCGTTGACCTCCGGGTTGATGAACTGAGTGATGTCCAGCGAATCCTGGGAAATCCCCGGGCAGTTGCCATTGCTGACCATGTCCGAATCGTACACCTGCACGGTGCTGGAGGTTACCGGGTTGGGATCCAGGAACGGTCCCACCTCACTGATCGCCGACCGGAACTTCCAGTAGTTGGCTTCGGTGTCGTAGGCGAAGCGGAAGAACTCCGACAGGGGGTACTTCCCCTTGCACGTCATGTAGATGACGTCGTTGATGTTGGAGGTGTCGATGTCGGCAACGTCCTCCGGAGAGAACGTGGTGGCGATCATGTGCTGATTGAAGTCCCCCTTTTCCCATTCCTGAGTGGTGGACCAGTTTTCGTCCCACAGGGTGACCAGCTCTCCATCGCGATCCACTACGAGGAAGGCCGCATTCTCCTCGCTGACGGGAAGTGTCTCCCAGCGGGTGCCCACAAACTCCGGATTCCACGCGCGAGCGCTCCCGGAGTTGTCGGTGAGCACCACATGGAAATACTCCTGATTGCTGAAGCGGAAGGGAATGTAGCGCAGGGGCCTACCGTAGGTGCCCGTGTTGAACGAGTGGACCCGCTTGGTAGGCGAGCGCCGCGTGACGCTGCCCCACGGGGTCACCACCATGTTCTTGAGCTCCTTGCAGCTTTTCTGGAAGAGCTCGAGATCGCTCCGATACCAGAGCTCGGGGGTGATCTGGCCCCCGTTGAAGTTCTTCCGCTGGATCCGTGGCTCAAGCATCAGCCGGCGAACCACCCTCCTGCTCGCCCGCCAAGCGGGTACTCCCCGCCCCAGGGCATGTACTGGACGCCATGCTTGTAGCGGCTCTGCTGGCGCTTGGCCGTGGGGAAGGTCGTCTGAAGGTAGCGTTTCAGCAGATAGTCCGCGAGCTTGGCGTTGCCCGTAGCAGCCATGGCTGCATTGGCCGCCAGCTTCTCCGCCACGCAGTCCTGCAATTCGCTGGACCATGCAGAGACATCCTCAATACGGCGGCTGTAGAGGAAATAAAGGTGAGGCAGGTAGGCGCGGAGGGTATTGTCGACGATCTCGTAGTCGTACAGGCGCAGGTCGCTGCCTCGCCAGCTCATCGTGAGAACGGTCTCAGCCCCGCCGACGGCGAGGTTGCGGGGAAGGCGGATGCCATGGGGCTTGAGAACACTGAGGCCCTCAAGATCAAAAATCCATCGCCCCTCGTAGTCCTTTTCCGTGCTGATTCGAGCGCCGATGGGAATTTCCTTCCCAGTGACAACCTCTTCGCCTTCCTCTGTCTCCAGGGATTCCTGAGACTTCATCTCCGTGGCCGTGGTGAGCTCCTGCCAGTCAAAGGAGCGCTGCACCTCGTCGACCGTGGGAGCGTACATGCGCGCCACGGCCGTGGCCGGCTTCGTCTCAGGAATTTCCCCCTTTTCCGGGTCAAAGAAATTCACGGGAACCTCGCCCATGTGGCTCAGAGAGCGGTTCAGGACTTCCAGTGCGGTAGTGGACGATCCCTTCATCTTTCCCCTCCCATCGAAGGCAGCATTCCCGTTTCGGCAGGGTTCTGCAATTCATTGGTCTTGTATCCGATCTGCGTGAGCTCTGCCGTAGGACGGATTACCTGCTGATATTTGAGGAAGAGCGCCTGCGAAAGCTGCAGATCACCAGTGACATCCTGACAAGCCAAGGCTGCCAAGTTGTGGTAGCAGCACCTGAACAGGGCTGGACCGAACTGGGTAGTGTCCGTTTCGTGCCGGACAAACGTCAGAAGAACGGGACCTTCATGGAAAGCGTGAATTGCGTTTCCCTGAATTTCGTACTGGATGTTGGAGTCTCCGGGCTGCGGATTGGTGAAGAGGTTGGCACCCGACAGAGAACGAGCCACAGCCACCCCAACGGGTCGCAGCACCACGGGCTCGTGGTCGGCGTAGGAAAACACATTCCTGCCCCACTCATCGGTGCCGGTGCTCGTCAGGCTGGTGCCTGTGAGAAGCTCTTGCCAGGGAAAGACCTGCTGCACCTCGCGGATGGCAGCATTAAAAAAGGCGGCCGTCTTCCTGCCGCCGATTGTCTCCGGTTGTACGTCGTTAGCCGGAGAGAAAAAAGTGACCCCGGGCTGGCCCATCAGACCGAGGGCGAGATTAAGGAGATCGCGCGCTGTGTTCATAGAGGGAAAAGGGGGCGGCGGTGAGGGCCGCCGCCCCCTTGGGCGTGTGGGCGCGATCAGGCCGCCTTCTTCGGCGAAGACTGGGCGGCCGAGGACTGAATCGTGAGCCAGACGACCTTGCGGTCGTCGATTCGGACGCAGTCGACGGTTTCGTCGATGTAGGCCTGCGTGGCGTTGCGCATCTCGGGGACGCGGTCGAGCGTCGAAGTCATCCCGGAGAAGGTGTTCCACACCATGCTGGAGCGCGTGAAGAAGTACACCTTGTCGTTCGGGACCAGCGGGCTGACCATGAACACGACTCCGTAGATGTCGGGCAGAGCTCCTTCCTGGAACCAGTCGCGGGACCGGCTCACGAAGTTGTAGTCCATGATCCGGTCGTTGTTCTTGATCAGGGATTCCTTGGTCTTGGGGGAGATCAGGGCCATCACCTGCTCGTTGTTCACGTAGTTCTCCTCGAAGATCCGCTTGGCATGCGAGATGTCGTCGATGAGGAACTTGTCCTGCTCGACAGAGTTGATCTGCTGCGAGGCGGGGAAGCTGACCGGGCTGGGCGTGACCTCGTCGCTGCTGGCAGAGGTGACCCGCTGCACGGAGCTGGCAGTGAGTCCCTGCAGGAAGAGATTATCGCGCTGCTCAAAGACGCTGCGCATGCCCGCCCACAGGGTGCGGTCGTTCTCGTCGAGGACGGTGAGAAGGTCCGTGTTCTTCGGGAAGTAGTGGCCCCACTCGATCAGGCGAGGCGCGGCCAGCGTGCGCTGCCACGTCACATCCATGTACGGAGTGTGGATCTTGCTCCATGCGGCGAAGTCCTGGGACTGGCTGTTCTCAAATCCGCGCCGGGTGGGCGTATCCGTCAGGTCCATCATCTTCGCCGGATCCTTGGGACCGACAGAGTCGATGAACACGACGGCACCCGTCAGGCTGTCCTGCTCAATGGTTTCGGGGAAGTAACTGCGCTCCGGCGAGCCGGACAGATCCCGGATGATGTCCGAGAACATCTGGCGGAACTGCACGAAGTCGAAGTTGCTCCCCGTTCGGTTCGGGTAATTCATTGGATTCCTCCTTGGTGGTAGATGTTGTTGCCATGGTGTTGAACACCTCGGCGGTTACGTCTGCCGTGTCGGAGGGTCCCTCCGGGGCAATGGTCGGTCTTGCTCCGGGGCCGCTATGCGGCGTGTCCTTCAGCTACGGGTGTTCAACACCCGCACAAATGTCAAGCCCTCATGCGAGGCCAGCCATCTGCTTGGCCTTCTCCAGCGTGATTCCACGCCTCTCGAGGGCGTTGCCGGGGAGAGGCCCGTAGACCTGCTGGTAGTACTCGACGGGCTCACCATCCTCGCCACCCTCCTCAACAACACGGTGGGTATCGTCGGTGATGCCATCATCCCTGGAGTCCAGCTTCTCTGTGCTGTACCACCCCTCGTGGGCGTCAATCCACTTGCGGAGGATCCCCTGCGTGCGGGGCTTGTCAATCCCGAGGGCGACGTTCACGTCAAAGGCGGTAGCGAGGTAGGGTGGGTATCCTTTCATGTCATCGAATAGTATCGGTCGATTTTGCGGATGGTCGCGAGAAACGGCAGATGGTCGGCGTATTTCTCCAACTGACGCGCCAGTACTCCACTCCCTGTGAATAGTACCATCCGCCGTTCCTCTTTCTCGATCTGGATAGCCGTGTAGCTCTTTTCCCCGTGCTCGGTGAACTTGCTAAGGCCTTTCCGGAAGTTCAGCACAGCCACTTCCTGGTCTAGGATGTCCTCAAGCTTGACCTTGTCCCCGTCGAGAGGAGCGTCCTCCTCGCTGAACTCAGCGAACCGCTTCATCTGCGAGAGCCTCCAGCTCGGCGAGGCCCAGTGCGGCCCCGAGGTTGTAGGTATTGGCCCATCCCAGCCAGCCACGGATGCTGACCACGACGGATTTGACCTGCACGGCGTCCATGATGCCCTTCGCCCACATCTTCCGGATTTGACGGATGCGGCGCTTCATGCGGCGAGCAGTGGAGCTGCGGACGAGCTTGTAACCCTCCCGGTAGTGCCGGTATCCCACAAAGTCCACGCCCAGTCTCGTGGGGTAGACACGCTCCTTGGCCATGATCAGGTCCAGCTCCTGCGCGAGGAAGGATCGGCACGCTTCCTGCGCTTTGTTCGCTTCTCCCTTCGTACGGAAGAACAGCAGGAAATCGTCGCTGTAGCGCAGGTAGTCGCAGGGGCGGAGCTCGGCCCGCACGAACCGGTCGAGCTCGTTGAGGAAGAGCGCCCCGCACCACTGCGATGTGAGGTTGCCGATCGGGAGGTTTCTGGACCCGGGAAAGCTGTGGATGATGTCGTCGAAAAGCCGCAGTACGTTCGGGTCTTTGATCTTCCTCTCGATCACCTTCATCAGCAAATCGTGCCGGATGCTGGGGTAGAACTTTCGGACGTCGGCGTGCATCACCCAGGGATATTGCCTTACCGCAGCCATGCATCTTTGGCTGGCAGTATGCTGGCCCCGCTTCGGGCGGCAGGCGAAACTGCCGTTGTCAAACATCCGGTCCCAGATGGGCGCGACCACCCGCATGAGGGAGTGTTGCACGATCCTGTCCGGATAGTAGGGCAGGATGTAGACCGTGCGCTCCTTCGGCTCGTACACCTGCTTCTGGCGATACTCGCTGGTGGTGAAGGTATTGGAAACGAGCAGGTCCGTGCAGGCGTCGATCAGCTTTTCCCGGCGCAGTTCCGCCTGCTGGATCCCCTTCTGCCATCGCTTGCCCTTCTGAGCCCGGTCGAAGGCCCATGCCACATTTTCTCTGCTGGCGATCAGAGGCCAGAGGTTGCCGTGCCGCTTCATGCGAAACAGGGATCAGGGCGTTCGCCGCAGCTACTAACCCCAATCCCTCCCTGTCTCGTATTCGGCTGTGGGAGCAGCCTGGAAACGAAGGCCAGCCATAGGGTTAAGCCCAGCATTCTGGTGCTGGATACGCCCTGCGTATCCGCGACGCCACGCGACGAGTTGTTCGAGTTCAAGTTGAGGGGCGAGTTGTTCCAGTTCGAGCAACGAGAACCGCACTGCGTCCCATTGTTCCAGTTCCCGCCCAAGTGCGGACGATGTGCCTTCGTTCCCAAGAGTCTGCGCGAGGCCGACAAGCGGCCTACGGGGTGCGGCGAGGCTCCGCGACGCCACGCGACGAGNAGCCCGAGTACAAGATG
>P_2C_Liq_1_UnCtyDRAFT_1000822_pt1 | contig 12707 bp, 13 predicted proteins | sample Pon2CUnioCityCA_2_FD_10234 | JGI IMG/M metagenome (IMG submission 10234)
GAAGACGCCCTCATCACGATCTTTGCCGCCGCCAAAGGCGTGGAATATCTCGTCTCAATTACGCCAGAGGCCGCGCGCCTCAGCGGACATCTTAACGCTGGGCCGCGCGCGATCCAGTATCTTGGCACTTGTGAAGGAGCCTTCTAAATGGACCTTTTGAACGCATTCGTGGCTTTGGCCAACTTCGTTCTGATCCCCGCGACCGCCTATGGCGCGCAGCTCGCGCTTGGCGCGCTCGGGGTCACGCTTATCTACGGTATCCTTCGGTTTTCAAACTTTGCCCATGGCGACACGATGGCCTTTGGCGCGATGGTCACCGTGCTCTTTACATGGTGGTTCCAGTCAATGGGGATCAGCTTTGGCCCGCTGCCGACAGCGCTTTTGGCCCTGCCCTTCGGTATCCTCGGCTGCATTGGCCTCGTGCTCTTCACCGACCGTGTGGTTTATAAGTTTTACCGCGCCCAAAAGGCCAAGCCTGTGATCCTTGTGATCGTCTCCATGGGGGTCATGTTTATCATGAACGGCCTCACCCGCTTTATCATTGGCCCGGATGACCAGCGCTTTGCGGATGGTGAACGTTTTATTGTCTCGGTGCGCAGCTTCAAAGAGATGACAGGGCTGAGCGAGGGCCTTGCCATTCGCACGACCCAAGGCATCACGGTGGTGACGGCTGTGGTTGTCGTGGCGGCGCTGTTTTGGTTTCTCAACCGCACCCGCACGGGAAAATCCATGCGCGCCTATTCTGACAACGAAGATCTCGCGCTGCTTTCAGGGATCAACCCCGAGCGTGTTGTCATGGTGACATGGATCATTGTTGCGACGCTCGCCACCATTGCGGGCGTGCTCTACGGGCTTGATAAGACGTTTAAACCCTTCGTCTATTTCCAGCTTTTGCTGCCGATCTTTGCCGCCGCCATTGTGGGCGGCCTCGGCAACCCTCTGGGCGCGATTGCGGGCGGCTTTGTCATCGCTTTCTCCGAGGTCACGGTGACCTATGCGTGGAAAAAAGTGCTGGTCTACGCTATGCCCGAGCGCCTTGAGCCAGACGGGCTGGTCCAGCTTCTCTCCACAGATTATAAATTCGCGGTGAGCTTCGTGATCCTTCTGATCGTGCTCATCTTCAAACCCACAGGTCTATTCAAGGGGCAGTCGGTATGAGCGATACACTCCGCAACAGCATCTATTTTGCACTCGTCGCGGTGCTGATCATCGGCACAGGCATTCTCCAGTCTTGGAACTCGGCGCTGTTTATCCTCAACATGGGGCTGATCTCGGCCATCATGGCGCTCGGCGTCAATCTTCAGTGGGGCTTTGCGGGCCTCTTCAATGTCGGGATCATGGGCTTTGTTGCGCTTGGCGGCCTCGCCACAGTGCTCGTCTCGATGCCCCCTGTCGAGGGCGCGTGGAGCGCAGGCGGGATGCGGATCCTCGCAGGTCTGACCCTCGGGATCATGAGCATTGTCTCGACCATCCTCGTGTTCAAACGCATGGACGCAGGGCGCAAGCGCACGATCGTGATGCTGGGCGTTCTCCTCATCGGCTTCTTTGCCTTTCGCGCCGTTTTTGACGGCGGCGTTGAAGCGGTTGAGGCGATCAACCCTGCCAATGCAGGCAACATCGGCGGCCTTGGCCTGCCCGTTCTGCTCGCATGGCCGATTGGCGGCGTTTTTGCGGCGGGCGCGGCTTGGATCATCGGCAAGACAGCCCTTGGCCTGCGCTCCGATTATCTCGCCATTGCGACACTCGGCATTGCCGAGATTGTCATTGCCGTGATGAAAAACGAAGACTGGATGGCGCGAGGCGTGAAAAACGTGATCGGCCTGCCCCGCCCTGTGCCTTATGAGATCGACTTGCAAAATTCGGCCGAGTTCGTTGCCAAAGCCAACGCCTACGGCATTGACCCTGTCACGGCTTCTACCCTCTGGGTCAAGCTGCTCTATGCAGGCCTTTTCGCGGTTGTGCTGCTTGTCCTATTTGCCATGGCGCAAGCGGCGCTGAAAAGCCCGTGGGGCCGCATGATGCGCGCGATCCGCGACAATGAAGTGGCCTCAGAAGCCATGGGCAAAGACGTCACCGCGCGGCATTTGCAAATCTTCATTCTCGGCTCCGCCATTTGTGGCATAGCGGGCGCCATGATCACCACATTGGACGGCCAGCTCACGCCAACCTCCTATCAGCCTCTGCGCTTTACCTTCCTTGTCTGGCTCATGGTGATCGTGGGTGGCTCGGGGAACAATCTTGGCGCCGTCTTGGGCGGCTTTGTGATCTGGTTCTTCTGGGTTCAGGTCGAGCCGATGGGCCTCGCCTTCCTGACGCTGATCACCTCGGGCATGGCCGAAGGCAGCGCGTTCAAAGCGCATCTCTTGGACTCAGCGGCTCATATGCGCCTGCTGACAATGGGGATCATTCTGCTTTGTGTGCTCAGGTTTAGCCCGCGTGGGCTGATACCCGAGAAATGAGCCAGATGCATCCGCTCCTGCGCCCCGCTCTCAAAGGCATTATCTTCTTTGGCGTGGTCTGTGCCGCCCTCGTGGCGCTCTGGCTCTTTATGCCAAAGGGCGAGACCAAGTGGTATCCGTCGCTTTGGATGCGCCTCGCGGCGGTCAGCCCCCTGTTCTTCTCGACCCAGCTGGGGCGCGGTGTCTTTGCTGTGCTGCGGCGGCGGATGGACGGGCGCGAGCGTATCATTTTTGCGAGCCTCTTTTGTGGCGGCGTCGGAGGTGTCGCTGTCTTGACAGAGGCGGCTGTGGTCTACGCAAGTTTTGGGGCTGCCGACGGGCTTGGATATCTTGAAATCCTGTTTCAGCCGCTCACCTCTCGCTACACCTTGCAGATCTTCGCAGGGATCGGCTTTGCCAGTTCCGCCGTTCTGGCGGCTGGCTTTGTTGCGCTCATGTCCGTGCCCATTCGCGTGCTCAGCATGGAGCAGCAAAACCGTAGAGACACCAGCCGTTAAGTCAGCGCCCCTTGAAAAGCCCGCCCAGAAGCCCGCGAATGATGCGGCGGCCTGTGGTGCCCTTGAGCTCTCGCATCACTTGTTTGGTCAGGGCTTCACCAAAACTCTCGCCCCGTGAGCTACGCGAGGACGAGCGGCTCACGCCTTGGCCTTGATAGCGCCGCGCCGCCTTGAATTCGCGCTCTTCTGCCTCTGCCGCCGCTTCGGCGCGTTCGGCTGCTTCGGCCTCGGCAGCGGCTTTGTCAGCGCGCTCGCTCAAGATTTCAAAGGCAGAGCGGCGGTCAAGCACAGCCTCATATTTCCCCGCAATATGGGAGCGCGCAATCACCTCGGCGCGCTCGGCAGCCGTGATTGGCCCGAGCTGGGAGCTTGGCGGGCGAATAAGCGTGCGCTCGGCAATCCCCGGGACGCCTTTCTTTTGCAAAAACGAGGTCACAGCCTCGCCGACACCGACCTCGCGAATGGCGGTCTCGATGTCAAAGCGCGGGTTCTTGCGATAGGTCTCTGCTGCGAGCCTGAGCGCTTTTTGGTCGCGCGCCGTAAAGGCGCGCAAGGCGTGCTGCACCCTGTTGCCAAGCTGACCGAGAATATCTTCGGGCACATCGTCAGGGTTTTGGGTGATAAAATAAACGCCCACCCCCTTGGAGCGGATGAGCCGCGCCACTTGTTCGACCTTATCCACCAAGACTTTGGGCGCGCCATCAAACAGAAGATGCGCCTCATCAAAGAAAAACACGAGCTTGGGCTTGTCGGGGTTGCCGACCTCAGGCAGCTCTTCAAAGAGCTCGCTCAAAAGCCAGAGCAAAAATGTAGAATAAAGCCGTGGCGATGACATCAAAGTGTCAGCCGCCAGCACATTGATGCGCCCGCGCCCGTCAGGATCAATGGCCATAATATCGCTCAAGGCTAAGGCCGGCTCGCCAAAGAGCTTGGCTCCGCCTTGGTTCTCAAGCACAAGCAAGCGCCGCTGGATCGCGCCGATAGAGGCGACAGAGACATTGCCATAGCGCAGGCTCAAGCTGTCTTTGTTTTCACCGACCCAAACCAGAAGCGCCTGAAAATCCTTCAGGTCCAGAAGCGGCATCCCCTCTTCGTCTGCCACGCGAAAGGCAATATTCACAACCCCTTCCTGCGCCTCGGTCAGCTCGAGAAGCCGCGACAGAAGCAAAGGCCCCATCTCCGCCACCGTGGTGCGGATCGGGTGGCCCTGTTCGCCAAACAAATCCCAGAAGGTGACAGGGAAACTCTCGTAGGCATACTCCTCAAAGCCGATCTTTTCAGCGCGGCTCATAAAGGCCTCATGCAGCTTTGTGCTCTCGCTGCCCGCCTTGGCCAGCCCCGAAAGGTCGCCTTTCACATCTGCCATAAAGACAGGCACACCCATGTTGGAAAAGCTCTCGGCCATGATCTGCAAGGTCACGGTTTTGCCTGTTCCCGTTGCGCCCGCGATCAGCCCGTGACGGTTGGCATATTTCAGCCCCAATACCTGCGCTTCTGCGTAATCCGCGCCACCGCCACCCATAAAAATACCATCAGTCAAAAGACGTCTCCCACTTAAATATCACTGATGCGCAGAATTGCGCACGCCTCCCTTACAGTATTTTAATGTTTTTGCTTCAGGATCAAGCACACTTCGCGCCTCATGTCCTCTTGGTGCGAAGTTGACTTCCTCCCTGTCAGACTGGGCCGCGCTTCTTGGCGCGGCCATTTTTATGCCTAGGCCGCAAAGTGCTGTTGACGGCTTCAATCATGTAACGTAGCATTCGACTTACTATAAGTCGGCCAAGTCCGACGGGGAGAAGACATTACGAAAAAGGAGCCGCTCGGCTCCTTTTTCTTTTGGTCAAACAGCCTCCATTGCGCCCTTTGTGTCAGGCCTCTGCGTCATATGCGCAGAAAAATGCTCATGGCTCAGACCGCCGCGCCCTTTTGGCCCTGACAGGCCCAAGCCTGCATGGTAAGCCCTTTGCAACGTTATAATTACAGGTGGACCATCTCATGTTAAATCCCTCGCGCATTGCGCTTGTTATTGCGCTTCTGGCGGCGCCGCTGAGCCTTTCGGCCCAAACCGCAACCGAGCAGACCCCCACCCAAACAGGTGAAACAGCCGAGACACCCGCCGCGCCTGCGCCCGAGGTTTTGAGCCTTGGAGAAGAGGCGATCCCCGAGCCCTATTTCAAATCAGAGTCAGGCGACTGGAAAATTCAGTGCTTGCGCGACCCTGCTCTGCCCGAAGGCAGCGAAAACCCGAATGAGGCGTGCCAGCTGTTTCAGGTTCTTCAGGACAGCAACGGCACAAATGTAGCCGAAGTCACAATTTTCCCTCTGCCCGCAGGCGGCAAAGCTGTGGCTGGTGCCAATATCCTTGTGCCGCTTGAGACGCTGCTCTCGGCCCAGCTGACCATGCAGGTCGATACAGGCAAGGCCCGCCGCTATCCCTATAGCTTCTGTAGCCCGATCGGCTGCTTTGCCCGCGTCGGCTTTACCGCCGAAGATATTGCAGCCATGAAAAAAGGCGCGGTTGCCAAGGTGATCTTGCGCCCCGCCCCTGCCCCAGATGAAGTTGTCACATTGGATATGTCCCTGTCAGGCTTCACAGCTGGCTTTGACTCGCTCTTGGCAAAATAAAAGCTTAAATCAGACAGATAAAGAAAGCCGCTTGCGAGGTGCAGGCGGCTTTTTTACTTTGCCACTCACACTTTGCGCAGTGCGATCACAGCGTTCAGCCCGCCAAAAGCAAAGGCATTGGACAAAACGGCGCTAACACGCGCCTCGCGCGCCTCATTGGGCACCACATCAAGCGCACATTCAGGATCAGCCTCTTCATAGCCAATCGTCGGCGCAATGATCCCGTCGCGCAGCGCCATAATACAGGCCAGAAGCTCGACAGCCCCCGTTCCGCCGATCAAGTGACCATGCATCGATTTGGTCGACGATATCATAAGCCTGTCGGCATGGGCGCCAAAGGCGTCCGCCACAGCGGCGCATTCGGTTTTGTCGTTTGCGGCTGTGCCCGTGCCATGGGCGTTGATATAGCCGACATCTTCACGGTTGAGCTTGGCGTCTCTGAGCGCGCCAGAGATGGCCCGCGCCGCGCCCTGTTTGGAGGGCATCACAATATCGGCCGCATCCGAACTCATGGCAAACCCTGCCACTTCAGCCAGAATTTCAGCGCCGCGCGCGCGGGCGTGCTCATATTCCTCAAAAACAAAGATCCCCGCGCCCTCGCCTTGCACCATACCGTTGCGGTTGGCGCTGAAGGGGCGGCACGCGTCTTTGGACATGACGCGAAGCCCCTCCCAAGCCTTTACGCCGCCAAAACAGAGCATGGACTCAGACCCACCCGTCACCATCACAGGCGCAATCCCGCCATGCACCATCTGAAACGCTTGCGCCATGGCGTGGTTTGAGCTTGCGCAAGCGCTTGCCACGGTAAAGCTCGGCCCCTTGAGGTTAAATTCCATGCTGACATGGCTTGCGGCTGCATTGTTCATCAGCTTTGGCACAACAAAGGGGTGAACGCGGTTCTTGCCCTCTTCGTAAACCGAGCGGTAATTCTCATCCAGCGTGGTCATACCGCCGCCCGAATTGCCCAAGACAACCCCCGACCGCGCCGCCAGCTCGCCCGAAAAGCTCAGGCCAGACTGCGCCACAGCTTCGCGCGCCGCAATCAATGTAAATTGTGTAAAACGGTCAAACAGCGACAACTGCTGACGGTTGAACAGGCGCTCAGGCTCAAACCCTTGCACCTGCGCTCCGATCTGGACGGCAAGCCGCTCCACATCCTGCATCACAAGCGGGCCAATGCCACAGCGCCCCTCAGCCATGGCCTTGAGCGTGTCAGGCACATTCTGCGCCAGCGCGTTGATCGTGCCTGCGCCCGTGATAACAACGCGCTTCATCAGCCTTAGCCCTGCTGCTCGGCGACGAGTGCTTCAATTCCCGCAATGATGCTCGCGACATTTGAAATGTCAAAATCCGATTTCGTCGGCTCATTTGCATTGAAGGGGATCGAAATATCAAACTCTTCCTCAATCGCGAAAATGCTTTCCACGAGGCCGAGACTGTCAATTCCGAGGCTTTCAAGCGTGCTGTCTACGCTGACATCAGATGGGTCCAGCAGAGCTTGCTCTGCAATGATCCTGATCACTTTGTCCTGCACGCTCATGTCACACCCCCAAAGTTGCTTAGGGTCCGTTTAGTCGGTCTCGGTGTTTTTGAAAACAGCTTTTTGCAACTCGGCGACCTGTTTAAAGAGCCGTGGCAAGCGTCTGATTGCCTTATAGCTTTCGACATGGGTGTCCATTTTCACAGCAGGATAGCCAAGCAAAACGCGCCCCTTGGGCACATTGGTGAAAATCTTGGTCGCGCCGCCAGCAATCACATTGTCGCCCACAAAGATATTGTCGTTGAGGCCGACCTGCCCCGCAAAAACGCAGTTGTTGCCGATGGTCGAGCTCCCCGCCATGCCAACCTGTCCACAAATCAGACAGTCGGTCCCGATCACCACATTATGGCCAATATGCACGAGATTATCGAGCTTGGTGCGCGCGCCAATCTTGGTGTCGCGCACAGTGCCACGGTCGATACAGGCGTTCGCGCCGATCTCGCAGTCCTCACCAATATACACAGCGCCGAGCGAATGGATCCGCTCCCAATGCTGGCTCTCACCGTCGCCTTGGTCGCCCAAAGAGGCCCGCGTGCGCTCGACAGCGCTCTGCTCAGGCGTCACAAAGCTGAAGCCGTCACCGCCAATCACAGCGCCAGGTTGCACAATGACCCGCGCTCCCAGCGTTGTGCGCGCCCCGATCCGAACGCCCTCGCGCAGAAAGCAGCCCTCGCCCAGCGTGGCACAGGCGCCGATAAAGCTTTGCGGCCCGATCACGCTCCCCGCACCAATGCGCGCCCCCGCAGACACAACAGCCAAAGGCCCGACAGTAACATCCGCGCCAAGCTCTGCCGCAGGATCAACAAAGGCCGAAGGATGAACCCCCTTGGGATAGCTTTCGCCGGGGTCAAACTGTTTTGACAGCCCCGAAAGCGCATAACGCGGGCGCGGCGGCACAATCGCCGCCTTTAGCCCAAGCGCTTCAAAATCGGCCCCCTCCCAAAGCACAGCCGCAAGGGCTGCACCCTCTGGGAGCCTCTCGGCAAAGCTGGGCTTCATCGCAAGCGCAAGCTGGCGCGGGCCGGCGTCTTGCGGCTCGGCCACCCCGTCGATCTCAAGAGACAGATCGCCAAGAGCCGTCGCTCCCAGCGATTTTGCTATGGCGTCAATCGTATAGCTCATGGACCCGATCCTGCTTGTGGGCCTTTTGCTTAGCCCTGAACCGCGCGGAGCACCACCCCTGCTTTTTGCAGAGCCGACCAGATTTTGGCATCCCGACCATAGACATCACGACGAAAGCGCGCTGGCCCCTTCACATCCGTAAAGGCCGTGCGATAAATCAGATGAACAGGCACAGACTCTTCCAGTTGCACAACCGTTTCGTTTTCTGTCTTCAGGTGTCTGTGAAACTCGCCCTTCGGGTCCTTGCTCTGCTTGGCAAGCAAGGCATAGGCAAACTCAAACGGTTCGCCCAAGCGGATACAGCCATGGCTATAGGCGCGGGTTTCGCGGCTGAAGAGGTTCTTGGCAGGCGTATCATGTAGGTAGATGTTATATTTATTAGGGAACATAAACTTCACAAGCCCGAGCGCATTGCGCCGTGAGGGCGGCTGCTTGATCGCATAAGGAAAGCTCTTTTCCGTGTATTGCGCAAAATTGATCTGGCTGCGCGCAACCTTGCGGCCACGATTGTCATAAAGCTGCATATGCCCCGCTGCATTCGGGTTTTTCTTCATCATGGGCAGATATTCTTTGGTCGCAATCGAGCGTGGCACATTCCATGTCGGATTGATCACCATAAACTCCATCACATCCGAAAACTCGGGCGTGCGGCGGTCGCTGTCATTCGCGCCCACAACAGAGCGGGTCTCAAAGGTGACTTTGCCGTTGTCGACAATCCGCGCACTAAAGTCGGCGATATTCACCAAAACATGGCGCTTGCCACGCTCCTGATTGAACCAGCGCTCGCGCTCCATCGCCACAATAATCGACTTGAGGCGATCAGCGGCTGAGGTGTTGATCTCGGCCAAAGTGCCTGCCCCCGCCACCCCATCAGTGGCAAGGCCGTTGTCGGCCTGAAAGACCTGAACGGCTTTTTGCATCGTGGCGTCATAGCTCGGCGTGGCCGAGCGGCGCAGATACCCCATAACAACCAAGCGGTCGCGCAGCGCCACAACATCGGCGCCCGTTTCGCCGGGCTTTAGGGCTTTGGCAGCCACAGGCTCACCATAACCGCCCGCGGCGATCAGCTTTTCAAAGCGCAGTTTTTCTTTCAACAGCCTCGCATATTCGGGCGTTCGGGGCGGCAACGCGCGGAAAAAACTGTTGGGGTTGGATTTGACAAAATTGACAAGATAGCTCTCGCGCGCCCGATAGGGCACAGCCCGCACAATGCCGCTGTCAATCTTTGAGGGCACAAGAACCCCCGTCTGCATATTCTGGGCAAGCTCGACAAATGTTTTGCTCATCTGGACTTCCACCAGCCCACGCGCCCGTGGGGTTGTGGCGCTGCGCAGCGCGTCCATCAGCCCCTCAGCGTCATAGCGCTGGCTCGGCAGCCCGTGCACATCTGCCTCCGATATGGCCTGAAACAGAGCGCGGCGGCGTTGGGCGTCCTTGCCGAAACTGCCCGTCCAGATCGGCTCATAGCCGTTGGCTTTATAAAACGCCGCAATATCAGCATCTCGGGCCGAGGCTTCCGCAACAGCCTGCTTAAACGCAGTGACCTGCGCCTCTGTCGCGGACGGGACAATCAGAAGGCCTATCGCAAAGACCAGCCCTGCTAAAATCAAGGATTTAAATCGGTTTGCGGAAATATACATAGAGCCCCCACTCGTGCTGAATACCTGTTCACCTGTTGTAAACAGTGTTTTGATATACCTCACAAGCGCTGTCCACTCACAATAGGCGGATCAGCCAAACAGAAAGGGGAAGATTTGCATCAAAGCCTCAATATATGGGCAAATGGGGCAGTTTCGCAGATTTTCAGCAAAATTTTGCCGAAAATGCTGGCTATTCAATAAATTGAACAATCAAAACTTGGCCCTTGATTCGATCTGTGCCATAAGATCGGAGCATCTGGGGAGATGAAGGCAGGACACGCGGGATACACCGCGAAACAGGTAAGAGCGACGGGACGGCGCTATGACTATGAACACAACATCCAGCTCCACGAGCCTTTCGAGACGTGCATTGCTCGGCGCATTCGCCGCAACAGCCCTTGTCTCGGCCCCCACATACTCCAAAGCCGCAGGCTTTTTGCGCGGCTCAGGCGACATCCGCCGCATAAAAATGTATTCCTCTCGCACCGGCGAGAAGATCGATATGATTTATTGGGTCGATGGCGACTATATCAGAGATGCGGTTCAGGAAGTGAACCACTTCATGCGCGACTGGCGCACGGGGGATGTCAAAAAAATGGATCTGCGCACGGTTGATATTATGGCCGCCTCGCTCAATCTGCTTGACGTCAACGAGCCGTTTTTGTTGCTGTCTGGCTATCGCAGCCCAAAGACAAACGCCATGCTGCGCTCGCGCTCAAGCGGTGTTGCCAAAAACTCCCTTCATATGAAGGGTCAGGCCGCTGACCTGCGCCTGAGCTCGCGCTCAGTCAGCCAGATTGGCCGCGCCGCAGCCTCCTGTGCCGCAGGTGGCGTTGGCCGCTACTCGGGGTCAAACTTTGTCCATATGGACTGCGGACCCGTCCGCACATGGGGCGGGTAAGATTGCGCGGCTAACACGCGCAAAGCGCCTTCACTCTATAAAACCATCTGATTTATAAGGATAAATCTTCGCCCTCGAGGATATCTCTGATTTCGCCAAGGCGCTCTGGCGTTGGCACATCTATCAAGAGCGGAACGATCTTGCGAACCGTCTCCAAATCGCGATTCCACCATTGAAGCGCGTCGAGTGCCTCCATAATTTCTAAGGGAAAGCGATGCTTCAAGAGCCTTGCGGGGTTGCCACCCCAGACTTCGTAACGCCCCACATCCTTGCTCACAAGTGACCCCGCCGCAATCACCGCGCCATTGCCAATCGTGACGCCGGACATGATCGTGGCGTTCATTCCGATCCAGACATCATGCCCAATGGTCACATTGCCGTTGGTCGCTGCCGCCGTGCCCGACATGCGCGGATATAGCTCGTTCAAATGGATCACACCAAAGGGATAGGTCGTGGCCCAATCCATACGATGATTGCCGCCTAAAAGGATGGTGATATTGGAGGCCAACGAACAAAACGAACCGATGGTTAATGAGGCCCCCTCGCCCCATTCCTTCAGGTTCAGATGACGCGTTCCATAAGTAAATCGTCCGACACTGACCAAAGACGCGCCGAAATAGGCCTGGCGCAGACTATTCCCGCCCGACTTGGGCAGGCGAAGCGCTTTTTTACGCCTGAAAATCTTGGGAAGCTTCAAGGGTGCCCTCCGAGCAGAGAAAACGGCCAATGGCCCGAAAACCGCTCTTTACCCTAATCAGCTTCGGCGAACTAGGCAAATCGCCCGATAGGCTCACCACAACTCCATCAGGCGCACGCCATGGGGCAAGGTCGCAAGATAGGCGCCCCCGCCAGATGTGGCGATGGTATATCCGAGGCGTGCAAGCCGCCTCTGACGGGTTTGAAAACTCTCGTGGCTGCTCACGATCGGTCCGACAAGCGCCTTGATCTGATTGCGCACAACAGGGTCACATCGTTGTATCATCGCTCACCCCATCAGCACACAAAGATCATTGCCGCGCAAAAGTGAAGTCACATAAGCGCCCTTCTCCGTATCGCGGATCGCATAGCCATAGCCGCGCAGGCGGTGCTTCCACTCCCGATCCGACACGGCCATCTTGCGCTCGTGAAGGACAACGTCTCGTATCGTTTGAATATCAGTCATCATTTTTCTGCTCCTTTACCACATTGCTGAAAACACACTGTTTACAAAATCAGCATTGTTCGCAGCTGTGGCGCAGGTTTAGCCAAAAAGAGGAATTTTAACGATTGTGAAGGTCATATTAAGGCAGATCAGCCCTTTAGCCCTGCTTCTGCCTCAATCTGGCGGCGCGATTTGCGCTCCCGCTCTGTGGCAGACTTGAGCTGCCCACAGGCCGCCATGATGTCTTCACCACGCGGGCGCCGAATGGGCGAGGAATAGCCCGCCTTGTAAACGATCTCGGCAAATTTCTCGATCTGCGCCTGATCAGAACGCTCATAGGCAGAGCCGGGCCATTCGTTGAACGGAATCAGATTGATCTTCGCAGGTATGCCCTTGATCAGCTTCACGAGACGGCGCGCATCCTCCAAAGAGTCGTTCACCCCCTTTAGCATCACATACTCAAAGGTGATCCGCTCAGAATTGGAGAGCTTGGGGTATTCGCGCAGCGTCTGAAGCAGCGTCTCGATGTTCCAGCGCTTGTTGATCGGCACAAGCACATCGCGCACCTCATCTGTCGTGGCATGAAACGAAACCGCCAGCAAACAGCCGATCTCTTCCGCCGTCTTGGCAATCTCGGGCACAACCCCCGAGGTCGAAAGCGTGATGCGGCGGCGCGACAGGGCAATCCCCTCCCCGTCCATGGCGATTTTCATAGCGTCGCGCACGTTGTTAAAGTTGTAGAGCGGCTCGCCCATGCCCATTAACACGATGTTGGAAAG
>P_2C_Liq_1_UnCtyDRAFT_1000823_pt1 | contig 12693 bp, 12 predicted proteins | sample Pon2CUnioCityCA_2_FD_10234 | JGI IMG/M metagenome (IMG submission 10234)
TTGGGCACCTCTTTCTGGTTATATTATGACTAAAATGTACAAAGGTAAAGAAGGTAAAATTGCAGGTATTGTAAGTATACTAGAAGAAATTATTCCGTTTTCTGATATCGTACCAACTTTTACAATTATGTGGATTTACACCTACCTAATCAACAAGGAGAGAGCTAATGAAATTGTGGGTGATTAGTTTTATTTTTTAAATAAAAACCCCAAACCTAATCTTGATAAAAACTTCTTCTCAAACTCCCAAAAGAAAGCAAATTGACCAAATAACCAACCTACAAGTGGCAAAGTGAGTTGATAAATTGGAAAGATTAATAAAATTCTTAATGGCCAATAAATCCAACCAGAAATTGTTTCTGGATTTAAACCTAAAAAATTAGTGACTGGTTTTGCAACCCAAGCTGCAAATGAACCATTGACAGCAAAAGCACAAAAAATAAATAAAATTGCCCAGTTACTTTCTATTCCCCAACGTTCTTTTAATTTTTCCATTACGTATTAAGCCTCTTTTTTTGCTGTTCTAAACATTAACCAAATTCCTATTAAAACTAATGGAATACTTAAAACTTGTCCTGTATTTAACGGACTAAAAAACCATTCTTCACCACGTTGCTGCACTTGTGGTTCTTTTAAGAATTCAATGACAAATCGTAACGACCAAAGTACTACCATAAATAAACCAAATAAGAATCCTGTTTGATTCTTTTTATCCGTTTTCCAATATAAATACCACATGGCAAAAAACAACACTAAATAACTAAATGCTTCATATAATTGTGTTGGATGTCTTGGTACAGTTTCTCCTGCTGCTTTAAAAATTACACCAAAGTTAGAACCTGTTTCTTTTCCGTAAATCTCTGAATTAAAAAAGTTTCCAAAGCGGATAAAAAAACCTGCTAAAGCAACCATAATCCCCAATCTATCTAAAATAAACAACCAAGGTTTTTGCAAATGTTTTTTTGCATAAAAGTACATTGCAATAGGAATTGCAATTGCAGCTCCATGACTTGCAAAACCAGTAAAACCTGTAAACTTCCAAGAACCATTTATTTGTTTAAATGGTAAAATTATTTCTAACAAATGGTTTTGGTAATAATCCCAACTGTAAAAGAAAACATCGCCTAAACGCATACCAATTAACATAGATACAAACACGTACATAAAAATTGTGTCTAACTTCTCAGCAGGAATTTTATCTTCTACATAGATTTTTTTCATTAACCGTAAACCTAATAAAAAGGCGGCTACAAACATTAAACTATACCAACGAATGGTGAAAAATCCTAAATCTATTCCTATTGAGGGATCCCAAGTAATTGCTAAAAAGCTCATATTTTATGTATTTCTTGTCATTGCGAATGTAATGAAGCAATTTATATTATAAAAAGATTACTTCGTGATTCTTCTTGGTAATGACGTTTATTATTTCTTTTTTTCTGGAACAGGATCGTAACCACTTCCTCCCCAAGGATGACAACTAAAAATTCTTTTTAATGCCAACCATCCTCCAGAAAATAATCCGTGTTTCTGCAATGCTTCTACGGTATAATGAGAACACGTTGGGCTATATCTACAAGTTGCTGGTGTAAAAGGTGAAATTGCCATTTGATAAAAACGAACCAACAAAATAAATGGATATGACAATATTTTTTTCAAAGAATAATGATTTTAATCCTGAGATTTCTTAATTGTTCATCTTTCGAAATGACATTCATAATTCTTAATTGATTGAAAAAGTTGTGCCTTCTTTGCCATCTTTTAATTGAATACCCAATGCCACCAATTCATCTCTAATTTGATCTGACAATGCCCAATCTTTATTTTCTCTTGCTTCTTTTCTTAGTTTGATTAACAACTCCACTACTCCACTTATTTTATCTGAACTGTCTTGAGTTGCTTCATTCATCAAGCCTAAAACATCAAAAACAAAAACATGAATTGTTGTTTGTAACTCCTCTAAATCTTCTGCTGTCAGACTTGCTTTATGTTCTCTAATTTGATTGATTACTTTAACGGCTTCAAACAAATGTGAAATTAAAATAGGTGTATTAAAATCATCATTCATAGCTGCATAACAATCTGCTTTCCATCCTTGCACATCAAAAGTTGATGTTTTTCCTGCTTCTATTTTAGATAAAAAGTTCACAGCTTCCATCAATTTAGAATGTCCTTTTTCTGAGGCTTCTAAGGCATCACCAGAAAAATCTAAGATGCTCCTATAATTGGCTTGCATGTTAAAAAAGCGAACCACAGATGCTGAAAATGCTTTTGGTAAAACATCATTATCTCCTGTTAAAATTTGATTTGGTAAAATATAATTACCTGTAGATTTTGCCATTCTTTGTCCGTTTAGAGATAGCATATTGGTGTGCATCCAATAATTTACGGGTTTTACACCAGAACAAGTTTGTGACTGTGCAATTTCGCACTCATGGTGTGGGAATTTTAAATCCATTCCACCTCCATGAATATCAAATTGTTCGCCTAAATATTTTGTACTCATCACAGAGCATTCTAAATGCCATCCTGGAAAACCATCACTCCATGGAGAAGGCCAACGCATAATATGGCGTTCATCAGCTTTTTTCCAAAGTGCAAAATCTTGTGGATTTTTCTTGTCAGATTGACCGTCTAAAGTTCTAGTATTATGTATTAAATCTTCGACTTTTCTTCCTGAAAGAATTCCGTAATTTCCTTTTTTATTGTATTCGTGAACATCAAAATATACAGAACCATTTACTTCGTAAGCAAACCCTTTTTCAATGATTTCTTTAATCATTTCTATCTGCTCAACTATATGACCTGTTGCAGTAGGTTCAATACTTGGTGGTAAAAAGTTGTAATTTTTTAAAACATTATGAAAATCTACGGTATACATTTGAACCACTTCCATAGGTTCTATTTGTTCTAAACGTGCTTTTTTGGCTATTTTATCTTCACCTTGTTCAGCATCATTTTCTAAATGACCTGCATCAGTTATATTACGCACATAACGTACTTTATAACCCAAATGTAATAAATATCTGTATACCACATCAAAGAACATAAACGTTCTTACATTACCCAAATGCGCATTGCTATATACAGTAGGACCACATACGTACATACCTACATATCCGTCTGTTATGGGTTTGAAATCCTCTTTAGTTTTGGTAAGAGAATTGTATACTTTAAGTTGATTTTCTTTGTAGAGTTCCATTAAAAAAGTGACTATTTACAGGCGATAAATATAGGCACTTTGCAGCGAATAGCGAAATGGAAAGTGTTAGAAGTTTGGTAATAAAAAAAGCAGTATTATTTAATGATTAGACTACTATATTCGCCATTTACTTTTATCAAATTATTTTTTGGAGCATTTTTTGTGATACGAACTACATTCTTATTATCAAGTTTAATTTTGTTTACATTATACTTAAAATTTGTTTTGGTATTTCCCAACATTAATGTAGCATTAGATTGACTTAAATTGAGTACAAAGCCACCAAAATTTGGATCGAAGCTTTCAATTAATAACTCCCCAAACTTATCTGTAAGATTTACATTCTCATTTATTCTTAGAATTTTTACTCCAGAAGAATTGTTTGACAAAGTAGTATTAGTAACTGATGCAATTTTTGCATCAGTTACATTGTTTAGAAATAGTGTACAAGCATTTAAGTTGTTAATTGTAACTGGAGAGTAATCTACAGTTAACCTTCCTCCTACTAAATCATTTGCATTAAAAGAACCGTATTTGACGTTCCCTGAAGCAACTGTATTTGGTAGTTTTACTTTACAATGGCGTGTGTTTAAATCGAAAGTAGCTTTTTTAGGAACTTTAATTTCTAATCTTTTTCGTATTTTAATTTTTTTACCATTTATAATTACTTCATTGTTGTTAGAATTGTATTTCAGTTTTAACTTTTTAATTTCTTGTCTTGCTTTTTCTAATTTTTTCTTAATTTTTTCTTTATCAATTTTTTTAAATTTTAATTTTGCTTCCTCAAGGTGTTTTTTTAATTTTTCCTTATTAATAAATTTTATATCTTTTTTTGATTTTAAAAAAGTCTCTTTTAATTCTTTATATTTTTTACTTTTTTTAAACTTCTCCCATTCTTTTTTTGTTTTGATAACAATATGCTCATCATCATTATGATATTCAAACGAATACCTTCCATTTCTTTTCATATTATTTTCTAAATCTTCCATAGAGTCAAAATGAAAATCAAAGTCAAAATCGAAATCAAAATCAAAATCAAAATCCATATCAGGAATTTCTATATTAAATTCAGGAATTTGAAAATCAAAATTCATATTTTCAAAATAAGCAAAATTATTTTTAAAATTACCTATACCATTTCCCTTAGAAGTGATTTGTACTTTCCTTTTATTTCCTAAGGCTTCAAAATCCCAATTTTTAAAATACTTTTCTGCCTCTTTTTTAGACAGTCCTTCAAGCTCTATATATGCATCAACTTGTACTTGATTTTTATTCCAAGTTGTTACATTAATATCTGTATTGGTGGCATTAATTTCTATGACCACGTCTTTATTTACGTTGAAATTTTCTGTAATATTTTTATCAAACTTCTGCGCAAATGCTGTTCCTAAGAAACAGATGGCCGTAAAAGTGATAATTTTTTTATATAATTTGTGTTTCATTTTTATTTAAATTTTTAAGTTGTTTTAATTGCTTTTTCAAGCGTTTTAACAGCTGTAAGCGTAATTGTAAATTACGTATCAATGCATCTATTGTAGCGTCATTAACTCCTTTTGTATTGAGCTCTTTAGTTAATGATTTATATTCTTTGGTGAGTTCTGCAATTTTTAACAGATATCCATCTATAATTTCTTTGTTTTCCTCAGTAAGTTCTAGCTCACTGATTTCTAAATTTATACTGTTTGTATAATAACTTTCTATGGTTTGAAACTCGGGTGATATATTTCCTAAGGTAATTTCTTTAGGTGTTGTTTTTGGGTCTTCTTCTATTGTATTAGTAGGATAGTAATTGATAGCTAAACTCACTAATAAAACAATTGAAGCTGCTATAGATAACCATTTAAAATTTGTCTTTTTTGGATGTTGCTGCTGTATTTCTTGCTGCAATAGATCTTTAAATTTTGATGAATGATTTACTGATAATTCAACGTTATCTTCTTTATATCCTTTTAATAAATCTCTAATATCCTTCTGCATAACTCGTATTTTTTAATTGTTCTTTCAGTATTTTTTTACCTCTTAGCAGGTGTGTTCTTGATGTGTTTTCGGTAATTTTTAAAATGCCTGAAATCTCCTGATGATCATAACCTTCTACCAAATATAAAGTCAGTACCAACCTGTATTTTTCTTTTAAATTGTTGATAACTTCAACAATTTTATCAACACAAATATCACTCTCTACGTTCCAATCTTCATCATTATCTAGCGTGTAAACCTCTTCATTAATAGAAACTAATTCTAACTTTTTCTTCTTTAAATAATCTATACTTTGATTGATTACAATTCTTTTTAACCAGGCACCAAAAGCGACTTCATTTTTATAGCTGTTAATATTTTTATATGCTTTTATAAATGCTTCTTGCATAACATCTTCAGCTAAAAAACGATCTTTCACATACCGAAAAGCGATATTAAGCATTGCCTGACAATACAAATTATACAACTGCATTTGCGCTTTAGCATTGTTGTTTTTGCATTGGTCAATGATTGGTTGATGTAACTGTTTGGTTTTACTCATTGATACTTTCTTGTCTTAAAGACGATACATTTTTTGCAGTGTTGCAAAAAGAGAGAAATATTTTATATTTATTACGAAGCCTATAGAGGTACTTTAATTATGGCAGTTGTTCCAGTTTCTGGACTTGGCTGATAATTGATTGTTCCATTGACCATATCTACCCTACTTTTGATGTTTAACACACCATGTCCTTTTTTACTTTTATTTTGCATTCCTACTCCATTATCTTCAATCATCAACACTAAATTTTTGTCTTGTTTGTATAATAAAACATTTACCTCTGTTGCATTTGCATGCTTTACAACATTGTTTATTAACTCTTGTAAAACCCTGTATAAGCTAATTTCTATACGTTCATCAAAACGTTCATTTACTTCAAAATGTTCTAATTTGTAGTTGATGTCAGAATATTGAAAAGTTCCATGAAGTAAGTCATTTATTGCTTCTATCAGTCCGTTTTCCATTAAAGATCTTGGCATCATTTGATGTGAAATGTTACGAATTTCATCCGCAGATTTTGCACAATTATCAAGTATTTTGGTCAGTGCTTCTTTTTTGCTAGGATCTGTTTCTTTTTCTTTAACATGATCTATTGCCATTTTTAACGCTGCCATTTCTTGACCAATACCATCATGCAAATCTTTAGAAATTCTTTTACGCTCATCTTCTGATGCTTTTACCACAGCTTCAAAACCTTTTTCTTTTTCAGCTAAAATTACAGCTTGTAATTTTTGCTTTTGTTGTGCCTTGTTTTTATTGTAAAATAACAATGTTCCCAAAACTAAAAACCCTAAACCTCCAATTAATAAAAGTTGTATATTTCTTTGAGAGGCAATGGTTGCTTTTTGTGTTTGCAGTTCTAAGTTTTGTTCTGTGATTTTATTTTCTTTTTCAGCCGTTTTGTATTTTACTTCTAAATTAGATATTTTATTCAAATTGTTTTCGTTGATAATAGAATCTCGATAAATACTTTTTAATTTAAAATATTCTAATGCTTTTTTAGCATTGTTTCTTTTGGTTTCTAACTCATATAGATAATTGTAATTATCTACCAAGTTTAATTTATCTTTTAATTCCTTAAATAAAATGAGACTTTCTTTTAAAACTTTTTCTGATTTTTGAAACTGATTGATGTTATAATATGCCTCACCTATATTCATTTTTGCAATTCCAGTAGCAACTTTGTCTTGATATTCTTCTGCTAATTTTAGAGACTTTTTATAATAACTGATTGCTGTGTTAAAATCATTTTTGTAGAAATAAATGGCTCCAATATTAGAATATAATGCGGCAATACCCTCCAAATGAATAGTAGCATTTACTAATTTTTCTGCCTTTTTATAAACCTTTAAAGATTCATCTAATTTTCCAAACATCAGAAGCATATTTCCTTTCTCCAGATATACAGGAGATAAAACATCATTATTCAGTTTCTTTTCTATAGCTATTCGTTCTGCTTTTTCTACTTGTTTTAAAGCGTCTTTATATTTTTTTAATCGCCAATAATTTTGACCAATAGCCAAATCTGCCATTACTCCAGTAACAGTATCTTTATTTTGATAAGATAAGTCTCTTGATTTAAAAAAATAATCCATAGAAATTTCAAAATCACCCAAAAACTTATAAATAACACCAAGTCTTTGATATGCTTTAGCCTTTAGCAAAGGATTGTCTATTTTTTCTGCAACTACTAAAGCTTTATGTTGTTGCTGCTTTGCTTTATCATAATCTCCTTTTTGAGAATAAAAAACACCTAAAGAAGAATTATATCTAGACAACCAAAGAGAATCTGTAGGTTTTATTGCATTCTTTAATTTTTCTAGATAAAATGTCATTGAATCTAATTGCGAATATTGTGTTCTAACAATACGTTCATAAAGAAATTCCAATTCTTTTTGATAGCGATCTTGTGCGCTAATATTATTGAAAAGCAGCAATAAAAAAGCAAAATAAAGTAGTATTTGTCTTATTTTCATAGCAATAGAAAAAATGAAAGTTAGTTTATGCAAAATATAAATTTTATTTTTCAAATCAAAAGTTTACTTTTACAATGCATGTTCACCAATAAATTTACTTTGCAAGAAAAAGATGGAGTTTCTCAACCAGAAACGACCAGTAAATTGAGTGCAGAAAAAATTAAGCTAAATAGAGCCAAAAAAAATTCTGTAGATGAGTTTGTGTCAAAAATCTTAGGTGGAAACATTACGTTTTTAAGTCGTGCTATTACTTTGGTAGAAAGTACAAATCAAAAACACCAGCATAAAGCTAACGAAATTCTAGAACGTTGTTTGCCTCATGCAAACGATTCCATTCGAATTGGAATCACTGGAGTACCAGGAGTTGGTAAAAGTACGTTTATAGAAGCATTTGGAAAGTATTTAACTTCTCAAGGAAAGAAAGTTGCAGTTTTAGCAGTTGATCCAAGTAGTTCTGTAAATAAAGGTTCTATTTTAGGTGATAAAACTAGGATGGAACAATTGGTTATGGATAACAACGCTTTTATTAGACCTTCACCTTCTGGAACTTCTGTAGGTGGTGTTGCTCAAAAAACTAGAGAAAGTATTATTCTTTGTGAAGCTGCTGGTTTCGATACCATTTTAATTGAAACAGTGGGTGTTGGGCAGTCTGAAACTCTGGTACATTCTATGGTTGATTTTTTCTTACTATTAAAATTGGCTGGTGCAGGTGATGAATTACAAGGTATTAAACGCGGAATTATAGAAATGGCAGATGCAATTGTCATTAACAAAGCAGATGGAGATAATGAAAAAAATGCTAAAATTGCCAAAGTTGAGTTTAACAGAGCATTGCATTTGTACCCGCTTAAAGAAAGTAATTGGCAACCTAAAGTAATCACTGCTAGTGCTTTGAAAAACAAAGGAATAGACAAAGTAGATGAAATAATTAAAGCATATCTTAAGTTGACAAAACAAAACAAGCATTTTTATAAAAATCGAAATGAGCAAAACAAATACTGGCTGTTGGCAACTATAGACCAACAATTAAAAGCCAATTTTTACAATAGCCCAAATATCAAAACAGCATTAGCAAAAGAAATTGAGAATTTAGAAAACGGTAAAACAACCCCTTTCAACGCAGCAACTAGGCTATTAAAATTGTAATCTACAAACGAAAGTCTAATGTAAATCTTTATAATGTTCAACTGCATAATCGCCCCAATTGGCAATAGCATTTAATAAAGGGATTAAAGTTTTCCCGAGCGGAGTTAATGAATATTCTACTTTTAATGGGGGTTTGCTGGTATATACTTTTCGCTTTATTATTTTATCCTCCTCTAATTTTTTTAATTGAAGACTTAACGTTCGCTCCGTGACCATGGGCATTTCTTTTCTCAATTCATTATATCTTAATTTTCCTTCAATTAAATGATATAAAATTACAGTTTTCCATTTACCCCCTATTAATCCCATCGTTACACTTGCGCAACAAGGGTATTCTTTTCCGTTTATTTGATACATATTGATAAAATTTTAAAAAAATGATACTATCACTTTTGACCGTTATTGTGAGAAAACAAAACTATACATAATTTTGCTACTATAAAAAATATAGTATAAATATGAAAACACCTAACATTTCTAAAGAAGAAATTATTAACGCATTTAAGTTTAGACACGCTACAAAAGAATTTGATTCTACTAAAAAATTATCTGAAGAGGATATTCGTTTTATTTTAAAAACCGCCAATTTATCTCCGAGTTCTTTTGGGTTTGAGCCTTGGCATTTTGTTGTTGTTCAAAATAAAGAATTACGAGAATTACTAAAACCTGTTGCTTGGGGTGCCCCAGATAAATTAGATACAGCTAGTCATTTTATTTTGGGGTTAAGTATGAAAGCTACAATGACAAAATGGAATACTGATTATATTTCTTACATGATGAATGAAGTTAAGCAAATGCCAGAAGATGTTGTTAAAATGTACACAAACTTTTATAAGACATTTCAAGAAAACGATTTTAAATTAGACACAGATAAGAAACTTTTTGATTGGGCTTCGAAACAAACTTATATTGCTTTGGCTAATATGATGACGTCTGCAGCTTTAATTGGTATTGACAGCTGTCCTATTGAGGGGTTTCATCAAGAAAAAACAGAAACGGTATTGAGAGAAAAATTTGATATTGATACAAATAAGTACGGATTATCTTTTATGGCCGCTTTTGGACATCGAAAAGAAACTCCTTCACATCCAAAAACAAGAAGAAATTTAGAAGATATTGTAACTTGGACATAAAAAGTTATTCTTATCATTTCCTTACATTGCAAATCATAATTTATATAATTGCATAATACTGACTATAGTAGCTATATTTAAAGCAAAGAACTAGAAAAAAAATGGTAAAAACTGATTTACTGATGATTATAAAGATTTTTGCTGCAACAGAAAAGTTGTATAAATCATGATTTGCATTTAGGATAATTTATTCTTGTTTTATAAAAATTGGAAATCTAGATAATTTATAGTCAAAGGATATATAATGAACATTTGGTATATTAAGTTAAATCAATAGATAATAAAATAGAAGATTTTACTTTATATGAATGATATAAACTCTGTAGTACAGTAGGCAAAACATTTATTATTTAACGTTATAAATGTATTTATTTTATATTTTTTGATCTACACATGAAAATGATTGGCTACAATTTGCTTTATTTTTCGATTTAATGATTTTAAAGCATTATAACTAGTGTGTTCTAAAACAATAACAACCAAATCATCCTCTAAATAATTGGTTAATGCAGTGCTAAAACCATTCCACTTACCATGATGATAAACCTTTTTTTGGTTTTTTGGGTCTATTCGAAATCCAAAACCATAAGGTACCTTTCTACCGTAAATAGTTTCTCCTTTAGCATACATCAATTCTAAAGATGCTTTGGTTAATAGTTTTCCTGAATTTAAACCATAAGTCCATTTAAACAGATCTTCTGTTGTAGAATACACATTTTTATCTCCTACAACGGCATCATTTACAGTATTTCCGATACTAATGTGTTTCCAACCTCTATACAAACGAAAACCTTTTAATTGATTATCAGGAACAACATCATCTACAGCACTATACACATAAGAGTTTTTCATATCTAAAGGCTCAAAAATATTCTTTTGTAGAAAGTTGTTAAAAGAAGTACCTGAAACCTTCTCAACGATAGAAGCCAAGACAAAATAAGCGGTGTTAGAATAATCAAAATTACGTCCTGGTCTAAAAAAACGACCAACATCAGATGATGTTAAGAGTTGCATCATATCACTATTTGTGGGTGGCACTTTTTTGTGCCATTGATGCTCTGCAACCCAAAAATATTTCGGTAATCCCGCAGTATGATTTAGTAGGTTTTTAATAGTGATGTTCTCATACGGAAAATCAGGAAAATACCTATTTACAGTATCTGTAATCTTTATTTTGTTACGTTCTGCCAACAACATAATGGCAGCAGCTGTAAACTGTTTACTTACTGATGCCAATTGAAAAGTAGAAGCTGATTTGATACGACTTTTTTTTCTAAAATCTGCATAACCTATCTGGTTGTTGTATACTATTTTTTTATTTTTTGCAACCAATATAGCCCCATGAAAATCGTGTCTTTTATTAATTCTTTGTATTAGTGAATCTAGTTTAAGATTAACAGTTTTGGTAAGGTCTTTAGGATAATACTCAACAGAAACAATTGGTTCTTTAGCAGTAGACTTTTTAGCAATGGGTGCCTCAGCTACTACTTCTTTTTTTTTAACTCCAGAAGTATTTTGAGAAAAAAGAAAGAGGCTAAAAATAGCCAAAAGACTGATAAAGATTTCTTTACTATACTTTTTCAAAAAGGGGGAATTTAAAATTAGGTAAATTTAGTCATATTATTTTTAATTCCAAATTCTAATTTTTATGTGTTCAAAAACGAAGTATTTATTTTAAAAAAACATTTAACTAATATTACTCCAGATTTTAGAAGATCTGCTCATTTTAGCAAACGCTTTTTGAATAAAAATATTTTCTTCACTTGATAAATTAGGATCTTCCTGTAAAAGAGATATTGCTGTATTTCTTGCTAATACTAAAATATTGGTGTCTTTCACCACATCAGCAATTTTAAGACTTAGAACCCCACTTTGTTGTGTACCCATAATATTTCCAGGTCCTCTTAACTTTAAGTCTACCTCAGCAATTTTAAATCCGTCTGAGGTTTCTGTCATTGTTTTGAGTCTTGTTTTTGCTTCTTCAGATAATTTGTAACTCGATAATAATATGCAATAACTCTGGTCTGCTCCTCTGCCTACTCTACCTCGTAATTGATGCAATTGACTCAACCCAAAACGTTCTGCACTTTCAATAACCATCACACTAGCATTAGGTACATTAACTCCAACTTCTATAACAGTTGTAGCCACCATAATTTGTGTTTCTCCTTTTACAAAACGTTGCATTTCATACTCTTTGTCAGCAGGTTTCATTTTTCCGTGTACAATACTAATTTGATAATTTGTTGACGGAAATTCTCTAGAAATACTTTCATATCCATCCATTAAATCTTTATAATCCATAGCTTCAGATTCTTGAATTAATGGGTACACCACATACACTTGCCTGCCTTTAGCAATTTCATCTTTTAAAAATTTAAATACTGATAATCGATTACTGTCAAAACGATGTACCGTTTTTACTTCTTTTCTTCCTGGTGGTAATTCATCTATTACAGAAATATCTAAATCACCATACACAGACATGGCTAATGTTCTTGGAATTGGTGTGGCTGTCATCACTAAAATATGCGGAGGAAGAGCGTTTTTAGACCACAATTTTGCTCGTTGTTTTACCCCAAAACGATGTTGTTCATCAATAATAGCAATTCCTAAATTTTGAAATTGTACTTTATCTTCTAGTAATGCATGTGTGCCTATTAAAATATGTAAACTTCCGTTTTCTAAAGCTTCGTGAATTACTCTTCTTTTTTTGGT
>P_2C_Liq_1_UnCtyDRAFT_1000824_pt1 | contig 12656 bp, 7 predicted proteins | sample Pon2CUnioCityCA_2_FD_10234 | JGI IMG/M metagenome (IMG submission 10234)
CAGCGGCGATTTGTCAACATTGCTCAATATCGCCGTCGTGTCTGGCGTATCTTGGTCAAATCGTACTTTCAAGGAAAAGTTGGCACAAATCGGGATATTCTGGATCTCGGCTGTGGTTGGGGTGAATTTATCAATCAGATTGAGGCAAATCGCAAGTATGCCATGGATCTCAACCCCGATGCTGGCGAATATCTTGATCAAGATACTCAGTTTTTACATCAAGACTGTTCCCAAGCCTGGCCCCTCCCCGATGATGCCTTAGATCTGGTGTTCACGAGTAATTTCTTGGAACATCTGTTGTCCAAAGAAAGTTTAAGCGATACTCTGTCTGAAGCCTATCGCTGCGTCAAGCCGGGAGGACAAATGATCTGTTTAGGACCCAACTTAAGATATACCGGAGGGGCCTACTGGGATTTCTTTGATCATCATTTACCGTTAACGGATGCTTCGATGTCGGAGATTCTTGAACTTAAGGGGTTCAAGGTGACAACTTGTATTCCTCGATTTCTTCCCTACACGATGGCCAATGGACGCCAACCTCCGCTTTGGACGGTTTCTGTCTATTTGTCGCTTCCGTTTGTTTGGCAATTTTTGGGTAAACAATTCTTAGTGATTGCCTCGAAACCACAAAACTAACATCTTTTATCCTACAAGCTATAGTCTCATTTCCATGAGTTCTTGACGTGATGACTTCGAAGCAATTCAACTCCTTCAGTTGGTTGACTATCCTTTATATTTTACCGGTTTTAGCAACCCTAGCCTTTGTTTATCGCTTCGGTGTTGATGTTCCTTTGATGGACTCATTTAGCTTGGTGGGATTATTTCATAAAATTCACCTAGAAACTGTAAGTTTTTCAGATTTTTGGGTTCCTCATAATGAGCATCGAATGCTTATCCCTCGCGTTTTTATTGCAGCCTTTGCCTTTGCCACAAATTGGGATATTAAACTACAGCTATATTTAAATGTTCTTGTGGCTGTTTTGGCTGCGATATCGTTGTCTTGGATTTCTCGACAGCAAAGCCTCAACAATCCTCAAACCAATAACTGGCGAAGTTTTGCAGATGTTATTACGGTTGTTCTGTTGTTTTCTTTAGTGCAGTATGAGAACTGGATCTGGGAATTTCAACTTGCCTGGTTTTGGAAAACTCTCTGCTTAGTGCTAATTGTTGCCCTTTTACAATATCCCAACCCCCATCGCTGGCTTGATAAGGGATTTATTTTATCCGCCATTTTTGGTTTATTCATGAGTTTTTCAGGGGCTCATGGTTTATTAATTTGGATTGCCGTATTTCCATTGGTTTGGGTTCGTAGCGAAATTTGTGAGCATCCTCGATTGCAACAAGTAATCTGGTTGATTCTATTTGTTGGTTCTGTTTTGTTATATGTGAGCGGTTCTGATCAAGCTGATACGGGTCTTGATCGTGCCTATCTTTTAAAACATCCGCTCGAAGCAATTCCATTTTTTCTGGCTATATTAGGGCGAATTTTTTCTACAAATCCTAATATTGCAAGTTGGGCGGGACTGGTTATGTTGTTGGGGTGTGGCTTGAGTTTTTGGTGTTTCTGGACTCAGAAAAAGTATCGGTTAGAAATTGCAGCCTGGCTCTCTCTGTTGCTGTTTCCCCTAGGTTTTGCGGCAATCACAACCGTAGGCCGTGCTGTGTTAGGCATTGGAGGTGCGTTGCCATCTCGTTATACAACGGTCACCATTTTGATGCTAATTGGCTTGATTCATATTGCTCGGATTTGTTGCCAAAGGCAGCCTTGGCGGCTTCTCTATGGGGTGATAGCGGTTGTGTTTGCTGTTTTTTCTATTTCTCGGTCGTTTGATGCTTTAGATGCGGGAAATGTATTGTATAAAGAACGAGTTTTAGGTCAACAGTGCTTCAGCTTAGTTGAGTATATAGAACCATCATCAACAAGCTGCCTTCTCATGCTTTTTCCTGATGTCGAGCCGCTGATATCGATCTGGTATCCACAATTAGACCAATTAGGTTTTTTTGAATTTGTTGACCAGGCTGAGTTCTTGGATATGCCAACGGAGTCCCATGGACTGATTGACACCCCTCAAGGGGATGAGGCCATCTCTGTGACGGCTGAGCAAACCTTAGTTGTAGCAGGGTGGGCAATTTTCCCCGGTCGTCCTGAGACTCCTGAGATGGTCTTATTGTCTCAGAACGATCGCCCGGCCTTTTTTGCGGCTACCTTAGTCGATCATGAAAGCCCTGATTTAGTTGAGGCGTTTAATGTCCCTGAGTATGATCAAGCTCGTTGGCAAATTCAGCTCCCAGGGACGGTGTTCCCCGAAGGGATGACGACCGTTCGAGCTTGGATTTATGATGGCGATCGCAGTAGCTTTATCCCCTTAAGTACTTCAATCACCGTCAATCGTTGAGCGTCCCCGGCCAGGCGCCGTCGCTGGGATGACTCGGAGCCAGCTCCCTCTCTCTAGGACATAGCTGAGAACAATTGGCAATTACTTGGGCGATCGCCTTGACGGAATCGGAAATTTGGGACAAACTTATTAAAAGTCAACGTGCGTAGCTCAACATTTGTTAAGTTAGGCAAAGCCTTGAATCGTAACAAAACAATTTATTAAGATTTTATCCAAGACCGATTGAGTTCAGAAACTCCCGGTGGTCGTATTTCGCTGCCGGCATGGGTTCTGGCTATCGACCTCAAGGCATCTATGTTCCCCCTCGTGGTTATCCGGCTCTTATGGAAACACTCGAATTTACGATCTACCCCGATGGCAGAGTGGTCGAACAGGTGACCGGTATTTCCGGAGCCTCCTGTGCCGAGGTCACGGCTGCGATCGAGGAAAAACTCGGAATTGTTCTCAATCAAGAGAAAACCTCGGAGTTTTACCAACAAACCCAGGAAAATTCGGCAACAACAGCGGCTCAGGCTCAATCCTACAGCCAATGGTAAGTGTTTGCCGGTTCCTTTGTCTCATCTGTTGTCCCTAACATTTAGCAAATTCCTCGCCAAGCTATGTCTCACTTTAGTCATATCAAAACCCAAATCCGTGACCTCGATGCCTTACAACAGGCTCTGACGGAACTGAAACTGGACTGGAAAGCCGGTCCCAAGGATGTTCGCGGCTATCGCGGCCAGGTTCATTCGGCGGCGATCGTTGTCGAACAGGACAATGGCTACGATATCGGATTTAGCTGGAACGGACAGGCCTACGACCTGGTGGCTGACCTGCAATTCTGGAATCAGCCGATTCCCGTGGAACGCTTTTTAAGCAAAATCACCCAACAGTATGCCTTCTCGACGGTGATGCAGGAAACTGCTAAACAAGGATTCCAAGTTTCAGAACAACAAACCCAAACAGACGGTTCAATTCGTCTGGTGTTGCAACGCTGGAGTTAATTATGACCGATGCCCCAAATCTACAACAGCAGGTCTCTGAAGACCGTTCAGGCTGGGAACCCGAACTCGGCGGCTCTTTACGGGAGCATCCTGGACGGTCTGGGTTCGAGCCGGAATTAGGGGGGGCGTTGCGTGAAAAGGGCGTGTATGTCGATGAGGTCACCTGTATTGGCTGTAAACATTGCGCCCATGTCGCCCGTAATACCTTTTATATTGAACCGGATTACGGGCGAGCGCGGGTGGTGAACCAAGATGGTGAGCCTGAAGAGGTGATCCAAGAGGCCATTGATACCTGTCCAGTGAACTGTATCCACTGGGTTGAGTATGAGGAACTCAAGGAACTTGAGGCCGAACGTCAGCATCAAGTGATTCCTGTGGCTGGGTTCCCGGTGACGCGCGGCGCGATTGTCTCGGCTCAACGCCGTAAACGCCAACAAAGTTCGTAATCGAGTTAGCGAAAGCGGAACATTCGCATCAGGAGTCTTGACTCTTGGTCGAATGTTCCGTTTTTTACTGGCTGTGATGGGAATGGGGTTATGGCATTCGTGTCGCTAAACTACACTTAACCCCCTCACCACTCCAACCATGCTCGCCAACGATCCCCTCTACATCACCCCGGAAGACTACCTCGCCGCTGAGGAAATCAGCCCCATTCGCCACGAATACCGCGATGGTGAAGTCTTCGCCATGACAGGCGGGACACAGGCGCATCACACGATTGTTGGCAACTTATTCTTCGCACTCAAAACTCACTTACGGAGTTCTGGCTGTCGCACCTTCGCCGAAGGGATGAAAACCCGCGTTGAAGCCAGCAATGCTTTCTACTATCCCGATATTGCCATCACCTGCGACGATCGCGATCGCCAGCCTCAAAGCCAATACATCGAATATCCCCGCCTCGTTATCGAAGTTCTCTCTCCCTCGACGGCTCGTTTCGATCGCACTGAAAAATTCGCTGACTACCGCACTATCCCCAGCCTAGAAGAATACGTCCTCGTTTCGAGCGATCGCCAGCAGGTTGAGGTTTTCCACAAAGGCGATCGTGGGAACTGGGCGATCGCAGCCAGCAGCGATCCCATCCAACTGGCGAGTGTCAATTGTGCGATCGCCCTGGCCGAGATCTATGAAGACACCGACATTCCGGCTACATTAGACGGTGAATCGGGAGTTGGTGGAGGTTTTTAAGGTGTGCATCGATCGCTGTTTTTGTGAGTTTGGAGATTTTAGCCCCCTGATTTTTGGAGAAACTGGGGGGCTGGCAATTTAAAAAATAACATCTAACACATCTTCAATCACATCCCCTGGAGAGGGTGAGTCATCACCATCATCACCACATTCTGTTTGGCGCGTCATGGTGAAGGGAATCGAGGCAAAGCTTTGGTAACGTTCTTCACGAAGATCGATGACTCCAGTCATTTCGCGATCGTCATTGGACACGCGGGCAAACACCTGACCTTCACCCGCCACCAGCGGCATCATTCCCTCAATTGAGTTCAACTGCCGCGTGCCAGTTCCATCACCACTGCTCATGTTGTAAAATCCCGAGATTGTCAGATTTTTCTCCTCATCTTCGGTGATATTTACTGTAGCGCGATAGGGCGGGCCGCCTTCGCTAAATCCTGAGTTGGAATTATAGATGAAATCTGATTCAGAATAATAGTTCCAAACGCCAGTTAACGAACAATATTCCTCAGTAATTTTTGTCATCTGATAGGTGACAGGCGAAGGTGCAGGGCGTCCCGGTTCGCTTTGAGCAGTCCACTCTAAAACACCAGACACGCCATCTTCAAAAATTTCGCCTTCCATGGCACAATTGCCGCGACAGCTCCAATCAAATCCAATTCGGTTCCCCGATCGCATCACTTCATTTGCGACTGGACTACCAGGTGTCGATTGCCAAACTTGAAGTCCAGTTGGCGTTTCTTCAAATTCGATTATTTGCTCGTAGCCATCGGAGGTTCTTTCGAGCATCCAACGTCCGGTGATGTCGGGAGAGTTTTGCGCGATCGCCTCAGACGGAAGTAACGTAGAAGTAATCGCCAATGCACTAAAAATCGCAGATTTCATAAAATTGTACCGTAATTCCATTGTTGAATCTGAGTTTATTGGAGTTTAGAAACCGGGTTTTCACTAAAGTTTACTGTTTCCTCGACAATGTTGTATAGAAACCCGGCTTCTGGTTTTAAAATGTGAATGTCGCGCGAATCGTGCCGATGAAAATATCATCATTACTAGAATCTTGGTTAGGATTGGGCAACCAAATCATTCCTGGTGTAATCGAGATGTAGTCGTTAAGTTGAAGCTTGTAAAATGCTTCGAGATGTAACGCCGGATCGTCCTCGAAAAACTCGTTGCTGTCCTCAAAATCAGTGAGGGTAGGTTGCAGTCCAAAAATGAGACCGCCGAGATTGCCGTCACCGCCAATATCAGGAAATGCGAGGGCGATCGCACCGTTCCAAATATCGCCATCGAGGTCGTTGTTATCGATGTGAACTGCCGTATAGCCCCCCCAGGCACTCACATGAAAACTGGGGGCGAGTTGCCACGCCAGTTGTAAACCGACAGAGTGGCTGTTGAGGGAATTGGTGGTGCCGATGCCATTGACCATGCGGGTTCCAGTAAAGCCAAAGTCGGTGTTGTCGAAGTTGCCACCGCCGTTGTTGAAGGCAAAGTTGCCGGAACTGAAATAGCCGTAGTTGTAGGTGAGTCCCACGCCGAAGGCATCGCTGGGGGTATAGGTGAGTTGGGTGAGAACGGCAAAATCGCCGTTGAACAAGCCGTGACCGGGGCTAGGGTCTTCGGCGTTAGCGGCGAGGTAGCCGGTGGAGAACTGAAGGCGATCGCTCGGTTTGAAGTTTAAGCCAATCCCCGCCCCACCGCCGAGGCGATAAATGGGGTTGTACTGACCGAAGGCACTGAGTGCGCCGTTACCGCCGTCGCCGTCGTCGAAGTAGGGGTTGAGGGTGGGGACGAAGTCGGCGAAGCGGGTTCCATTTGCGCCAAGGGTGAGGTCGAAGCTGTTGCCGATGGGGACGGTGTAGGCGAGGGTGTCGATTCTCACGTCGTTACCGGAGTCGCCGAAAGTTTGGGCGGCGAGAACTCCCTCAGCGGAGTTGCCGAAGTCGATATCGTCGTTGTTGCCGGTAAGGGCGTAGGGAATGCTGTTTCCCGCTTGGAGGCGGGTGAGGAGGCGATCGCGTCCCGTGAAGCTGGTGTGGAATTCCAAGCGTACCCGGTCTTGAAATACCGCTTCGTCGCTGCCGTCGTTACCCAGGGCAACGGCCAGGTTAAAGATGGCTTCCCCTTGAAGTTTAGTGGTGGTGGAAAACTGGTTGGCTTCCAGTTCCGAGACGCGGGCATCCAAGCCTTCGACGCGACCTTGGAGGGCTGCGAGTTCGGCGGCGAATTCCTCTTGTAAGCGGCGCACCGTGGCGAGGTCGGCGGGGTCGATGCTGTCACCGCCACCGACGAGTCCCACGATTTGGTCAAGGCAGGCGTTCAACCCCGCCGCCAATTCGTAGCGGGTCATGAAGCTATTGCCGCGATAGGTGCTGTCGGGGTATCCGGCGATGCAGCCGTAGCGTTCGACGAGGGATTGGAGGGCTTGGAATGCCCAGTCGGTGGGTTGTACGTCGCTGAGTTGGGAGACGGAGGTGACTTGGGCGTGGGTGGGTTGGGCGAGGAGGGGGGTTAGAGTCGCGATCGTTGCGAGGGTCAGGGATGCGTGATAGCGCATGAGCTTGATGGACAACAACAACGGTGAGGAGCGCAAATTGAGGGTGTGAGAAACGCGAGTTGGATGTGGTGGGAAATTTCCCAACTCATGATCGGTAGGATGGCCTTAGGTGGTAGTTGTGAAGAAGGGAGATAGACCGTACAGTTCGACGAACTCAGCGCGATCGTCAACTTGCTGGCTATCGTCTTCGTTCTCTGCGGTTGCTCCAAATGCCGAGCGACCTAGAACCACGTAGCTCTGTCCAGGAGCCTCGTTAAAGAAGTTTCCTGGCGCACCGATGAGAATGTCATCAAAGCCATCGCCATTGATATCGCCTGCGCTGCTGACGGCAGTTCCTGTAAGTGCGTCGATTTCGACTCCATCAATGGTGAAGCCGTTATTACCGTCTATCTCGTTCGTTTTGAGATTGCGGCTTGAACGACGCGATCGCCCAAATAAGACAGACACTTGACCGGAGTTGGCTTGACCGCTGGCATCTGCTTCAGATGCCCCCACGAGTAGATCGCTCATCCCGTCCCCGTTGATATCACCCGCGCTGCTAACCGAGACACCAGAGAAGTCACCGTCATTCGCTCCCTCAATAATGAAGCCGCCAGAGCCACCGAGCTTTGAAACATCGATGCGATCTGGCAGTTTCAAATCTGTGCCGAAGAGGACGTAGGTTTTACCTGCCGCGCTGTTACCATCATCATCTGCACCAAACGCGCCGACGATGAGATCGTTGAAGCCATCACCGTTGACATCACCAGCATCGCTGACGGTCGTACCGAGGAAGTTCGGGACATCAAAACCGCTGAGGGTAACGCCGTTTGTACCGTCGAGTTGAGCGAGATCGAACGTACCACCCATATCCTTGGAGCCGAAGACAATGTAGGTTTCGTCCGGTGCGGTGTTGTCTGGATTTGTAGCATCGGAGCCTATCGCGATGTCGGTCATGCCATCACCGTTAAAGTCGCCAGCATTGCTAACTGAGAGACCGGAGTTGCCATTGTTATCGACAATGATAAAGCCGTTGGAGCCGTCGATGCTTGAAACGTCCAGTGTGGCTCCAATTCCACCTTGCTGTCCGTAGATGACGTAGGTTTTGTTTTGGGCTTCACCGAATCCGCCGGGAGCACTCACGATGAGGTCGTCTACACCATCATCATTTATATCGCCACCACCGCTCAAGGCAAGACCGACGTAATCGAATTCGTTACTACCGCTGACTGTGAAGCCATTTTGACCGTTGAGGTTGGCAAGGTCGAAGCTGACTCCAAAGTCACCACCGCCGTAAACGACGTGGACGAGTCCGGCATCATTCAAACCATCAGGTGCAGCACCGGATGCGCCGATCGCCATGTCATCGATACCGTCACCATTGAGGTCTCCAACTGCGCTAATTGAACCACCTGCTAGGTCTTCGGCGGTCACGCCGTTAAGAACAAAGCCGTTGGAGCCGTCGAGTGTACTCAGATCGAGTTCGGCGCTAAAGCCGTTGTTGTGACCATAGACGATGTACGTTTGTCCAGCGGCGGCGCGATCTCCAGGGTCGGCAGTGAGTGCGCCCACAGCGAAGTCGTCAAAGCCATCGTTATTGATATCGCCTACATCGCTAACGGAGAGGCCGGTGAGGTCGCCTGCATCCGCGCCGTTAAGTTTGAAGCCGTTTTGGCCGTCGAGTTGCGCGAGGCTAAGGCGATCGACTTGAATGGTTGCGGTAGCACCTGCGGTTTGTGTGCCGTCACTGAGAACGTAGTTGAAGCTATCTTGGCCTGTAAAGTCGGTGGGTGGGGTGTAAATCAGGAAGTCGTCGTTGGTGTCGTCGGGGGTTCCCGCGTCGTTGAAGCGGACGTTGCCGCCTTGAGCGGTGGTGAAGTCGAATTGGGCGATCGATAGAGGAACAGTTAGAGTTCCCGTGTCGTTGGCTAGGACATTAACCGGGGTTTCGAGATTAATGTTAGTGGTAATGAAGTCGTTGTTAGCTTCGGGAGCAACACCGACGATTAAGACATCTTCCGGTGGCGTCGTGTTGAGAGCGGCGTCGATGATGGTGACGTCGAAGCTACCGTCTTCGGCGCGGGTCAAGACGAGATCGACAATTGCGTCGGTGCGTAAGGTGGGATCGGTGATTCCGGCTTCATCGACTAGAGCTTCGGCCAGAGCGCGAACTTCGGGGTCGAGGTCGTCGAGATTGACAACGCCTTCAGGGAAGGTGCGATCGGTGAAGGTGTTGGTGTTGGTTCCTTCGGCGTAGTCGAAGAGAGATTCTTCCTGGCTAATGCGCCAGCTATCGGCAAAGGTGGTGTAAATCTGACCTTCGGGGATGGGGGATTGCAGAATCGTGCCGTCGCGCAGGGTAAAGTCGTCGCTGCGATCGTTGTTGCTATTACCGAGGAGTCCTTGTACGTCTCCGGTGCGGTCTTCGTCTAGGTAGGTAGTGATGTTAATACGGTTACTAGTGGCAACGCGGACTTCTAGTTGCTCTCCGGTTCCATAAACAATCGCGTAGGTGTCACCATCACGATAAATCTGACCATCTCCAACTGCGATCGAGCCACCCTCGGAAATTTCAGTTGGTTGCCCGTTAACAAGTAGCGGGATGTCCAATCCGGCATAGATACCGACGCGCTGTCCGCCGAGGCTGGTGGCAACAGCACTGTTATCAGAAACAGAGCGATTGTTGGGAGAAGCGGGGCTTTGGCGAGTTTGGATGAGGAAATCATCAGTTTTAGATTCGACGAGGGTAAATTCGCCGACAGCCTGGAAAGAGTAGGCTGTACTGTCAAAGGTTACAAGGCGGGGATCGTTATAGGTGCGTCCGACTCCGTCTCGTGGAGGATCGGGGCGTTCGTCATCGTCTGAAATCATTGCAATCAATTCCAGGTCAGGCACTCCCTCTGCCAGGGAAGCACCATCACTGCGAGTAATTGACAGTTGGAATTGCTCGTCTGATGGATTTTCTCGCACTTCGTCTCGAATGATGGGAACCAGTACAATGCCTCCCTGGGTCGCTGGGATTGATAGTTGACCTTGTGCTGCAACATAGTCCGATCCAGCGACAGCGGTTAAGTCTCCTGTTTGATAGTCAATCTTGATCGATCCGCTCGGATTGCCAGTTTGGTCGATTTCAAAGGCCGCAAACTGGCTCAGATCGTCAGGTAGCTCGACCTCTTCAGGAATTTCAATTGATGCTCCTGTCAAAATGAAGTCGGGATTCGGAATGTCGTTGTGGAATGCGATAAAGTTAAATGCATCTGGAGACGCAGTCCCTAACGTTTGGAGTGCAATACGACTTAACACATCTCCGGCAGGGCCAGTAAATCGCTCTACGGTATCAGTTGTCCATTGGTAGTATTTTCCGTTGAACTCGAAGTATGCTTTTGGCTCTAGGTCTTGGTTTGGTGGATTTCCCTCCGAACCAAATGTATCAGTGCCGGATATCGGCAAATTATAAGGAATCTTATAAGTCTTCTCAATAACTAGATTCTCTGTAATATCTTCGTTCTTCGATTCAACTAGTTCTATATCATCAATTTTTAATAGTGCATCAGACTCACGATCTCCAATCAGCTTGACTAGACTGAAGATTCCACTTTCATCTCCAACAGGTATGCCAAGCTCTCGTGGCGATAGCTCTCGTTCAGCAAGAATATTTTGCACTACTTCTGATCCTGGGTTTACTATGCCATCAAAACTTTCACGAACTTTGTCTGAAATATCTTGAACAAATCGTGGCGTAACACCCATTATTTTAGTTGAGAAAGAAGCTTTGACCGGATCTATTTTAAGAGCATCAGAGGCATCCAATGTCAAATCAAACTCATTAGAGATATCTCCAGATATCTCATATTCAGCCACCAGATTTATCACTCCCGATCCCTCTGCTGGAGCTAGAATTTCAAACTGATCGTCTATACCGATCTCAGCAGACTCTTGCCCATTTATGCTGCCTTTATCCACCCTTAGGGATACGTTTATCTCGGGTTCAAGTTTAAGATTTTGAAAAATACCAAATCCTATATTTGCACTAGCCTCTAAGAGTCCAATGGAAAATTCTGTACTCAAAAACTTCTTGAATTTTTCGTTTTCTGGGAAGGTAAACTTAATACCCAGGTCATCTAATTCAAGTCCAACCCCAAACCTTTTAAGATTCTCTGACGCCTTATCTATTATGTCGAGAAATCGTCCATATGCTTGACCATACCGAGGTGCAAATCTTGGTAGTTCTAGCAACATCTTATCTATGTCGCCAGAGACTGAAAGGAACTTGTTAGACTTTCCAGAGGCTTCAAGAATGGGAAGTAGATCCGGAGTTAGATTCGTTATAGAATTGTCTTGTTCGAGTTTCTCAATCCCAGGAACTTGAACATCAACTTTAAAAAAATCACCAACCGGAATTTCTTTTGAGATAGAGGACGCTTCTATCTCTCCGAGAGGGATATTAAGCTCAGAATAACCAGGTATAACAATCTCCGAAGATTCTAGACCCTCTATATTGATCACGCTGGTTAATAGATCTTGAATTACTTCTGAACCCTGGATTTCAATATTCTTGACGGTCGTCTCACCTAGTCCTGTCACAAGTTCAATGCCAACCTTGTCAAACTCCAGGCCGGAACTCTCAATCAAGAACTCAGAAGGCTCATAGTTATCGAAGCTGGAAGTTGCTTCTTGACCCAGATCGAGCTGGTCTGGTAAGGATAAATCTAGCTTTAAGTTGTAATTGAAGTTGGCCGTCCCTAAGTCTTCAAACTTGACGTAAGGCTCAAGTCCGAGCGTGATGTCAGGTAAATCATAATCGAAGCTTATAAGGCTTGAGCCAAACTGCTTTATACTACTTTCTGAGTTTTTACCGTCTGGCCGTAACATAAAATCTTTATAGCGCAAAGGCTCAGACTCTAGCAGTATTTCATTAATATCCAGATCGTCTGCAAAGAAATCAAGATTTTCCTCTTGGCTTCGTAAGTTAAACTTCTCAATATAAACCAGGTTTTTGCCCAGGTAAATTGTGCCACTATCATCTTCATCTTTCTGTGTGACAGCAGTATCAAAACTCTCCGGCTTCAGACTAGACAAGAAGATATTTCCCTCATCCCCCGGTGAATCTACAACATTCCACCGTGCATCTAATCCATGACCAAACTCCTCCAACAACACATCTGCAACCCGATTCACATCACCCGATCGCAGCAACTCATCCGGCAAATATACGGTATCGGTCTCCGCCGCATACGCCCCCAGAGCCGATCCCAACTCGCCTTCTGTCAATACCTCAATCTGGGGTAAATCTGAAAAGTCACCCGCTCCAAAATCGGTCAGTAAATCCGCCACTTCCGGATCGTCCGACGACACCCCAAAGGAGACGCCGAGAATTTCGTCGATGTCCTCACGATCGCCCAACTCAGATAGTGTCGATTTCACTTCATCGATCGCCGAAGCCAATACCGTAAACTCCGCTCCGTCGATCGCACCACCCGATTGCACTTCTGGTTTCAACGTCGGATCGTCAATTGCCACATCCAAACCACCGAGCAATAGTCGATCTTCAAGCAAGCTGCC
>P_2C_Liq_1_UnCtyDRAFT_1000825_pt1 | contig 12649 bp, 9 predicted proteins | sample Pon2CUnioCityCA_2_FD_10234 | JGI IMG/M metagenome (IMG submission 10234)
AGGAATTGCGGAACATTGGATTGAAACCGCTAAAAGTTTTGGTGCAAAAGAATAATATTTAAAACAAAAATCACTTCCATTTAATCCCACAACCCACACTAGGTTTTTGGCTTTTTAAAACAGGCTTGTTGTCTAATAAATTATTTAGGGCATTTCTAATATCTTTTCCAGTTAAAGGCTTTCCATTTCCTGGTCTAGAATCGTCTAATTGTCCGTGATAAATGGATTGTAAGTTTTCATCAAAAATGTAAAAATCGGGAGTACAAGCGGCATCGTAACTTTTAGCTACTTCTTGCGTTTCATCATACAAATAAGGAAAAGGATAGTTTTCATTTTTTGCCAATTGTTTCATTAAATGTGGTGCATCTTGAGGATAATTGTCAATATCATTCGCACTAATCGCAATACAATTTATGCCCTTTGTTTTGTAGTCATTTGCCAACTTTACCAACTCTTTATTCACGTGAATTACAAACGGACAGTGATTGCAGATAAACATAATTACAGTTCCTTTATCGCCTTTTAAATCTTGTAAAGCATAAAATTTATCATCAATTGTGTTGATTAATGTAAAATCCAGAGCTTTTGTGCCTATCTTAAATTCGTTTGATTCCGTTAACGCCATATTGTGTTCTTGGTTTATGGTTATTAGTATTTAGTTGTTAGTCTGTCATTTCGACTTTATGGAGAAATCTTTAAAACCTTGATTTGAGATTTTTCGACTGCATTTCATTTCGCTCAAAATGACAGCATTCTTTTTTATTCCTCTTTAGCCAAAGCTTTCGCACAAATATAACCACCTGTCCACGCATTTTGAAAATTAAATCCGCCAGTTACTGCATCAATATTTAAAACTTCGCCTACAAAAAACAGGTTTTTATGCAGTTTACTTTCAAAACGTTTAAAGTTGATTTCCTTTAAATCAACTCCGCCAGCTGTTACAAATTCATCTTTAAAGGTTGTTCTTCCATTGGCATTATAGATTCCTTTTGTCAACTGATTTGCTAACTTTTCTAATTGAGAACTATTTAAATCTGCCCAATTTTGAGTTTTCATAATATCAGAAAACAACACAAAACGTTCCCAAAGTCTTTTTGAAATTTCTGCAAAAGGCGATTTTAAAATGACTGTTTTTCGAGGTTCTTTCTTTTTTAAATTCAATAAAACATTCAACACTTTGTCAGTTGGTCTCGATAACCAATTTACTTCTACATTATATTGATACTTTTTATCGGCCAACATTCGAGCTCCAAAAGCAGAGAGTTTTAAAACTGCTGGTCCACTCATTCCCCAATGTGTAATTAGCAAAGGTCCTGAAGCCTCTAATTTTGTACCCACAATACTTACAGTTGCATTTGGTACAGAAGTCCCTAATAAATCTACCAATCGTTTGTCATTAATATTAAATGTAAATAAAGACGGGACAGGTTCAATAACAGTGTGGTCTAATGTTTGGCATAATTCCCATACTTTTTTAGAACTTCCAGCTGCAATAACTACTTTATCAGCTTCAAAATGTTTATTTTTAGTGTTGATAACCCATTTATTTTCCTGTTGATAAACTTCATTCACCCCACAACTTGTTAACAACTTAATATTCAACTTATCAACAGCATTTTGAAAACAATCTATAATGGCTTGACTTGTATTTGCCTCCGGAAAAACGCGATTATCATCTTCAATTTTTAAAGGAACTCCTCTATCATCAAACCACTCAAAAGTATCTCCAGTCATAAATTGATGAAAAGGTCCTAACAGTTCTTTTTCTCCTCTTGGATAAAATTTAACCAATTCTTTTGGTTCGAAACACGCGTGTGTAACATTGCATCTTCCACCTCCAGAAATTTTCACTTTCTGCAAAACATCTTTACCCTTTTCTAAAATGATAATGTCTAAATCAGGATTATTTTCTTTGGCGTTAATCGCAGTAAAATAGCCAGCTGCTCCACCTCCAATTATAATTATTTGCCTCCTTTCCCCCAAACGGTGTAAAACGTTCGTATCTTTCTTTTTGTTCTTTGTGTTTTTCAATTTTAAAGGATTAAATCAGTGTAGTTAAAAATTGTTTCATAACCTTTTTCTTTGAAATATTGTGGAGTTTTTTCATTTCCTGTAACTAACACAAAATCTCCTCCCCAAGCTCCAAGACTTTTTATTTCGCCTAAATTGTAATCAGCAAAACGTTTTTCTTTAACCGGTTGTAGTTGTATAATTGAACTGATAATTTGTTCGTGCTCCACAATTAAAGTATTGAAATCTTTTACACATTTAGTTTTTAAAAAGGCATCCGAAATTTGTGATATTCTGTTAATTTCTTTCGAAAAATCTAAATTACTTTCTCGAAATTTTGCAATGCCCTCTTTAGAATCTTGTTTTTGATTTAGAAACACGAAAAATAAGTTTTCTTTAAAGATTGGATTGAATTCAACCTGCTCAATCTTTGGTGTCATTTCGATCGATGTTGAGAAATCTTTTTCTATTTGATAAAAAATTGGACCATCATTTTGTGCACAAGCAATATCGTAACCACTTCCTTTAAAAGAGTTCCAAAGCAATTGAAATGCGTCTACTTTTGCCCAATTTGCAATTGAGTTGATTAAAGTTGATGAACTCCCTAAACCCCAATTTCTTGGAAACGTAAGTTTTGTTTTTACCACAAAACCTCCATCTGTTTTTAAAAATGTCGGATTGAGTCTTTTAGCTTCTTCTAGAATTTCTAAAAGTGTTTCTGCAATTATTTCTGCATTGCCTTCTTTATCAGAATTAAACGAGCAGTTTACTAATCTTAATTTGGTCAAATCAAAAACAGCTTCGAACCAACATTCTCCTGTATTCGTAAAACTGCCCCAAAAAATTTGAGGTTCTTTTATTTTTTCAACAATTAAATCTTGCCCGAATTTAGTAGGAATCGCTAAAGATTTTGCGCCATCTAAAACCAGATATTCACCTGTTAATAATAATTTTCCGTTTGAATAATAGTTTTTCAAATTATTTATTTTCATTTTAATTGCATCCTACTTTAGCAGGATGATATAAAATCATTTATTTTTTTGGCTTTAGCCAAACCTTTCGTTTTGGCTAAAGCCTATTTCTAGTGATTATTATAACAAATCGAACTGTTTAAAATGATGCGTGAAATGTTTGGTATGGAATTTCTTCCAATATTCATAATCTAACTCACCAAAAAATGGATGATTTTCTGTTTTTGCAGTTTTAAAATGAGTTTCAAAATCTTTTATTTGAAGCATTAAGTCTGACAACGCTTCTTCTATCGTCTTAAATTTTTCTGGAGTTGGTTCATCAGATAAAATTGAAGCTCTAAAGCCAATGTGTAATTCTCGTTCAGAATCTAAAAAAGGTTTTCTTCTGGTCGTTTTTTCATCAGAAACAAAATAATCTGCATCAATTTTTCCGTTCGAAATTTGCATCAACAAACTTAAATGTTCAATTACTTGTTGCCCATTCATTTTCCCAAAAACGGGTTGTGTTTCTCTAGTTAAGGTTGATAGTTTAGCTATAATTTCATCAGTATTTAAAAAATCGACCCAATGTATTTTTGGTGCTCTTAAAGCTTCTAATTTACCAACCACAGCTGAGTGCGAAACTGTTCTTTTATCAAAATATTGGGTTATTTCTTTTTTCTCATTTTCATTTGCGCCCAATTGAGTTAATATATTCTGCAAATGCATTTTCATATGTCCATGCTGAATTCCTTTTGTTGTTAGCGCTCTTAATGCCGCAAAATTTTGAGCCAAACCTGCTGCTGCCATAATTTGCATTAAGGTTCTTGCAGATGGTTTTTGTAACATCTCTAAAGATAATTTAGCCATAGGATGCAAGGCAGTTAAACCACCAACAGTTCCTAAAGCTAACGGAATTTCTATCCAAAATTTAAAAATGCCATCATCAATAGTACAATGCGATAAACTGGAATAAGAACCGTTTCTTGAGGCATACGCATGTGCGCCAGCTTCTACTGCTCTAAAATCGTTAGCCGTAGCTAAAACTACTGCATCAATTCCGTTCATAATTCCTTTGTTATGCGTAACTGCTCTGTAAGGTTCTATTTGGGCAATTTTTACAGCTTGATAAAATTTCTCTGCAAATTTCTGCGGATTTTCTCCTCCTAAGTCTTCAATTTTACAACTAACTTCTGCTCGAACTAAACACTCAGGAACATAATTTGATAAAATACTCATCACGATTTCAATTTCATCATTTTTAAATTGATTCGCAATCGCTTCTAAACAAGAATTAATGAAGTTAGCGCCCATTGAATCTTTTGTTTCAAAAGTAACGTGCAACTGATAATAGTGGTCTAATTTATCTGTTTTATCAATTAATTGAATGTCTAAAATTCCTCCACCACGTTTTTCCATATTTTTGGTTATAGAAGCAGTAGCTGCAAATAATTCTGTTTTATTTTGATTAAAATACGACGTTAAATCCTTTTTATGACCCGCAAACATAAAGTGTACTTGCCCAATTTTGGTGGTCGAAATTACCTTGGTTTTAAATCCGCCACGAGTACTCCAAAATTTACCTACTAAAGAAGCAGCAGCAACCACAGAACTTTCTTCTACAACCATCGGAATTACATATGCTCTATCATTAATCACAAAATTAGGAGCCACACCAAAAGGCATATAAAAATTGGTAATGGTATTTTCGATAAAGTCGTCGTGTAATTTTTGTAAATCGGCATCAGCATTCCAATATTGCTTTAAAATAGCCGCTGTTTCTGATGGATCGTTAAAGTAATTTTTGGTAAGCCAATCGATTTTTTCCTCTTTGGTAAATTTTGAAAAACCAGCTATAATTTTACTCATTTATAAAAGATAATGTATGAAGAACAAAGATAAGAGAATCTATGATAAACCTTAAGCATATTTATGGAAGTCTTTTTGTAGATAATTTTCAAATTACATATTTACGAAATTGATTATATTTTAACCATAAAACCGCTATTAAATGGTATAATTCTAAGGTTTTAATAAAAATTAACATAAAGTCTACAACTGATAATATTTAGCAATTATTTGATCGATAAAATTGATTAATTAAATCGCATATATAAAAGTATTACTATTAAATTTGTATTTAACATAAACGCAAAATTTTATAGATATGAAAAAATTTGGAATATTGATTTTAATTATAGGAGTATTTTCGAGCTGTGCTGTAATTAGACCAGGTGAAGTTGGTATTAAACAAACCTTAGGAAAATTTTCTAATAATGTGCAAACTGAGGGAACTGTTTTCTACAACCCAATAACAAGTAAAGTAGTTAAAGAATCTACGCAAACTAAAAATATTAAATTAGTGTTGAGTTTACCAAGTAAAGAAGGCTTAAGTGTAAACTCAGAAATATCTATTTTACATAGATTGCAAGGTGATAAAGTGGCTTCTGTATTAAAAAATCTAGGTCCAAATTACGAAAATGTAATCACAAGTGTGTTTAGATCTGCTGCTTCTGATGTTTGTGCTCAATTTTTTGCAAAAGATATGCATTCAGGTATGAGAGCTAATATTGAAAAAGCAATCTTAGAGAAAATGAAAGTAAATCTCGAAAAACAAGCAGATGGTATAGAATTGATTGCTGTTTTAATGAAACAAATTCAATTACCAAGAGGATTAGCCAACTCTGTTGAAAGAAAATTACAAGCAGAACAAGATGCAATGCGTATGGAATTTGTATTAAAACAAGAAAAATTAGAAGCTGATCGAAAAATTATAAACGCGAAAGGTGAAAGAGATGCGCAATTAATCATTGCTGAAGGTTTAACGTCAGGAATAATTAGAATTAAAGCCATTGAAGCTTTCAGAGAATTAGCAAGATCGGCTAATGCAAAGGTAATTATTACAGATGGNAAAACNCCNTTNATTGTTGGNAANGAANCNGNNGCAAAANAAGNAGANGATANNGANAAAAAATANACNNTNNTNAANNAATAGANAAACTCGATATGCTAACGNATATCGAGTTTTTTTATGAGTAATAGTGGCGTTTTAGTTTATTGTATTTGAAAAAATTTAATTCAATTGTGTTAAAATTTTATGCAATCGAACACCTATTTATATATTCTTTGACAATATTTTCGTAAACTTGACAAACTTTTTTAAAAATTAAAACTCAAATGAGGAAACTATTTTTATTAACGATTACCATTCTTATCTTAAATTGTAAAAAAACCATAGAAAAATCAGCAAATATTAGCACAGGAACCCAAGAGATAGAGCTCGCAGAAATTTGGGATGGTACATTTTCTCCCGAAACAATGAACGCCTTAGATTCTATGAATGGCGATTTTTATTCATTGTTAAATACAGATGATGCAGGAAACACAACTGTAGACAAGTACAGTTATGCCACTTTAGAGAAAATTGAAACCCTTGTTAGCAGCAAAGATTTACCCGAAATTGATGCATTTCAATCGTATCGTTTTAATAACGATGAAACTAAAATTATTTTAGGTACAAATTTTGAAAAAATATACAGACACTCTTTTAAAGGTACTTTTTATGCTTATGATATCGCTTCTAAAAAAATCTCATTAATCGGTAACGATATTCAAGAGCCCATTTTTTCTCCTGATAACAAAAAAGTGGCGTTTGCTAAAAACAACGACTTATTTATTAAAGATTTCTCAAAAAACAAGGTTACTCAAGTAACCAAAGACGGCAAGAAAAACCACATTATAAACGGAATTACAGATTGGGTTTATGAAGAAGAATTTGCCTTTGTAAGAGCATTCGAGTGGAGTAACAACGGTGAATACCTTGCTTTTTTACGTTTTGATGAAGGTAATGTTCCTACTTTTTCTATGGATATCGTTGGTAAAGATTTGTATCCAAATCAACAAGTTTTTAAATACCCAAAAGCTGGCGAAAAAAATGCAGATGTTACTTTACACATGTATGCAGTGACTTCTAAAAACACTAAAAAAATTGCTTTAGGAGATTACGAATATATCCCAAGGATTCAATGGTCAAAAAACGATGCTATTTTAGTAGCTACCACCTTAAATCGTCACCAAAATAATTTAAAACTACACAAAATAAATGCGTTAAATGGTTCATCAACAGTTTTACTAAATGAAACCGATAAAGCGTATATTGATATTACTGATAACCTTACTTTTTTAGATGATAACTCTTTTATTTGGACAAGTGAAAAAGATGGTTTTAATCATATTTATCATTACGATTTCAATGGAAAACTTATCAACCAAATTACAAAAGGAGATTGGGAAGTAACTCGTTATTATGGTTTTAACCCATCAAAAAAGACCATTTATTATCAATCTGTAGAAAATGGCTCTATCAACAGAGGTGTCTATTCTATTGGCTTAAATGGGCAAAACAAAAAACTTTTGAGTAATGAAGATGGGCAAAATAGCGCGGCTTTTAGCACAAATTTAAATTACTTTATTAATACGTTTTCATCAACCGAAATTCCGCCAATTTATTCTTTATATACTGCTGAAGGCGAAATGCTAAAGGTAATTAAAGACAATGCCGAGCTAAAAGAAAATTTGGCCGCATATAAAATAAGTCCGAAAGAGTTTTCTACCATCAACATTAATGGCAACGATTTAAACATGTGGATGATAAAACCTGCTGATTTTGATGAAAATAAGCAATACCCAATGTTAATGTTCCAATATTCAGGTCCAGGATCTCAACAAGTAGGTAATCATTGGAATATAGATAAAGATTACTGGCACAATATGTTAGCGCAAAAAGGGATGATTGTTGTTTGTGTTGATGGACGTGGAACTGGCTTTAAAGGTGCAGATTTTAAAAAATCTACCTATTTAAATTTGGTAAAATATGAAACCGAAGATCAAATAGCAGCTGCAAAACAATTAGCAGAACGTTCTTATATAGATGAAGATAACATTGGTATTTGGGGTTGGTCTTTTGGTGGGCATATGAGTACAAATTCGTTATTAAAAGGGAGTGATATTTTTACCACTGCAATTGCTGTAGCTCCTGTAACTTCTTGGCGTTTTTATGATACTGTGTATACAGAACGCTTTTTAAGAACTCCACAAGAAAACCCTAGTGGTTATGATGATAATTCGCCTGTAAATTATGCAGACAAGTTACAAGGAAACTACTTACTAGTTCATGGAACTGGAGATGATAATGTACACGTACAAAATTCATACAGAATGATAAATGCTTTAATAGAAGCAAACAAACAGTTTGATATGCATATTGTACCAGACAGAACACATGGAATTAGAAAAGGAAAGAATGTTCGTTTAAATTTATTTACAAAAATGACCAATTTTGTAGAAGAACATTTAATCAAAAAATCAAATAAAACAACAGAAATAAAAGGATAAATATATGAGTACGACAGCTAAGTTACCACATCAAAAAGAACTCTTTGGGCACCCAGTAGGATTATTTGTTTTGTTCTTTACAGAAATGTGGGAAAGATTTTCATACTATGGTATGAGAGCCCTTTTGGTTCTTTATTTAACTTCAAAAACTACAGCAGAAAACCCAGGCGTTGGATGGACACAAGGAGAAGCTCTGGCACTTTATGGCTGGTATACTGCATTAGTATACATAATGTCTATTCCTGGAGGAATTTTGGCTGACAAATTTTTAGGACAAAAAAAATCAGTTATTCTTGGAGCTATTCTTTTAGTTATTGGTCATAGTATTTTGGCTTACGAAGCAATGTGGGCATTTTACACTGGTCTTGCATTTATAATACTGGGAGTAGGTTGTTTAAAACCAAATATTTCTACTATGGTTGGTGGACTTTATAGAAAAGGAGATGTTCGAAGAGACAAAGGGTTTACAATATTTTATATAGGAATTAATGTTGGTGCTTTTTTATCAGGACTTGTTGTTGGCTATGTAGGTGAAGTTCACGGATGGCATTATGGTTTTGGCTTGGCAGGTATTTTAATGGTTATTGGTTTAGTACAGTTTTTAGCTGGGCAAAAATATTTGGTTCATGTTGGTAATTATTTAGCTAAGTCTGAAAACCAAGAAGATAGAGACGAATATAACAGGCCGTTAAATAAAACTGAAAAAGATAGAATAATTGTTCTTCTGATTTCTTTTTTACTCATTATTGCATTTTTTGCAGCATTTGAACAAGCAGGAGGTTTAATGAATATTTATGCGAGTGAAAAAACAAATAGAATGCTTTTAGGTTGGGAAGTGCCAGCAACATGGTTTCAATCTTTAAACTCTTTCTTTATTATAACTTTAGGTGTTGCGATTGCTGCCTATTGGGCAAAAAGAAAATTGAAAGGAAAAGAAGCTTCTTCATTATTTAAAATGATAATAGGTTTAGGAATTACAGGGTTAGGGTTCCTTTTCATGTCTGCTGCTGCTGCTCAATATGATAGTACTGGAAGTTCTATGATGATTTGGTTGGTTTTTGCTTATTTATTTCATACCGTAGGCGAATTATGTTTGTCTCCTGTTTCACTTTCGTTTGTTACAAAATTAGCGCCAGCTAAATATGCATCAATAATGATGGGAATTTATTTTGCAACTACCGGATTAGGTAATAAATTTGCTGGTCTGCTTGGAGAATCATCTTCTCTTTTTGGAGAATTTAAAGTGTTTACAGGAATTGCAATTTTCTGTGTAGTATTTGCACTTTTAGTATTTATGTTCTTTAAAAAATTAAAGGCTTTGACTCACGGAGCAGAAGATAATGAAACTGATTACAGCACCAAAGAAGCAGAAGGTTTTGAATTGGCAGACAATTAAAAAAATTACAGAAAACCTCATAAACAAAAATTTAAGAAGGTTTTCTTTTTAATAAATTTGGCATATAATTTGCACAAGCTAAAACTATGAAGAAAATTTTATTATCAATTATTTCAGTTGCTTTTTTAAGCACTTCAATAACCGCACAAAAAATAAATTGGGTTACGATGAATGAAGCGTTAGCACTTCAGCAAAAAAATCCAAAGAAAATAATCGTAGATGTGTATACCAATTGGTGTGGACCTTGTAAAATGTTAGACAAGCAGACTTTTCAAAATGAAGATGTGGCTACTTATGTAAATGAACATTTTTATGCGGTAAAGTTTAATGGAGAAGGTAATGAATCGCTTACTTACAAAGAAAACGAATTTACCAACCCAGATTACGACGCTTCTAAAGCAAAAACTAGAAATAGTTCACATCAATTTGCAGATTATTTAGGTTTAAAGGGATATCCAACCATTGCCTTTTTTGATGAACAATCTAATTTTATATATCCTTTAACCGGCTTTTATAAACCAAATGAACTTGAGTTTTATTTAAAATTATTTATGACAGACAAGCATAAAGAAATAAAAACCAAAGAAGAATTTCAAGAATATTACAATGCCTTTAAACCTGAATTTAAAGCAAAATAAATTTTAAGAATTAATATATGAAAGCTCCATTTTCTCCTGTATCGTGAAATGGAGTTTTTTCTTTTTTAGCTATTTTTTGCCATCGTTTTACATAGCTTTTATAATTAGAACCATCTGCTATAATTTGTTTTGGTGACAATGTTTTAATCAATCTTTCTAGATTAATTTTAGGCGATTGTTGCAACAAAATAATTGGTTTGTTAAGATTATCTATTTGATAAACCCCTAAACTATCTACCACTAAAATAAACTGGTTTTTAAAGTGATATACATTTTTCACATCATTTTTAGTTAGGCTTTTTACACGCTCGCCAATTTTATAAGATAGCACCGCATTTAATTTTAAAATACTTGCACTCTCTAAATCGTGATGCACAATGAGCTGTTCTCCTACTCTTTTTCCAATAACAGTATTTCTACTTTTGTGAAACACTATAAACTCTCTTTTCGTGTTTTTTTGATAATTTTCAAACACCCAAACACCTTGAATAACTACAATTCCCATCAACAAATACATTAACCTTACTGGCGATCTATGGGTTAAAAATCGGAAGCAAACAATAATAACGAAGTATGTTGCCAACAGCATTAACAGTGATAATGAAATTTCTTGCAGCAGAAATTGTTCTTGCTTAGAAATCCAACTTACAAAAGCATTCATTGCAGCAATGATGTACCCATAAATTGATGCCAAAAATTGTGGTAAAACACCTGTTAATGCTAAAATGATAATTAAAATTCCACCTAATAAAATGGCACCTAAAAACGGAATAATAACCAAATTAGCAAGCATAAACAATCCCGGAAATTGATGAAAATAAAACAAACTTAAAGGCAAAACACCAACTTGCGCTGCAATAGAAACCGAGGTTATTTCCCACATTTTTTTATCGAACCAAAACTTGGTTTTATACAAGCTATATATTCTTGGCTGTATTAAAACAATACCAAAAACTGCCAAATAACTGAGTTGAAAACCAACATCAAATAAAAACATTGGTTTAAAAACTAACAAGAAAAACATCGACGAAATTAACGAGAATAGAATTACATTTTTTCGCCTAAAAGAGAATCCGATTGCTAAAAACGTAAACATCGTAACCGCTCTTACCACTGATGCTGATAAACCCGCTATAAAAGCAAACATCCAAAGTAAAAGCACTATACAAACTATTTTGATAATTTTCCCTTTTTTAAGCCTTTCTAATGGTTGTAATAACCACGTTAAGATCCATAATATAATACCCACATGCAATCCAGAAACTGCTAAAATATGTATGGCTCCTGCTTTTGAGTAATTTGTAAGTAACTCTTTAGAAATCTCTTGTCTTTGGCCTAACAATAATGCATTAATAACAGCTAATTCATCAGCTTTAAAATGATATTTTTGAAGCGATTCTTGAACATAATTTCTAAATTTAGCAGACAAACCTTGCAAAGAAAATTGCTGAATACCTAGACTTATAAATTCGTTTGTATTGAGATATATCTGTTGATGAACGTCTTGCTTTGCCAAATAATACTGATAATTAAATTGATGTGGATTTAAGGGTTCTGGTATCGCTACAAAATCTGGTTTTGTATATAATAATTCATCAACCTTTAAAAGTCTGGAAACACTATCTTTTTCGAGATTTAGCAATACTTTACCTCGAGTTTTTACACGATCAATTTGCATCACCTCGACTTCATATTTATGATGATACCTACTCGATTTCAGCACTTTACTTACTCTTAAAATGACTTCAGAATTATCCTTTAAATGAAGTGGGTAGTAATTTTTATAGTGCGTGCAATCATTAATAAACACAGAGGCAACACCGATCATAAAAAACAATAAAAATGTCGAAATAGTTCTTACAATTTTATTGTTGATGCGCATCAATAAAAGCAAAAGTAACGCAAAAATAAAGAGTAATTTCAGGAAAGAAAATTCCCAAAACTGCGTATAGAATTGCATGACAATTCCTAAAATTACACCTATAACAAAGTGCAAGGGTAAGTAGTTTATAACCTTTTTCATAGCGTCATGAAGATACTAAAAAAAGTAAAAACCAACAACGTGACTACTTAAAAAACAGCACAGTACTCATAGCAATACATTGTTTTTTAAAAAATGAAAGACTTCGTTTACTAATTTAAAATTCGCGCATTCGTGGCAAAACGTGTAGAAATTTTATAAAATTGTAGTCGCTTTTACAAAATTCTTTTTCCAATATTTTTCGGATAGTGAAGATACAATTACTCCTTTAGAACTTGTT
>P_2C_Liq_1_UnCtyDRAFT_1000827_pt1 | contig 12593 bp, 14 predicted proteins | sample Pon2CUnioCityCA_2_FD_10234 | JGI IMG/M metagenome (IMG submission 10234)
ATCCATTTGCCGCACCAGATCCAGCTGCTGTAGAAGAAGACCCAGCAACACTAGGAGCTAGTGATATTTTTGATCTAGATCGAGTCCAATTATTGAATGCTTACACTTGTACAGAGTGTGGTCGTTGTACCTCAGAATGTCCAGCAAATATTACAGGCAAGAAATTAAGTCCGCGTGCGATAATGATGAAAACTAGAGATCGTCTAGAAGAAGTAGGAGCGGTGATTAATAAAGAAGGTACATGGAAAGATGATGGTAAAACGCTATTAAACGATCATATCACGACCGAAGAGTTGTGGGCATGTACTTCCTGTAACGCCTGTGTAGAGGCTTGTCCTATAGGAATAGATCCATTAAGTATTATCATGGATATGAGAAGGTATCTTGTACTTGAAAACAGTGCAGCACCTACAGATTTGAATAACGCATTAACTAATATAGAGAACAACGGTGCACCATGGCCTTATAACCAGCAAGACCGTTTAAACTGGGCAGACGAATTTTAATATGAAAAAAGACAATCAATTTCACGAAGCAAAAAATGATGATGGTTCACTCGCCAGTCCTGTACTGGCAGGTGGAGTGAAAAACTATCTCATCGATATAGATGGAACCATTACAGATGATGTTCCTAATGAAGAGCCAGAACGTATGGCAACCTGTTTACCATTTCCAGATGCGTTAAAAACATTAAATGAATGGTATGATGATGGTCATGTCATTTGTTTCTTCACATCACGCACAGAGGAACATCGCGAGGTAACAGAAAACTGGTTGAATAAACACGGTTTTAAGTACCACAGTTTGTTAATGGGAAAACCACGTGGTGGTAACTACCACTGGATCGATAATCACATGGTACGTGCCACTCGATATAAAGGGAAATTTACCCATCTTGTTGAAGAAGAAGTGACTATAGAAGTATTTAAGAAGTAATAAAGCAGGATTTTTTCTGCTTTCGCGAAAGCGTAATTAAATAAATTGAAGTCTAAGTAATTAGATTTTAAGCTAAGCAAAATTCAAAAATCAATATCGAGCGAAAGTCGAGATATGGTTTTAATGAATTATTTAATTTCTGAATTCTATATATGGAATTCATAATGAGAAAAACTATGAGTGAATTGATAAAAGTACCTACTGCGGCTGAGTTTATAGCTCAAGGCAAAACTCCAGAAGTATTGTTTTGGGTAGGATGTAGTGGAAGTTTTGACGACCGTTCTAAGAAAATCACCAAAGCATTTGTAAAGCTCTTAAACAAAGCAGGCGTAGAGTTTGCCGTTCTAGGAGCTGAAGAAAGTTGTACAGGCGATCCTGCAAAAAGAGCAGGAAATGAGTTTTTGTTTCAAATGCAAGCCATGATGAACATAGAAGTTCTAAATGGTTATGAGATCAAGAAAATCGTAACAGCCTGTCCGCACTGCTTTAATACTTTAAAAAATGAATATCCAGAACTAGGTGGTAACTATGAAGTCATTCACCACACATCATTCCTTAAAGATTTAATTGCAAATGAAAAGTTGACCATATCTGGCGGGAAATTTAAAGGTAAAAAAATCACTTATCACGATCCATGTTATCTAGGCAGAGCAAATGAGATCTATGAAGCACCACGCGATCTTATAGAAAAACTTGATGCCGCGCTGGTAGAAATGAAACGCAGTAAGCGCAACGGTTTATGTTGTGGTGCTGGTGGCGCACAAATGTTTAAAGAACCAGAACCAGGTAATAAGGATATTAATATAGAACGCACTGATGAAGCACTCGATACTGGTGCTGAGGTGATTGCAGCAGCTTGTCCGTTTTGTAATACCATGATGAGCGACGGTATTAAAGCTGCCGAAAAAGAAGGAAAAGTAGAAGTGCTAGACATCGCAGAGATGATCGCCAGTGCCGAAGATTTATAGTATGAACAACGAGCCATCAAAGATTCTGTGGAAAAACAGAATAGGTCTAGGACTCATTTCTGGTTTGACTTATGCTGGTATTATGGCGGCTTTTGACTATGCTAGCGATTTGCCATTTCACGAGGTAAAGTTTGTGTTTAGTACCTTAGTTTTTGGTACTTTTATGGCGCTAGCTACAAAATGGATGGTGAAGAAAAAGAAAAAATAGCCTTTTATTATTAATACGTATATTTTAAATATAGAAACGGTTCAAGTGCAAACTTGAACCGTTATTTTCACACCATTTTTCCTGTAATTTTTATTTATTTATTGTAGAGCTCCATACCACTCATTGAACTTTTGACTCATTTGTTTTGGGTGACTTTCTGTTAAAAAGTGTTTCCCTTTTCCTAGATAAATATAGGTTGCATTCTTAAAATTTTCTTTGGCATATTCAACTGCCTTTTTTCTATTTACCAACCCTTTTTTTGCATAGAAGTATAAGATTGGGATTTGTGTTTCCTTCATTCCGTTGGAAATCGTGTCTAACAATGTAGCAAATTCGCTTTCTCCTTTGCCTTTGGTATAGGATAAGACTGCTGGGTCAGGACCATTAGTAATGGCATAGCGTCTTTCTTTTTCGTCCCAAGGTTCTGTATAATATTTATAGGCTTCCTTTGGCAATTTTCTGCCTGTACAAAAGTTCACCGCTAATTTTTTACCTGCAAAATTTCGTTTTACCATCCATTTTTCGTTTCCTTTTTGAGTTCGTGTTATTCGCATAAATGCTTTAAAACTAAAAGGCAATTGGTTATACATAACTTCCGCTGGCATAAACGGTGCTTCAAAAAGTGCCATTGCTTTTACATTTTGAGGCGCTCTAATCGCATAGAGCATACCAACAATAGAACCAAGGTCTTGAATAAAAAGGGTAACATTTTTAAGCTGCTTCGCTTCAATGAAATCAGTCAGCATTTTATACTGCACTTCTACTGAAACGTTTCGGTCTATTGGAAAACTGGATTTACCAAAACCTAGAAAATCGAGCGCAATTACTTTCTTGTTACTGTCTATATTAGGAATAATATTTCACCATAAATACGCATTAGCAGGTAACCCATGTAATAGTAAAATTGGGTCGCCTTCTCCCGATTCCACATAGTGTACGGTGTCCGTTCCTAAATTTATGAATTTAGATTCAAAAGGAAAACCTGCCGAAATATCCTTTTCATTTTTAGTTTTCTTCCCTGAATATACGTCTTGAACCTTTGCTTTATTGAATTGAAAAAGGCTCAATATGACAAGTAGGATTGTCGATGTTTTAATGTTCATTTTAATTCTTTTTAAGGTTTTTGAAAAGTCGTATAAAAATGTAGATATGACTTAAAAAAGTGACCAAACCGTAGGTTATAAATAATAACCAAATAAAGCCAAGGCTATGATTGTAAAGCTCTAAACCGAAAAATTGAGGAAAAGCGGTAATCAAATCTCCAAACCCTACGATATTGAAAATCCAAACCAATGGAATGGCAAAACTCCATTTGTTTTTCAAAGCAATGGCGGCTATGATTGCTAAAATGGCTGTTGAAAAATCTAAAAGTCCTACTGTGGTTAAAAATTCAGTAGGAAAGCCGTCATAAAATTGCTCTTTTGCCATAAATGATAAACCCAAATATCTAAAGGTGTTTAGGAATACAAATGGTAAAAGCGCTTCTTTGATGTAGAGTTTGGCTACTTTAGGTTGAATCCAATATTTGAAACCTAAAATAATTGCTATCGTGCCTGTTATGGCTTGTAAGTTGATAATTGTAAAATTGTCCATTTTGTTGTTTTTATTGATTTAATGTTAATTTTTGAATCCCTTTAATAGCATAAACGCCTGAAATAACTGCTATTCCTATTCTAATCCAATGAGAAATAACCCAGCCGTTTAGTTTGCTTGTAGCCGTTGAGGCATCATATTTTAATGCCATAAAATCCAAATTCATTGGCAAATGATAAATGGAAGTTTGGATAATGGTTAGTGTTAAAGCTAAAAATGCAAACATCCAATATTTTCTACTTTTCGATTTCTTTTCACTTTTCAAAAACACAAAAAGACTGCCTAACCAAGCTGGCATAAGTGTTGCGGCAGTTGGAACAAGCAATAAAGGAAAATCAATGGCAAAGAATTTCATAAATTCTGTTGAGTCAAGCGACTGCCAATACATAGCGTGACTTAAACCTATATTAAGCATATTTCCTACAAAAGCACCAATAGCTATTATAGTGATGATCGAGATTGTGTTTTTCATTCTTTTATTTTTTTGGGGATTGCTTGTTTATTCAGTTGCTTAAATATAAAGTTGGGAGCGAGTCGGCTCATTAATTTCAGTTGTTTGGAAATGCCTGGTGTTATTTCCTCTTTACCTTTGATGAAATCTTTCCAAAAAATGTCTGCTAATTTTTCGGGTGGCATGGGTTTTAAGTTATCTTCTTGGGCAATATCTGCTCCTTGTGCCAATGGTGTATCTACAACTGGTGGAAGTAGCTCTACCACTTTTATATGGTGTGGCTTCAATTGCGGTCTAATTCCTTTGGTCCAAAAGTGCAAAGCCGATTTTGTTCCTGAATAAGTAGAGGCTTGTGCAAATGGCACATAAGCTAAACCCGAAGAAACATTGACCAAAACTGCATTCTTACTTTTTTTAAGTTGTGGTAAAAACTAGTGCAACAGTTTAATAGGCGAATTGTAATTGATTTCAATTTCTTGCATTTGTTTTTGTAGGTCGTTGCTTTCGTTTCCTGCATTTACCAAGTTCATTATACCAGCATTATTTATAAGAATATCAATGCCACCAAATTTTTCGTTAATATCATCTACAAGCATTCTTACTTCTGCGTCATCCGTTACGTCACTTTGGAAAATATGGATTTTTGGCAAGTCTTTTTGTACCGCTTGTAATTTGGAAAGATTTCGACCTGTGATAATTACGGTATTGTCGTTTTCCATAAATTTTTTGGCAAGAGCCAATCCAATTCCTGAATTTCCACCCGTTATAAGTACGATTTGTTTCGACTGTTTCATTAAAAAATATTAATTTTGCTATTAAATCAGTAGCAAAAGTAATCAAACTATTTTATTACTACTAAAATAATAGTAAAAAAATGATGGGAAAATTTAGGTCGGGCTGTCCGCTCGCAACGACATTGGATATTGTTGGTGATAAATGGTCTTTACTTATTGTAAGAGATATGTTGTTTCAAGGGAAGAAGATATTTAAGGATTTTTCGATTTCGCCTGAAGGAATTGCACCAGGAATTTTATCTTCTCGTTTGAAATGGTTGGAAGAAAACGAGCTAATTACTAAACAGAAATTACCTGACAATCAAAAAGAAAATATCTATTTACTAACAGAAAAAGGTATTGAATTAGCTCCAATAATTACAGAAATAATATTGTGGAGCGATAAAAATTTAAGAAGTAAAAACGCAGAAATGTTTTCGATAGCTGAGGCAGGATTTAACCAAGATAAATCAAAAGTTACAGTAGCGATTCAAAATAAATACCGTAAAATTGTCCGAGAGACTTTAGGTTGAATATTTTTTTCAAATTACAGCCAAGTTAGAGAATAACAAGGAAAATACCAGTTATGTAAAACACAACCCATGAAAATGTTTGATTTTAATACATTTCCTATAAAGCAGCGTTTAATCACATCGGTTCTTTATGGCTTTTTTGTAACCTTATTTTCATATATCATTTACACCGTTTTTGATATGGCAGATTATGGACTTAGGTATTACGCTTTCTTTTTTATTGGAATGTCAGTGATTTGGTTTTTTCTAATGCCGTATTCCATTAATGCAAAGAAATAGTATGTTATGCTAGCAAACGATTCCAATAGAGCACCTTTTAAAACGAGATTACTTCATGCGATTATTGCAGCATTGCTATTTACCTTAATCCTTGAAGGCAAAAATTATTTTTTTGATAATGAACCTTTTGATTGGGAATTAGCTCTAGGTTCCTTTTTGATATTTGGAGTTTTATCTCTAGTAATGAACTATTTTACATTAAAAAATAAAGAAAAAAAATAACGATGCACGCACATTTTAAAGACTTACCAGAAGACGCAAGAGTATGGATTTACCAGGCTAATAGACCCTTTACTACTGATGAGCTTAATGAGCTCAAACCTCAAATGGATAACTTCCTGCAACAATGGACGGCTCATGGAAAAGATCTTAAGGCTGGCGTGGAATATCCATATAACCGTTTTATAGTCATAGGGTTAGATCAAACTCATGCAGGTGCTACCGGTTGTTCTATAGACGCCAGTGTGCGTTTTATTCAGTCCATTGAAAAGTCATTCAGAATAGATCTTATGGATAAGATGAACGTCACTTATAAAAACGGTCAGTATGTGGCACATAAAGAATTGAGTGATTTCAAGAAAATGGCCAAAGCCCGTTCTGTTTCCCCTAATACCATTGTGTTTAATAATCTAGTAGCTACCGTAGGTGAGTACCGTGAGCACTGGGAAGTACCAGCAAGTGAGAGCTGGCATGCACGTTTTTTCTAGTTGATAAACCCGTTTAAAAGTTAGCTATTATTTATACGTTATTAACTAAAGATCATTTCCTAAGTCTCTATCTTGTTGCTTTGGGAATGGTTCTTGATTTCCATTCCTTAAAAGCTATAAATGACTATGAATAGGAACTTTTTACGAGTGTTATTTTTGATATTCGCTTTCGCGAAAGCGTTTACCTCACAAGCACAATTCTCCTCACATGACCCGTTAATCACTAATGATTCTATTGCTCAAATGAAATGGGTGGATAGTGTTTATAACAGTTTGGACAATCGCGAGAAAGTAGGACAGTTATTTATGGTGGATCTGTTTTCTAACAAAGGAAAAGCTCATGTAGATGCGGTTAGAAAATTAGTGACTGAGCACAAAATAGGTGGTATTATCTTCTCTAAAGGAGGACCGTTACAGCAAGCGCATTTGACTAACGAACTACAAGGAAAATCAAAAACGCCTATGCTCATAGCTATGGATGCAGAATGGGGACTTTCCATGCGACTGGACAGTACTTATGCATTTCCATGGAACATGACGCTGGGCGCAACTCCAGGAACAAAATCTAGTTATGATGTAGGTCGCCGCATAGGGAGACATTGTAAGAGACTAGGTGTACACATCAACTTTGCACCAGATGTAGACATAAATACTAATCCAGATAATCCTATTATCGGGAATCGCAGTTTTGGAGAAGATATGTATAATGTGACAGAGAAGTCACAAGCCTTTATGAAAGGAATGCAAAGTACGGGAACACTGGCTTGTGCAAAACATTTTCCTGGTCATGGAGACACAGATCAAGACAGTCATAAAACATTACCTACCGTAGATTTTAGTGCAGAACGTATAGATAGTGTGGAGTTGTATCCCTATCGCAAACTATTTAAAGAAGGAATGGCTAGTGTCATGGTAGCTCATCTCAATATACCTAGTTTAGAACCACGAGCTGGCTATCCCACAAGTATCAGCGAGAATGTAGTGACCGATTTATTAAAAACCAGAATGGGTTTTAAAGGTCTCATTTTTACTGACGCCTTAAACATGAAAGGCGCTTCTAATTTTAGTGAGCCTGGAGAAATAGATTTACAAGCCTTTAAAGCTGGAAATGATGTGCTGTTAATTTCAGAAAATATACCTAAATCAGTTGATAAAATTATAGCAGCATGGACGCAGGGTGATATCACTGATGAACGTATAGAACACTCTGTAAAAAAGATTTTAAAAGCAAAATATGCCTCTGGACTACATAACTATAGTCCTATAAATACTTTTAATTTAATAGCAGATTTGAATACTGAAAGTGATGATGTAGTTTATGAAAAAGCAATATCTCAAGCTGTTACGGTATTAAAAAATCAAGATTCTATTTTGCCTCTTAAAAATCTCGAGCTTAAAAAGATTGCTTATGTAGAGCTGGGCGATGATAGTGGTGCGGTATTTCTTAAAGAGTTAAATAAGTATACCACTGTAACACAAATAAAAGCCGATAAACTGGATGGATTACTTAAAAAATTAGAGACCTATAATACGGTGATTGTAGGCTTGCATCGCAGTAACGACTCGCCGTGGAAAGGTTATCAAATAAATTCTACACAGTTGACATGGCTTTATGAAATAGCCCGTGAACATCATGTGATTTTTGACGCTTTTGTTAGACCTTATATGCTAGCACAGTTAAAAACGGTAGAGAATTTTGAAGCTATCGTCATGAGTTATCAAAATAGCGAATGGAGCCAGCAAGTAAGCGCTCAAATTATTTTTGGAGCGAGGCCAGCAGTCGGGAGATTACCCGTGAGTGCAGGAGATCATTTTAAACTAAATGATGGTGTCGATACTCCGGATATACAACGTCTAGCTTATGGAAACACACCATCAAGTGTAGGTTTAGATCGTTATAAACTCTCTAAAATAGACAGTGTCGCTAGACATACTATAAAAAATTTAGGAGCTCCAGGAATGCAAATTTTAGTCGCTCGCAGAGGAAAAGTGGTTTACCAGAAGAATTTTGGGTATCATACTTATGAAAAAAAACGACCTGTTCAAGATAAAGATGTTTATGATATCGCATCGCTCACTAAAATTATGGGGACTTTACCGCTGGTTATGGAGCTTGAAGAACATGGTGTCATAGATTTAGAAGATTCTCTAGGGTCTTTAATCCCAGATTTCTCTAGCTCTAATAAAAAGGATATCACTTTAAAATCCATGCTATCCCATTATGCGAGATTACCGGCTTGGATTCCGTTTTATAAATATACCTTAGATAGTATTTCTGGTAGTCCTATGCCTGAGTACTATCGCAAAACTAAATCTAGTAACTATAACATAGAAGTTGCAAATGGTCTTTTTACAAATAAAATTGCTCAAGACACAATTTTTAACCTTATTGCAAATAGTGAACTTCTGGCAGAACAAAAATATAAATACAGCGACCTACCTTATTATATCCTCAAAAAATATCTAGAGGATCGCTCTAATAAGACTTTACATGAATTAACTACAAATCATTTTTATAAACGTATAGGTATGGATCACATGGGGTACTTGCCATTACAGCGTTTTGATAAAAGTAAAATTGTACCTACGGAGCGTGATATGATCTTTAGAAGTCAGTTAATACATGGTTATGTACACGATCAAGGAGCTGCTATGCAAGGCGGAATAGGTGGTCACGCTGGCTTGTTTTCAAATGCAAATGATGTCGCAAAAATGATGCAAATGTATATGCAAAACGGCTCTTATGGTGGTGTGGAGTACTTTAAACCAGCGACTATATTAAAGTTTAACACCTGTTACTATTGTGATCAAGAAGTACGTCGTGGAGTAGGTTTTGATAAACCACAGCTGGATGAGGTAGGTCCTACCTGTGGCTGTGTGAGTATGACCAGTTTTGGTCATAGTGGTTTTACAGGTGCTTACACGTGGGCAGACCCAGATACCGAAATTGTTTATGTATTTCTTACTAATCGTATTTTTCCAAGTGCTGATAATATGTTCCTTATATCTGAGAATATAAGAACTAACATTCAGCAAATCATTTATGACGCCATAATTGATTAAATTTAAACTCTATTCTAAAAAAGATTCATGAAAATAGCAATCGTTTGTTATCCTACCTTTGGTGGTAGTGGAGTAGTAGCGACTATGCTGGGTACAGCACTGGCTCAAAGAAATCACGAGATTCACTTTGTGACTTATAAGCAACCCGTGAGACTCGAGTTACTGGCAAAAAACATCTACTTTCATGAAGTAAATGTAGAAGAGTATCCATTGTTTCACTACCAGCCTTATGATTTGGCACTTTCTAGTAAACTGGTAAATGTGGTTCAAGAATATGGTATAGATTTATTACACGTACATTATGCAATTCCACATGCTTATGCCGGTTATATGGCGCAGCTAATGCTTAAAGATTTAGGAATTCAATTACCTATGGTTACAACGCTGCATGGAACAGATATTACTCTGGTGGGGAATCATCCTGTATATAAACCTAGTGTTACTTTTAGTATTAATAATAGTGATGTAGTTACCTCAGTATCTGCTAGTTTAAAGAGAGATACTTTAGAGTTATTTGATATTCACAAAGAGATCGATGTGGTTCCCAATTTTATAGATATGTCTCACTATAAAACAGAATTTAAAGATTGTGACCGTTCTGTTATGGCGTTTCCTAAGGAGCGCATTATTACTCACGTAAGTAACATGAGACCCGTTAAACGAATCATGGATGTCGTTAAGATTTTTGAAAAGGTGCAAGAAAAAATTCCAGCCATTTTAATAATGGTAGGTGATGGTCCAGAACGCTTTGAGGCAGAGGAATATGCAAAGTCTAAGAATCTCCAGCTTAAAATTAAATGGGTAGGGAATAGCACAGAGATAGATCGTATACTTTGTTTTTCGGATTTGTTTTTATTACCTTCAGAGAAAGAGAGTTTTGGACTAGCAGCACTAGAAGCTATGGCAAATAATACACCCGTAATTTCTTCAAATACTGGCGGCATACCAGAAGTTAATGAAAATGGTGTAACTGGCTTTACCAGTGAAGTAGGTGACGTGGATCAAATGGCGGCACAAGCAATTCATATCTTAGAAGATGATCACCGCTTGCTAGAATTTAAGAATAACGCTTTCGCGAAAGCAAAACAATTTGACATTCAAAATATAATTCCATTATATGAAAACTTATATAACAAAGTGCTTCTTAATAGTCCTAACTATTAGTTTTATAAACTGTAAAGGAAAAAAGATGAACGCTCCAGAAAAAGCTTTTGGGATACAATCATACTATGAATTAATTCATGAAGGAAGTAATAGTAACCATGAAAAAATGGAAGTTATAGTTGTATCATCTCAGGAACAAATGGAAGGGCTTTATGCTCAAATTAATAGTACACGCAAGCCAGGCCTCACCATTCCTGAAGTTGATTTTAAAGAAGAAGTTTTAATATTTGCTTATGCAGGTCAGAAACCCACAGGAGGTTATCATATAGCAATTACTGAGGTAGAGGATAAGAAAGTTGAAAAAAGATTTCTTTTTGATTTAAAAAGTCCGCAAGGTAAGATGGTAACAATGAGTGTGACTTCATCATTTAAAATTATTAAAGTGACTCATGAGGATAAAAAAATAACGGCTACTTTTTAAGAATTTGTTTTTTAGGTCAATACGTGGGTTACTATAACTTTAATATCTAGAACAAATTTACCATTATAGATCGAGTCCAGTTTAACCATCAAATTCACCATCGCCGCCGCCATCACGACCAGATCGCTCATTTTGTTTTTGTTGATTAAAGCGGTAAACAAAAGTGACTATCAACTGTCGTTCTCTCCATTGAAAGGCACTGTCAGAGATAAAACTTGGAGTGAGTGCACCATCTAGTAAAATATCTTGTCCTCTAGTGGTACTTTCTCTGCGACGGCTATTAAAAACATCACTTATACTTGCAGTAATGGTAGCATCTTCTCCAAAAATATCTCTACTAGCAGCTAGATTAAGAGTTGCAATTCCATCATTAGTACCTTGAGCATTTTCACTGGCACCTCGATAATTTAATCGTGCTTGAAAATCAATTTTAGAGGGTAACGTGATTTTTTGATTCAATCTAGCAAAATAAGTCGTGTTGTTAAAAGTGAAATCCTGACTTTCAGTCGCACCATCAGTATCTACATTAAAGATATTAAAATCACTATTAATAGTCCACCATTTGAATGGCCTGTATGAAAGTGTTAGTTCATATCCTAATCTACGTTGCTTAGATAGATTCACTGGGAAACGGCGTATTATGGGATCTCCGTTATCAGTTAAAATAGGGTTGTTATTTTCATCTACGACTACTTCCTGGATTCTTTCCCAGTTATCGTCACTTAAATTCATATAAGCAGCGGTACTTAAGGTAAACTTAGACCACTTTTTAATATAACCTAATTCTATACTATTAGTAAAGGTAGGATCGAGGTCTACATTACCTTGAAAAATATTTGATTCACTACTACGGCTTGGAAATGGGTTTAGAAATCTACCGCGAGGTCTTCTTATTCTACGATTGTACCCTAGGGTAATGTTTTCACCTTTCTTAATTTCAAAACTCATATTTAAGGTAGGGAAAAGGCTATGGTAATTTTTATGAGCAGCATCATTGGTTGTTGCTTGAAAAATATTTACATCTGTATATTCATATCTCAATCCAGTGAGGAATGAAAATTTATTCATTTTACGGCCGTATTGAACATAAGTAGCATGAACAACCTCTTCATAGTTAAAGGTGTTATTAAGTCCTGTGTCAGGAATGAGCGTTATGTTCGTTGTTTCAAAATCACGTTCAGCTAGAAAAAATGAGGTAGTAATACCTCTGTAATTACCGCGATAACCAGCTTCCCAATTAATGTTATCGCCTATAGGTAATTCATAATCTACTTGCACTAGCGCATTACGCTCGTCAGTATCTTGGTCACTGAATTCTAGGTCATTAAGTGTGTTTGTAGTGGTTTCAGTCTCTGTAATATTTGCCAGTTCTTCTTCTATTTCAAAACCGTATTGAATACTTGCTGTAAGTTTCTGACCGTTATCATCGATATCATTTTTATAATCTAAGGTGAATTGAACATCGTCCTCATTTTCAGCTTCGGCTTCTATTCTTTT
>P_2C_Liq_1_UnCtyDRAFT_1000829_pt1 | contig 12582 bp, 10 predicted proteins | sample Pon2CUnioCityCA_2_FD_10234 | JGI IMG/M metagenome (IMG submission 10234)
GAAACTAATTGGGAAAAAAAATTTAGAGGTACAGATTCCGTTTACGGAGAAAGTATTTACACCAATAGATGGGAAACATTTGGCACCTATCAATTACCAACAACAGAAAATATTAATTTTCAATTTAGCGCAAACGGTCATCATCAAAACTCAGTTTACGGAACAGATGTTTACAATGCAGATCAGTTCATTGCTTTTGGACAATTTATCTTTAACAAAAACATCAAGAAAACTCAAGATTTAACACTTGGTCTAGCTTATAGATATACTTTTTATGATGACAATACTTTTGCAACTAAAGATAGTAATGGTATAGAAAATCAGCCTTCAATTACGCATTTACCAGGAATTTTTGTACAGAATGAAATCAGTTTAAACAAAAACAATAAACTTTTACTAGGTGCAAGATGGGATTACAACAGCTTACATGGTAGTATTTTTTCTCCTAGAGTAAATTATAAATGGAATTCTAGAGATAATTCTGATATTTTAAGAATAAGTGTTGGTAACGGATTTAGAGTTGCTAATGTTTTTACAGAAGATCATGCAGCATTAACTGGTGCAAGAGAAGTTGAGTTTGATGGAGAATTGAACCCTGAAACTTCTTGGAACACGAATTTAAATTACGTGAAAAAGTTTTATTCTGAAAATTCTATAATCACAATAGATGCAAGTGTTTTTTATACTTATTTTGAAAATAGAATTTTGCCAGATTATGATACTGATCCTAATAAAATTATTTACGCTAACTTAGATGGTTATTCTGTTTCAAAAGGAATTTCTTTAAATACAGATATTGTATTTTTAAATGGTTTATCCATTAATGCAGGAGCCACTTTAATGGATGTTTCTATTACAGAAAACGGGGTAAAAACAAGACAACCCTTAACAGAAAGTTTTAGTGGAGTTTGGTCTATTTCTTATACTTTTTTAAATGATTTTAAAATTGATTATACAGGAAATGTATATGGGCCTATGCGCTTACCTTTATTGAGTGATACTGACCCAAGACCACAAGAATCTCCTTGGTACAGTATTCAAAATATTCAGCTTAGTAAGAAATTTAGCAATTCATGGGAAGTTTACGGAGGCATAAAAAACTTATTAAACTTTACTCCTGCTGCAAATAGTATTGCGCGTTCTTTTGATCCTTTTGATAAACAAGTGGTTTTTGACCAAAATGGTCAAGCAGTTGCTACACCAAATAACCCAAATGCATTAACTTTTGACCCTTCATACGTGTACGCATCTAATCAAGGAATTAGAGGATTTATCGGCTTAAGATATACTGTTTTTTAAAATTGCATTAATTCTTTGTATTCCAAATACGTTTTCTCTTAGAGTCTCTGATTATTTTTGTCCCTGAAGATGAAGAAGTAGAATTACCAAATAAAGAAAAACGATATACAAGTCCAGCTGAAGCAAACGTATGAGATTTCTGACTCTGAAATCTTTCTTCATTATACTTATACATAAATTCTCCTGTTAACCCTAACTTATCAGAAAACCATATTGTACCACCAAAACCAAAATTTAGGGTTGGTAAAAGGTATTTTGATCTGGTAGATTTTATAAAACTTCCACCAATCATTACAAATGGAGAAAATGTATTATTTGATGTACCAAAATCATATCGCATTGTTCCATCTAATGTAGCATACTCCTGAGGATTACTTAACGTAAAAGAAACACTACCAACAAAGGTTACATTTTTAAACATGTATCTTCCAGCCGATAATCTTGGGAATTGAGTTTTATATCTACCTCCCACCGCAGATGCGTCTTCTTGAGAATACAACACAGATGATGAGCCAATTGAGAGGAACCACTTTTTTTCTTCATTTTGAGTGAATGCTTTCACACTTAAAAAAAGAAAAAAAACTATGAATAGGGTAAGTTTTCTTTTCATTTTTGCTAGGGGGGTTATAAATGTTAACAATATTTAAACTGTTGAGGAGCAAATATATTGTATTCTTTTAGAAAACAAAATAGATTATGAGATTTTATAACTTAAGAATACTATTTTCCAAATTTTAAATAAAACACAAAGTTTTAACAATATTAAAATTATATTCTAAACCTACGGAAAATAGATTTTCAATTTGACAAGTATTAGACATTTTTTTAACTTTAAAGTAGTAAATAGTTTTAAAACCAATACTTATTTAACAAGTTCTAATGCGTATATTTGACAAAATTTTTCGACGTTGAGTAAGCAGAACATTGTAAATCAATACCAAAAGTCTGCGAATGTTTCGCAGATTATTCAACAACTTCAACAAGGCAATAACCAATTTCAAATTTCGGATTTGGCTGGATCTTCGTTGTCTTTTGTTATTGCAGAAACTTTTAAAAAAGTAGATAAACCCTACTTATTAATTTATAATGATAAAGAAGAAGCTGCTTACTACTTAAACGATCTCGAACAACTTTTAGGAGATAAAAACGTGCTTTTTTATCCTGGTTCTTATAGAAGACCTTATCAAATTGAAGAAACAGATAATGCCAACGTTTTGTTACGCTCTGAGGTTTTAAATAGAATCAATTCTAGAAAAAAACCGGCTGTAATTGTTACTTATCCTACTGCCCTATTTGAAAAAGTAGTAACTAAAAAAGAATTAGAAAAAAACACATTAAAAGTAACTGTTGGCGAAGATTTATCACTCGATTTTGTAAATGAAGTGTTGTTTGAATACAAATTTAAACGCGTAGAATTTGTAACAGAACCTGGAGATTTCTCTGTAAGAGGTGGTATTATAGATGTCTTTTCTTTTTCTAATGATGAACCCTATAGGATTGAATTTTTTGGGGATGAAATTGATAGCATTAGAACGTTTGATGTGGAAACACAGCTTTCTAAAGAGAAACTAAAAAAAGTTTCTATAATGCCAAATGTTGAGAATAAAACATTACAAGAAAATAGAGAAAGTTTTATCAAATATATTTCTTCGAAAACCGTTATTTTTGCCAAAAATATAGATTTACTGGCAGGAAAATTAGATAAATTCTACAAAAAAGCAGAAGATGCTTTTGAAGATTTATCAAAAGAAATCAAACACGCAAAACCTTCAGAATTATTTTGTGATGGAGATTTTATAAAAAAACAGATTCAGGATTATGCTTTAGTTCATTTTGGATCTTCTCATCAAAATGAAAAAACAGAAATAGCATTTAACACTAAACCTCAACCGTCATTTAACAAGCAATTCAATTTATTAATTGAGGATTTAAACGAACATCACAAAGCAGGTTTTACCAATTATATTTTCTGTGCAAACGACCAACAAGCAAAACGTTTTCATGATATTTTTGATGATGCAGAACAAGAAGTACATTACGAGACCGTTGTTTTTCCTTTGTATCAAGGGTTTGTAGATATTCAAACAAAGCTCGTTTGTTATACAGATCATCAAATTTTTGAACGTTATCATAAATTCCGATTAAAGAATGGCTATGCAAAAAAACAAGCCATTACACTTCAAGAACTTAATAAATTAGAAATTGGCGATTACGTGACCCACATGGATCATGGAATTGGAAAATTTGGTGGTTTGCAAAAAATTGATGTGCAAGGTAAAAAACAGGAAGCCATTAAATTAGTGTATGGTGAACGTGATATTTTGTACGTAAGTATTCATTCTTTGCATAAAATTTCTAAGTTTAATGGTAAGGATGGTAAGCCTCCAAAAATATACAAATTAGGTTCTGGTGCTTGGAAAAAAATAAAACAAAAAACCAAAGCCAGAGTAAAACATATTGCCTTTAATCTCATTCAATTGTATGCCAAAAGAAAGCTTCAAAAAGGATTTTCTTTTGGTCCAGACACACACATGCAACATGAACTTGAAGGTAGTTTTATGTACGAAGATACTCCTGATCAATTTACAGCAACTCAAGATGTAAAAATAGACATGGAAAAAACACAGCCTATGGACAGGTTAGTTTGTGGTGATGTTGGTTTTGGAAAAACAGAAGTTGCTGTAAGAGCAGCTTTTAAAGCAGTAGATAATGGGAAACAAGTAGCTATTTTGGTACCAACAACCATTTTAGCTTTTCAACATTACAAAACGTTTTCAGAGCGTTTAAAAGGTTTTCCCATCAAAATTGATTATTTAAATCGTTTTAGAACTGCCAAACAAAAACGTGCAGCAATTGATGGCGTAAATGATGGCTCTGTTGATATAATTATTGGTACTCATCAACTAACAAATAGTAAAATAAAATTTAAAGATTTAGGGTTGTTAATTATTGATGAGGAACAAAAATTTGGGGTTGCTGTAAAAGACAAACTTAAAACCTTAAAAGAAAATGTAGATACCTTAACCTTAACAGCCACTCCAATTCCTAGAACTTTACAATTTAGTTTAATGGCTGCAAGAGACTTATCTGTTATTAAAACGCCACCACCAAACAGACATCCCATAGAAAGTAATGTAATTCGTTTTTCTGAAGAGACGATTCGTGATGCAATTTCTTATGAAATTTCTAGAGGTGGTCAAGTGTTCTTTATTCATAATAGAATTGAAAACATTAAAGAAGTTGCTGGTTTGTTACAAAGACTAGTTCCTTCTGCAAAAATTGGAATTGGTCATGGACAAATGGAAGGCAAAAAATTAGAAGAATTGATGCTAAGTTTTATGAATGGTGAATTTGATGTTTTGGTTTCTACAACTATTGTTGAAAGCGGTTTAGATGTCCCTAATTCCAACACTATTTTTATCAATAATGCCAATAATTTTGGTTTATCTGATTTACACCAAATGCGAGGTAGAGTTGGTCGTTCTAATAAAAAAGCATTCTGTTATTTTATTACACCTCCTTACCATATGATGACAGATGATGCTAGAAAACGTATTCAAGCCTTAGAGTTATTTTCTGATTTAGGAAGCGGAATTAATATTGCCATGAAAGATTTAGAAATTCGTGGAGCAGGAGATTTATTAGGTGGTGAACAAAGTGGTTTTATCAATGATATTGGATTTGATACGTATCAAAAAATATTACAAGAAGCCATTGAAGAATTGAAAGAAAATGAGTTTAAAGATTTATACAATACTGATGAAAACGAAACCAAAAAAGAGTTTGTAAAAGAAGTACAAATTGATACTGATTTTGAAATCCTGTTTCCTGATGATTATGTGAATTCTGTAACAGAACGTTTGAGTTTGTACAACAAATTAGGTGCTTTAGAAACCGAAGAAGAATTGCAAACTTTTGAAACTGAAATTGTAGATAGATTTGGAGAAATTCCAACGCAAGTTGAAGATTTATTAGATTCAGTTCGCATAAAATGGATTGCTAAAGCATTAGGTTTAGAAAAAATTATACTAAAACAAAAAAGGATGATTGGCTATTTTGTTTCTGACCAGCAAAGTGATTTTTATCAAACTGAGGCATTTACTAAAATGCTAAAATATGTGCAGCAAAATAGGAAAAGTTGTGTTATGAAAGAAAAGCAAACCAAAAACGGATTGCGATTACTCATCACTTTCATAAAAATTGACTCGGTAAAAACTGCTTTAAACACATTAAAGAAAGTATAATTACTTTCTTTCCTTAAATCTTATTTTAAGATTTTCTGCTAATTTTCTTCCATATACAACAGCATCATCAATTTCTTCGAAAGCCGTAATTGAATATCTGTTATTTTTGATATCCCAAATATTTACTTCGCAAAACTTATTGTTATTTAAAAATGTTGAGACTCTATCTAAATCTTGCATGGACCTCCATTTTCCTTTTCCAAAAGGACCTACAGACCAATATTCTCGATATCGTTTTAAATCAAAATCAAAATGATGACTTACAATAAACGAATACTTAATACCGTAAGCAACTAAAATGATTACAAGTGCTAGAACTTTTAGACCTCTTATGTAATATTTCTCTGTAAAAGAAAAAGATTGGTTTAGATGAAATAATAAAATTAAATATGCTGCAACTGAAAAAAATATGGCTGACAATAATCTAAAATACCAAGGTTGTTTTTTTGAAACAATTTTAAGTACTCCCTTTCTTTTCATTTAATAACTCGAAATTCCGCCAGTTAAACTTAACACTTCTAAATCTGGATATTTTTTCTTTAATTCAGAAACCGCTCTGTAACTATTAAACCCTCTTTGACAAACCATTACATAGGTTTTTGAGTTATCAATTTCTATTTTTTCTGCGTCAAATGTATTTATATGAATAGTTTGATTTACATCAAAAGGTAAATTTAAATTTTCTAAAACAGCTATAATTTCTAAATTATAATCTCCTAATTTTTCTTTTAATTCCACTGAAGATATTTGCCAATCAGGATTTTGATTAGAACACGCTAAATCAAAATAGGTTTGTGCTTTGAAAATTTTCGCAATTTTATCTTTTAAAAAAGTAGGTTTTAGTTTCATTTTTAACTGACTATTTTGAAGCGAATTGTAAATCAGCAATTCATTTATTAGCGGTTTTCCAATTCCTGTTACCAATTTCAAGACCTCATTTACTTGTTGTGTAGCAATCATTCCAACAATGCCATTTAAGGTTCCTGCTTCTTCACAATTTGGAATATCTGTTGCCATTTCTGGAAACGCATCTCTTAAATTTGCTGAAGAACTTCCGTCTTTTTGCATCACATTAAAAGTAGCTACATAACCATCAAACTTATACAAAGAACCATAAACCAAAGGTTTATTTTTGATGACACAAGCATCGTTTAATAAATATTTTGTGGGTAACGAATCTGTTCCATCAACAATAATATCAATGTTCTCAATTAACTCAAAAACATTATCTTTAGTAATTGGTTTATCTGTAAAACTAACTTCCGTAAATGGTGCTCTTTTTTTGATAAAGGTTGATAAAACTTCGGCTTTTGAGTTGCCAACATCGTCTAAACTGTAAAAAACCTGTCTGTGTAAATTGGTAACATCAACTGTATCAAAATCTACCAAATGTATTTTTCCAACACCACTTGAAGCTAAATACACTGCAATCGGACTTCCTAAACCTCCACAACCCACTACCAAAACAGAAGCATTTTGCAGTTTTTGTTGCCCAACTTCACCCATTTCAAATAATGTAATTTGGCGTTTAAAAAATTGGTTTTTTGTAGGTTTCATTTTACATTGAACTTGTTTCAGTATACTTTTGTCATTTCGAAATGAGCCTTTTTTGGGCGATTGAAAAATCTTATTAATATGAACTCATAGTTATGAGATTTCTCCTAACGTCGAAATGATATTTGTTATTTATTTACTTCTTTTTTAGCAGCTTTAAACTCTTCTGGTGTATTTACATTTCTAATAAAATCGTCATCAATTTCTACAATTTCAACATCAGAATTGATTAACATTTTTCTTGGACAAGAATAGCCTTGTGCTAAATATTGTAATAAAATAGGATATGCTTTAGGTTCGTAAATGGTAATTAATGGCTCTACAAATTGCTTGTCTTTTCCTTTTATTGCAGTAGCAACTTTACTTGGGTTTCTGTGTTTTAATAATAACTGAATTACTTCATCATTTACAAAAGGTAAGTCAGTTGCCAATACAAACCAAGCTGAATTTGGGTCTTTTTGAAAGGCTGAACAAATGCCTCCAAATGGACCAAGATTATAAAAAGTATCAGCAATTTCTTGAGGTTTCTCGACTGCCCTCAAGTTTGCATTTTCATTAAGTTTTGTCATTTCGAGAGAAGTCGAGAAATCTCTTACAGAATAAAAAGTTTCTAAATTATTATTTTCTAACAATTCTTTAGCCACTTCTTTTTGCGGTTTACCAAAATAATCTAGTTCAGATTTGTCATGACCCATTCTTGTGCTTTTTCCACCCACCAAAACCAAACCTTTTATGGGTGCAATTTTTTCTTGAATTAAATTATTGATATGATTTGCTATTTGATCAACTTCATCAATTGTATAGCAAATTTTATTTTTTATGTTTGGATATTTTTCTACTAAAAAATCGAAAAAATCTGTTTTATTTTTCAGTTTTATGATAAATTGAATACGATTCAATTGGTCTAATCTTTTTAATACTGAAGCTTCTTTTGCTTCGTCTAAAATTAGAATTTGTCTTGCTCCTTGGTAATGATTTCCGTTGATAAACACATAATCATATTGAGCAAACTGCAATCTTTGTGCATATTTATTTACTGTTCCAGAAGTGGTTATTTGTAAATTTCCTTCATGATGAAAAACGTATTCAGACAACTTATTTTCTTCAACGTCTTTTGTGTGTGAAGCATCAAAATAAGCCAACTTATAATTTGATAATCTTTCTGAAACTTTATGAACCAATTCTGAAATTTTATTGCAATTTGTTCCTAAAATTGCAATCTCATTTGCTGCAAAATTATCGTTTGCTCTTCTTTCTAAATTTGTATGTTTTTTGTGTTTTTTCATTTTATTCTTTTTGTCATTTCGACTTTATCGAGAAAATTGAAGTTAATAATCCATAGATTTCTCAATTCCACTTCGTTTCATTCGAAATGACACAATAGTATTTCTTCCCTTTGGAAAAATTAAGATGGTCTTTTTATATCCGATTTACCTCCTGTTTTTTCCAATAATTTAACTTCTTTAATTACCATTTCTTGACTGATGCTTTTACACATGTCGTAAATGGTTAAGCATGCAATATTTACACCTGTTAACGCTTCCATTTCTACACCTGTTTTTCCTTCAATGGTTACTTTACAAAGTACTTCTATATGTTCAGTATCTATAATATTGATATCAATATCTACACCATTAATTAATAAAGGGTGACACATAGGAATCAGTTCTGAGGTTTTTTTAACACCTTGAATACCTGCAATAATAGCCGTTTGAAAAACAGGTCCTTTTTTGGTAACTAACTCATCATTTGTAAAATGAGCAATGACTTCTTTTCCTAAAAACATAGTTGCTTTTGCAATGGCTGTTCTTTTAGTAATTTTCTTATCAGAAACGTTTACCATTTTAGGATTGTTTTTATCATTTAAATGTGAAAAATTCATTTAAATAGTTTTTAGTTTTAAATGTTTAGTTTTTAGTTAGATTACTTTGAGACGTTTTAACAATGGATGTTAAAATTCTAATTAATTCGTGAATGTCTAAAATCAAAAAATCTACTTCTAAATCTGTTATGTCACTTTCTTTCAATAATCGTAACCAATATTTAGTTTCTCTTGCTTCTTTTGAAGAAATTGACATTTTTGCTATAAAATCTCTCTTACTTTGTCCTGCTAAAGCTTCTTCTATATTTGCTCCGATTGAAGTTCCACTTCTTAATATTTGATTTGAAATTACAAATTCTTTTTCCAATTGTAGTTTTTTATAAAGAGAGATGATTTTTAATGAGAATTCAAAACTCTTTTTCTGAACAATACTTTCTTTCATAACGGATTTTTAACTCAAAATTAAGCATTTAAAACTAAAAACTCCGATAACGTATTATCGGAAAATTCTCTCCTTTTTTAAACTCATTTTTATCACTTGGCAATTCAATAAAAGCATCTGTATTTACCAAACTTGCTAAGTCTCCAGAACCATTTCCTAAAACTGGAGTCGCTAAAGTATGCCCAAATTTATCACTTAATTTTACTTGTAAAAAATAGGTTAAATTCGGTTTAAAAGTAACATCTTCCTTTAAAATGGCTGTTTCTTTTTGTACATCTACTCCAACAGATTTGTAATACCAAGGATAAAAATACACCAAACAATTCACAAAAGTGGAAATAGGATTTCCTGGAAATCCAAAGATATTACAACTGAATGTTTTTCCATAGAAAAATGGTTTTCCTGGTCTTTGAGTTACTTTATGAAATAACTTTTCTACTCCTAATTCCTGAAAAACTTCGGGTAAAAAATCATATTTACCTTTACTTACTGCTCCACTAAACAACAATACATCATATTGCTCTAAATAATTTTTAATTTTAGATTTTAATAATGGTTTGTCATCCGTAATATGTGCTGTTTCTGATTTAATATTTAATCGTTCTAACAAAGAAACCAGTGTAAATACATTAGATCTTCTTATTTGATGTGCTTTTGGAGTTTCCTCTACACCAACCAATTCATCTCCTGTAGAAATAATCATCGCTTTTGGTAGTTTTGCAACTTTTACTTTTGATTTACCCACAGTTGCCAAAACACCTATTTCTGCGGCAGATATCATTTTATTTTCTGATATTAAAACATCACCAGCAGTTCTATCTTTTCCTTTAACATGAATGTTTTGCAGGTTTTTAATTTCATCAATCTGAATTGTTGCAACTCCATTTTCAATGATAACATCTTCATATCTAATAACTACATTTGTGTTGTTTGGTAAAACAGCACCTGTCATCACTTCTAAACAATTTGCTGAGTTTTGTAAAGTAATTTGTGAACTTCCAGCAGGCTGAATTCCTTCTATTGTAAATGCTCTTTGTCCGTTTTGAAATGATGAAAAGTCAATTGCAATGCCATCCATAGCCACTCTATTGAATGGTGGAAAATCTCTATCTGCAACAATCTCTTCTTTTAAAATTCTACCTACAGATTTTATAAAGGGAATTTCTTCAACGCCAAAATCTTGAGTTGAGCTTAGTATTATCTTTTTACCTTCTTCTACTGAAATCATTGATTACTGTGTAATTGTTTATTTGTTTAATCGTGTAATCGTTGTAACTTAAACAACAATTAAACTTTTACACGATTACACTTTTCTAACCTCCAATTGTACTCATACTTTCAGAAACATTTCCTTTTTTACGATTTGCTTCTGCTGTAAATCCGTTTTCTGGTTTTTCTTTTACTAAAGATAAAAACAATTCTTTTAAATCTTCATTAGAAGCTCCTTTTCTTATAAAATCTCGTAAATTAAAAACACCATCATCAAACAAACAATTTTTGAAAGTTCCTGTACTTGTAATTCGAATTCGGTTACAATCGTTACAAATAGTTCTAGTAAATGCTGGAATAACACCAACTGTTCCTAAATGATTATCTATGGTATAATTTCTAGAAGTTGACGATTTTTCTGATTGAATTTCTTCCAAAGAAAACTCAGTTTTAACTTCATTTAAAATCTTGGTGAATGTCCAGTTTTCATTCATATCTCTTTGCCCTTTTCCATTAAAAGGCATTTCTTCTATAAATCGAACTGCAACATTTTTATCTTTTGTGAGTCTTACAAAATCAACAATTTCATCTGTATTAAAACCCGATTGCACAACTACATTTAGTTTTAAATTTAGACTGCTTTTTTCTAATAACTCAAAGGTTTTATACACTTCCGGAAAAACATCCCTTCTAGTAATTTTTGCAAACTTATCACGTTGTAAACTATCAATACTTAAATTGATGTTTTTTACTTTTTTAAGTTGCTCGATTTTATCTATATGATGTGAAATTAAGGCACCATTTGTGGTAATATTTATGGCCTCTAACAAATCGTTGTAAGACAACATTTCTAAAAAACCCACAAAATCTTTACGCACAAAAGGCTCTCCACCAGTTAAACGTACTTTTGTTACACCCAATTCTGTTAGCACACGAATTAAACGATACATTTCTTTAAATGTAAGTAGCTCTTGTCTAGGTACAATATCAATTCCATGAGCAGGCATACAATATTGGCAACGCAAATTACAACGATCTGTAACTGCAAGACGAACATATTCTATTTGTCTACCAAAATTGTCTGTTAACTTGCTCATTAATTGGGTAATTTCTTGCTTAAAAGTCCGTAAATAAATGCACCTAGCAAAGCACCAATCAATAAAATTAATGCAGGTAAAAATTTAAATCCTAAAATTACAAAAATAGGAGCTGCACAAGCACCTGAAATTCCCCAACCCAAACCAAAGAAAGTTCCACCAATAAGTGTTCTATAAAATCCTTTTTTCTTTTGTTCAGGATAAATTTTGTTTCCTTTAATGTCTCTTATCTTTCCTGATTTGAACAATTGCATAAATATCATAGATATAACAACTGCACCACCAATAATTCCAAACATATGAAACGATTCAAAACGAAACATTTCATAAAAACGATACCAAGAAATGGCTTGTGTTTTGCTTAAAACGATTGCAAAAAAGATTCCTAATAGTAAAAATTTGATGTTTTTCATAACTTAAAAGAGTATAGGAATTAAAAACCAAGCAGCAATTATACCACCAATAAAAAATCCAATTACTGCCAATAAAGACGGTAATTGCAAACTACTTAAACCTGTAATTGCATGACCAGAAGTACAACCTCCTGCATAACGTGTTCCAAAACCGATTAACACACCAGAAACTAACAGAATTAAAAATCCTTTGAGAGAAAAAACAATTTCATCACTAAAAATTTCATCAGGAAAATACTGGTTGCCAACATTAGAAAATCCTAAATCTGATAATTCTTGAACCGTTTTGGGGTTTAACGCTATAGTTTGTTCAGGAATTAAATAGCGTGATGAAATAAATCCGCCAATAATTAACCCGACTACAAATAATAGCGCAAAACTTCTTTCTTTCCAGTCTATCTTAAAATAGTCAGAAATTTTCCCTGCACCAGCCATTGTACATAAGGTTTCGAAGTTGGCTGATGCTCCAAAGTTTTTACCAAAGTAAAAATACAATAGCAGT
>P_2C_Liq_1_UnCtyDRAFT_1000831_pt1 | contig 12574 bp, 9 predicted proteins | sample Pon2CUnioCityCA_2_FD_10234 | JGI IMG/M metagenome (IMG submission 10234)
GTGCCATTGCCATCGCTCTGCCACCCGTAGCGAGTATAAACCGGGGCAATCTGCTCCATTTGCTCAAGGGCGTAGGCTTGACCCACCATGACCGGTGAGAAACCTTTACCGGATTTTGCCCCTTTTCGACCCGAGGTTAAGTCCACGTCGGCGCGGACTTTCTCGTAGCCAATGGCGGCAATGGGGAAGAGTCGAGATAACTCCTGAACCACCCGAAACTCTAAGTCTCGGTTGGCTCGGATGCTGGGGGCGACTTTCTTCTGTCTACGGTTGTTAAATCGTTTTTGGCGATGATTCCGTAATGGGAAAGGTAACTCTCGATTGATTCGCCGACTACGGCGAGAACGCCGAAGCATTCTGCGATTATCCATCCGCTCTCGCACCTTGGGGTAGGGGAGTTCTAGGTGAGACTGGAATAGGGTCGCTTTAGCCGATTGAACGGCAATCCCTGAATAGAGTTTGCCGGGATCGACTCCAACCACAATGGGTTGAGTCTTACGACCNGATGGTTCCGCTTTCAGGCGCACGGCCTTAAGGCGAAGATTGGTTTTCACCCATTGGGCTTTGCCCTGCTCGACCCATCGCTGCGCACGGCGGCGCTTGGTGGGCATGGCGGGAGTCCCATCAGGGTTTTGGACGGGGATNCGTTGCATGGAAGATAATTCCCAAACTACAGGTCTCTTAAGCCAGTACATACGGTGTGTCTGGGTTAACCCCACTCCCTGAGATTCCAGGGCCTTACAGATAATCCGATTTAGAGAAGCAACCGGACGTGTTGCCGTATGNACCTCAATGGCCGATTCGCAGCTACGACCGGGTTATCTCCGGTCACTCCTCCACCTCGGCNAATGCCAGGTGGGGGTCATTGAACGATCCGAGCAGTCAAACCATTTTGGTCTATCCCGCTGGGCAACAGCCACAAGTCTTCCAGAACAGCGAGGCCAGTTTACCGATCCCAGACCCCATCCCTCCCCTTAATTTAAGTGCCGCTGAAATCTTTTCCTGGCTCAAACATCCCTAACGCTGAAGGGTTAACGCTGAAGGGTTAACGCTGAAGATCTCAAAATTCTCCTTCGAGAGAGACAACGGGATCTATTGTCCCTAACATCTGCCCGAGATAGTCGCGGGCGATCGCATCAGAGAGCACCCAGGCCCGCAAAAACACCCCAGTCCAGCGAGCGAGGGTATCGAGGGCAATCTCCTGAGGTAAATCCGGTAAACGAGGATCTAACGGGGCCTGAGGCGGATTATTGACATTGGTAATCCCGTAGTGGTTAGCTCCTTCTAGCTCCAAATAGAGTTTAGGCGGAGTGGCCAGCCCTGTATAGGTCGCTCGGACTTCGGCGGCGGGCATAAGACTATCCCGACTCCCCGCCATTAGGGCCAGAGGTAATCCTTGGCTATTGAGGGGGCGATCGCCATCGCCTTCTAGCTCCAACTCAACCTCCAACAAACTCCCATAAAACGCCGCTGCTTTCAATTGAGGCGGTAAGCTATAATCCCCTGAGGCAAAGGAGACGGCTGAAGCATTCACAATTGCATCGAGTCCCACAATCCCTCCNTGAGAATGGCCCAACAGAGCCACATTCTCGGGATTCACCCGTTCAAACAGCGGTGACTGGGGATTTTCGGTTTCCCGTCGTAGGGTTGCCTGTAAATCCGCCAGTAGTCCCGTGGCGGCAAACAACTCCTCCCGCCGAGGTAAACGAGTTTCAGGGTCAGGTAGGGCCACCACAAAGCCATACTGTGCCAAGCGTTGGGCATAGTAGGAGTAATGGCTCGGGGCGACGTTTAATCCTTTGAGGAACACCACCAAGGCTAACGGCTGATCGCTGGCGGCGGGGTAATGAAACGTTACCGTCATTCCGCCAACGCTTTGGCTGTTCAAGGGCGACATGGAGTTAGAAGAGAGTTAGGAGACCACCTCAACTTCGTCGGGACGAAAATGAGTACGTAACTTCTTCTTACCCACCTTAAACAGCACTTGAACCGGAAGATTGGCACTAATCGGCTTTCCATCCAACTCTTCAATCACGTTCAGGACTTCCCCCTCACTCCCTTTCATGTCAAACGGTTCGTTGCGATGTTCGGGGTGATGGTAGACAATGACAGATTCTTTGACGCGGACGCGACTGCCGACTTCAATCGTTGACATGTGTTTGCTTTATAGTTCCCAACAAAAACGACGGACGGTTTTATCATAGGACTGACCGACCGTACGTTATGTATCTTGCCATAGAAGCTGTACCGGACAAAGTCGCGGCTAACGAATGACTGTCTCAACAATTATTGTCAAGATATTTTTATAGTTGTGGATAGTTATGGCATCCAAACATCATGGCTGAGAGTCCAATGGTCGCGAGTCCGTTGCATCAGTCCCTCCTCCTCAAGTTGTCCTAGAGTCCGAGTGACGGTGACACGGGAGGTTCCCAGGATTTCGGCGATCGCCCGATGGGAGAGTTTTAACTCAATCACGCGACCGTTAGCACTCTCACGGCCGAATTTATAGGACAGCCATCGCAGAAAGGCTAAGACGCGATCGCGGATGCGTTCTTGACGTAAAATAGCAAGAAGCTGTTGCGATTCTTGGGCATGATCAATTAACTGGTCTGTAATTGACCGCCAATGCGATCGCGGAATCGCCTGCACTTGCACATCTGTCAGACATTCGAGTTCATAGGGGTTCACCCGAGANAAAGCCACCCCAACGACATCTCCAACGGTCCATAACCCCAAACTAATTGGCGTTCCTGCATCAGTCCAGGTGAGGCTACGCACAACACCAGCCGTGATTTTCCAAAGACTATCGTCTTGGGACGGGATAAAACTCCGTTGACGGAACGGACGCAGTTGAACGCGAGGATAAGCAATCCGAGGCTCTTGAGTAGCAAACACGGCAATTTTCCAAACGGAGAACAAAAACAGAACGAAAGGAGAGAAAATGGGGATAGAGATTGACCTCCATCCCCGGTTCATGACATAAGAGGTGTGAGGTTTCCTGAAGTGAGGCTAGACGGCCAGCCAAGACGAGTCAGTTTGACCCCACCCCGACTCTTGGAGTCACCTTGAGTTAAAGCAATGTCAAATGACACTTGAAGACTGACATATCAAAGCAAAAAAACCTAGTTAAAAATAGTCTTTTTGCTTCAAAGCAATGTCCTCTTACATCTGTCTGGCTTTTAAAAGTTTTCGCCCAGCCATCAGTCCAGTAACTGCAAGTCATCGTCAATTACGACTGCATTGTAGCTGATTTTAGAGTTTATTGCAAGTAAATGTCAATAAACAAGGTTCCCCTCGCCCGAAGCGGAGGACTATAGCAATCGAAAATTAGCTTAGGACACTCTGAGTTGGGAGAGAATCCCCTACCTCTTGCCTGCACCGCACTGAGCCTGTCGAAGTGTTCACCATTCACCATTCACTATTCACTATTCACTATTCCCCAAACATCCGAACCGCCCGCCAAACATTACCTCCCATCAAAGCCGCAGCTCCATCAAGTAGCGGCCATTCCGGGATATCTTGAGGTAACGCTTGTCCCTGGGCGATCGCCGCCTGAGCCGCCCGAGGATGCCAGTCCAAGAGATTCACCACCGCCAAATAGGCATAAGCATAGGGATTATCCCCATCAATGGCCACCACCCGTTCAAAAGCATCAATCGCCCGATCCGCCCGTTTATTGAGAATCCAGGCCAAGGCCACCGTATAAGCCCAATCTGCCCGCTGCGGCTGTTGCTGTAAGCGAACCTGCAACGACTCAATCACCACATCGAGATAGGCCTGAACCGGGTCATATTGATTGATGCGACTAATTTGAGCAAACATCTCCTCAAACCCCTCCGTTCCCTGAGGCAGAACCTGGGCTAACTGACGTAACTGGGTTGACAAATCCAACTCCGGGGCCTTAACCACCTCAGCATTGGGATCAACCGTCACCACCACCTCAGGACTCTCGATGGGGGTAATCTCTCCTGTCTGTGGATGTAACCATTGCACCGATAAGGTGTAACGTCCCGGCGACAGGCTCTCAGGGGGCAACATAGCTAGACGTTCGATGACCTTGAAGTGACAGCGATGGGGGTCTTGGCGACAACGACTCTCCCCCATTGAGGGCGTTTCAAGCCATTGCTTTTGGGTAATAGCGTGATCATGAATCCAGAAATCCTTACCATCGTCCTCACCATCGGCCCGTTGCCAAGTCACCAAGATCACCCCATCTCCAATATCATCATGACCTCCCGACCACTCATAAGTCACCGGAACCGCCGTTCCCGGCAAAATTCGCGGTGGGACGCTCACCTGCGTCAGTTGTAACGATTCCGAGACTCCTCCCTCTTGAGCAACAACAGTAATCGGCCGAACGCGGCGGTGATAGAGATTTAAGATCTCGCCCTGGGGAAGTGACCATTGTTGTAGTCGCTCAAACTCTCCTCCCTCTTCGATGCGAGTCACCATCTCCTCATAGGTTGCTGGGACAGAACCGGGATCTCCCGTCTTAGTCACAAACCAAGACAGCGATCGCACATCCGCCGCCACATCCTCCTCCCGGATACCCACCTGACGGCCATAGACCTGAAACCGCGATCGCGCCCCATAATAATTCAGATTATGTTGATTAACGCTCGCCGTAGAAGGCAACACCCCCAACGTGGTTTGTAAATAGGGCGTTTCCTCGACAATCCGAGCAATCACCTTCTGATGGGGAAACGACTCCCCGAGATAGACACGGGAACTCGTCGGCATAAATACCAGCGTCGGCCGCAATTGGAACGCCAACACTAAACTGGTAACTGCGACAATTCCCCAACGAATCCGCCAGCCCCAGGCCATCAGTCCATAGGAAAGGAACAGCGAGAAAATCGGCAACATGGGGAGAATGTAGCGGGGATTCTTATTGGGATTGAGGGAACTCAACAGATAGCTCCCTAAGAGAATCACCGCCAACCAGTGAATCGTCCCAGATCGCAATGGCGGAGGCTGGGGAACCTTAATGAGCGGTTGAATGAGGGGCCGGACCGCTAACAGCAACAATCCTGCCAAGGCGGCCAACAGCAGCACCCAGGAGATGACCTCGGGGAGTCGCCACATATAGTACGTCCAAGCCTCTAAACTGGCTAGAGACGGATCTCCTTGTTCAGCCGCAGCGGCGATCGTCGCTCGTTGACTGCCCGTGAGGACTAATAACCAGTTAGTACGATACCACCAGCCCCAAATTAGGGTTGAGCCGGCGATCGCCGCTAGCAACTGTCCCAAGCGTCCCCATTGGCGATTCAGCAGGACCGCCAGGAGGGTCCAAAGCATGGGAATCAGCAAAAATAGGGCGATGGACTGTTTGATAAAAATGCCAATTCCCAGAGATAGGCTGAACATCACGGCCCAGTAGCCACGATGCTCTCGACTGTTACGCCAGCGGGTTAAACTCCAGAGAATGGTCGAGGTAGCGGCTACGAGGGGATAGTCGAGGACATAGTGAAAGCGGAAGGTGACGAGACCCGGAAATAGGATACAAAGTCCGGCGGCCCACAGTCCCACTCGCGGCGTGGACAGATGTTGTCCTAAATCGAAGACGGTAAACAGTAGGACCCCGGTCCAGGCGATATAGGGTAGAAAGGCGACTTGGCTAGAGAGTCCAAAGAGGCTATGAAAGGGGGCGGTAATCAGATAAATAAAGGGGGGGATTTTGGAGGATAACAGCCAGAGATTCGTCCACCATTCCCCTGAGAACCAGTTTGGGGTTTGCAGGAATTGCCAGTAGTTGAGGCTTCCGGTGAGATAATCGGCGGTATCCCAGTCAGGAACGGCGCGATCGAGGGCCAGCCAGAGGCGATCAACGACGACGGCGATCGCCCAACATAGCAGCAAGGGAAGACCCCAGGTTATGGTAAAGGCAGGAAAAATTCGTTGAAGCCGTTGGATTGAGTTCAAGGCGTGCATCCGTCCACAAGTTTTATCAGGAATGGTGAAGCTAGATTGGTATAGTGCAATGAATGGTTTGTGTTGTGAGGTTTGAATATGAAGGCTAGGCAAATGTCTCGATTGGTACAGCAGTTGGTCGCGGTTCCCCTGATTAGCTTCAGTTGGCTGATGACCGCTGAGGCTGTTGAAGGGCAAAAACAGCTTTATAACCCGAATCCTTTACCGCCAAGTGGTGAGTTGTCCGGGAGTCTGACCGAAAACGATATTCCCACAGGACGGGGTGGCTTCGCTCATGATTATGTGGTGCAGTTGGATGAGGGGGATCAGATTACCATCGATGTCACCTCCGACAGTTTTGATACTATTGTGTCGCTCCTAACGCCGGATGGGTTGACTATTGGCGAGAATGACGACGGCCCCGATGGGACAACGAACTCACTGCTGTTTATGCGCATTCAGCGTTCCGGGACCTATATTATCCGAGTTCGCGCCTTTGGTGCGGCCGGCGGTGGCCCCTTTAACCTGAAACTGACTCGCTTACGCCCGATGTAATGTCCGGGTTTCGGTGGGGCGATCGCATAGCTGATAGACTCCACCGATTTTTTTTCGTGAAAGGGGTTGCGTTCTCTAAATTGGTCTGTTAGGATGTTTAAGCACTGAAAAACAAGACTGAAAAACAGACGCGTTTTGTGAGTGCAGTTAGCCGGGATAGCTCAGTCGGTAGAGCAGAGGACTGAAAATCCTCGTGTCGGCGGTTCAAATCCGCCTCCTGGCATTTTAAAATTTTTAGATTAAAATTTTTAGAGATGTTGGTCGTCAAGGAACGGCAAGCCTACATCTGATGACAACACTTCATATCCAAACCGAGACGGCTCCTGTGATTGTCTCATTACCGGCCTTACCGCCCATGAGTCGTGAGGAGTTCCTGGAGTTCTGCCAGGCTAATGAACCATTGCGGATTGAGCGGGCGGCTACTGGAGAGGTTGAAATTATGCCACCCGCTTTTTCCGATACAGGAAACCGCAATTTTAACATCGCCGTACAACTGGGAATTTGGACAGAACAAGATGGAACTGGGCTAGGATTTGACTCCAGTGCCGGTTTTACACTTCCCAATGGGGCGATGCGATCGCCGGATGCTTCTTGGATTAAACGAGCTCGATGGAATCAACTCAGCGAGGATGAGAAAGCCTCTTTTGCACCCATCTGCCCAGATTTTGTGGTGGAATTACGGTCNAAAAGNGACGCACTGGCTCAGCTACAAGCGAAGATACAAGACTACATCGACAATGGTGCATCGTTAGCCTGGTTAATTGATCGCCAGCAGCGACAGGTTTGGCTATATCGCCCCCAACAGCGGCCTCAATGTCTGGAAAACCCAGTACAGGTGAGTGGAGATCCTGAATTGCCCGGTTTTCAGTTAACCATGGCCTCTATTTGGTAGGGGCCATCTTTGGGCTGATGTCACTCAGACACGACATCTTTGGGGCGATCGCGTTTCAACATAAATGTCGCCAAAATAATGCCCACAATCGCTAAGCCTCCCATGGGATAAAAGGCATAGACATAACTACCTAACCAGTCTCGTAATTGTCCCGCCACCAGAGTTCCCAACAACGCCCCCACGCCATAAGCCGTGAAGACAATCCCGTAATTTTGGGCATAATCATCAGGATTAAACAGCCGTAACGTCGCTGTGGGAGCGAGGGCTAACCATCCCCCCAGGGAGAACCAAAATAGACAAAAGGCGACCATATAGGTGGCGACTTGTCCTTCTTGGGCATTTACCATCAAAATACAAGCAATGAGAATCAGAGTATACGAGGCGATCGCCACATAACGGGGTTGCAGGCGATCGCACAGCCAACCAAACAGCGGCCGACTCGCCCCATTAAATAAAGCGAAAATCGAGACACTTGTTGCCGCAAGCCCTGGATCAATCGCAATAATTTCTTCCCCCACAGGACTCGAAATCCCAATCGCACTTAGCCCAACAAAAGTTCCAATGGTATAACAAATCCACAAACCATAAAAAGATGGACTTTTCAGCATCTTGTCTGGATAACTAACTGGAGTAACTATAGACGCTTTGTTCTTATTATTTTGCGCTGGAACCCAACAAGATGGAGGTAATTTCATAGTTGTTGAAATCGCCAAAATAATGACCGTAAACAAAACCCCTAAAATGAGTAACGTCGGTCGAACTTGATAGCGATCAATCAAAAACTTAGCCAAAGGAGCCGTGACAAACGGAGATAAACCAAAACCCACAATCGTTAAGCCCACGGCCAACCCTTTCTTATCCGGGAACCAGCGAGCTGACACCGCCATCGGCACGCCATAGGTAATGCCCACACCAATGCCCGCAATCACACCATAGCCGACAACAATCACGCCAATGTTATTGGCAAAACTGGAGAGGATATAGCCGAGTCCCACAATCACACCTCCAATCGCCGTCATTAAACGGGTTCCCATCCGAGTAATATAAAACCCCGCAATGGGCATGGTAATCGCGTAGCATAGCAGCGCAATCATATAGGGTAGCAAACTTTCAGTTGCCGTCAAACTCAACTCCGCCTCAAGCGGTTTTCTAAAAATACTCCAAGAATAGACCGTGCCTAAACAAAGTAAGACCAGCATTCCCAACGGAAGTAGAAACCAACGTCCTCGTTCCGGCGGAAGTCCAAATAGCGTTAGGTCTGATGTTGGTGTAGAGATATTCATCACTGACCTCTGTTTTTAGGTTCCCAAACTATAGAGCAATCAAGCAAGAGAAGCAAGTCTCCCGTAAGCGTTCGTTAACATAACCCGAACAATACCCGAAAGTCCCGGCGGCCATCATAGGTACAACCATCTGGGGTACAATCAGAGCAACGGAGATAACTAGATGGGGCGGAAGTACGTTGTCTACATACACAGGTCGTTATCAAAGCCGGTTTTTTAACTTTGTTGCCGAACAGTCGCTACGGTTGGGCAACGCCACCGCCAAAGCAGCCCGTCAGGTTCGCTTTGCAGCTACAACTGCGGCTCAAGCCGTACTCTATCCTGTTTACGCCCTATTTCAGACCGCCCGTCGTCTCGATCGCCAAGTTCGAGGGGGCCAGCGTCAGCAAACCCCTCTCCCTCCAGCCGATGGTCCCATTCAGGAGATCCTCGAAGACATCGCCAGCCTCAACCTCACCTCCCAACAACCCATTCAAGCCCTGGCCAGTTCCTGTTCTGAGGGACATTTGGTGCTGATCACCCCTGACAATCAGGTTCTCGATCTCCTCACACCCGAACAACACGACTATCTCGATCAGCAGCTTCTCCAAGCCGTCGCCGGTTATTGGCATCAAACCCTTAAAGCGGTTCGTCCCGCCCCGAAACCCTATCCAGTACGCGTCTTTCATCGGGCCATGCGTTGGGTGCAACGCAGCCCCCTAGCTCTATCCCTGAACTTGTTTCAGGAAACGGACATCGTACAATCGGTTCCCAAGCCTCGGCCCGATTCCCCAGGAAACGGCCAACCCTCGGCCTTGTCGCCTCAAGCCGTGGCCCTCATCGATCGCCACATCGCCTATTTGGAAAACGAGTATCTCCTCCCCATCGTCGAAGAACCTGAACCGGTTTGGGTGAAAGTTCGTCTGCTGGTACAAGCGGCGATGGCCTATTTCTTTGGCGACACCGACAACAACGACACAGACACTGGCTTGAATCCCGCAACCGCTTCAGCCTCTGCCGATTCCTTAACCGGACATGACTCGCCCCAACTGGCCGCCGGTGGTGGGGCCATGAAACGCCACTCAAACCGAGTCCCTGTCACCTCCAACCGCTCAAATCACGCCAGGTTCTACCACCGCATCCAAGACCTCATCGAAGGGGCGATCGCCTACTTCTTAAACCTCGACAGTCCCCGCCACCCCAACCAACGCCGCAAGTTACAGGCTAATCCCAACCGGGGCGATCGCACTCTCCCCGATCCTTGGGATACCCCAGAACTGGCCGCCCAATACCCCTTTGGTATCATCGCCGCCGCTACCGCCGCCATCCCTCTCCCCGAAGCCGTCAGCTTCAAAAATCCCTTTGGTGAATTTCCGACAACCGCCATCAACCCGAAGCCTCCAGGAGATCTAGCCTATCCCCAAGCCCCCAAATCCGGCAAGCCGCAAGTCGTTCAGCCGTCCAACCGGGCCATGACAACCTCCTCAACCTCGGCAACCTCTGGGGAGATGGCCACCATATCCGCCTACTCCCAAGAGGAATGGCAACCCGAGTTTAAGCCTGAATGGATTGAAACTCATGTCAATGATGCTCACTATGTCCGCCATCCCTTGGAAACGATCCTACATTGGCTCGATAATCTCTTGTTAAAACTTGAAACTTGGGTAATTCGACTCTGGAAACGTTTGTTTCGATGAAAATCCTCCACGAATGTTACAGTCTGAAACCCCATTTTTAGACGCTCTTAAAGCTCAAGCAAACTCCTCTCAAACTCCCTTTTACTTTCCGGGACATAAACGGGGACAGGGAATTGCTGATCCTCTCAAAAAGTGGTTGGGACTTGAGATGTTTCAAGGAGATTTACCTGAACTTCCTCAACTCGATAACCTGTTTCAACCTCAAGGCCCGATTAAAGCCGCTCAAGAGTTAGCAGCGGCGGCGTTTGGGGCTAAGCAAACCTGGTTTTTAACCAATGGTTCCACTGCTGGCGTGATAGCGGCGATTCTCGCCACCTGCAATCCAGGGGATAAATTACTGCTGGCCCGAAATAGCCATCAATGTGCGATCGCCGGCCTCATTTTAGCCGCCGCTGAACCGGTGTTTATTCAACCTGGATACGACCCCCAATGGGATATGGTGCTGAGGGTGACTCCAGAGGCTTTAGAAGCCGCCTTAAAGCAACATTCCGACATCAAAGCCGTTTTAGTGGTTTCTCCCACCTATCACGGCATTTGTAGCGATATTGCTGGACTTGCCGCCTGTTGTCATCGTCATGGGATTCCCCTCATCGTTGATGAAGCCCATGGCGCTCATTTGGGGTTTCATCCTCAATTTCCTGCGTCAGCTTTACAGGGAGAAGCCGATCTTGTCATTCAATCGACTCATAAGAGTTTGACGGCGTTATCTCAGGGGGCGATGTTACATTACCACGGCGATCGCATCTCCCCTGATCGCATTCAAGCCGCCTTACCCCTGGTTCAGTCTACCAGTCCCAACTCCCTGATTTTGGCGAGTCTGGATATGGCCCGCCAACAAATCGCCACCGAGGGCTATCAGCAGTTACAAGATTGCTTCTTGATGGCCCAACACCTGCGATCGCATCTGCGCCAACTCCCCAGCGTCGGCCTATCTCCCCACGCCGACGATCCGAGTCGTCTCACGCTGCGTATCGGCCAACTCACCGGCTATGAGGCTGATGAGCAACTCAGCGAACACTTTGGCGTAATTTGCGAACTTCCACAACTCCATCATCTCACCTTTGCCCTCACCATCGGCGATCGCCCTCCCGACGGCGATCGTCTCCTCAACGCGATCGGCCAACTCGCCCAATCAGCCCCAATTCCCAGCCCTCTCTCAGCCAGAGATTTATCACCGATACCTACAGCAATACTTAGCCCCCGTCAAGCCCATTTTGCTCCAAAAGAAACTCTCCCTCGCCACCTAGCCCTCGGACGGATTTCCGGAGAACTCATTTGCCCCTATCCCCCAGGGATTCCTATTCTCATTCCCGGCGAACGCATCACTGAGGCGGCCTTAATTCACTTAAAAGAAACTCTCACCGCTGGAGGAGTATTAACGGGATGTCAGGATACAACAGGCGAATTTTTGAGCGTTGTTGATTATTAGAAGAAGCCATGTAGGAGTGTATCCTTTAGGGTCGGCGATCGACAGCCGAGCCGTGGTCGCTATCTATCTTCTTGTTTGAGTGATTCTTAAGATTAAGACTTAATGATTAATTGTTCTTGTGTGGTGTCCGACTCATCCGATTGAGATTGTTGCAAGAGAAAATAGGCACCAACCGCAAGCAGAACCACCACAATTAAGAGAATCCCTTTCAAGACGGGTCCCATCTGAGACGGCCCATGAGACGTGGAGGAGGGTGATTTAGCCGCCGAACCCTCCTCAGCCCCCCCCTCAGGTTCTGGAGAACCCGTCGCACCTTGAGACTGGGAAAAGAGTAGATTAGAATAGCCTCCGACCGCCACCGCGAACTCTTGTTGCCAAGCCGCCGCCGAATTGCCGGTTTTGCGACCATAAACGCGAACCCGATCAACGCCTTCAACTTCCCAGTTGACCACCTTCACCCGTACGATCTCCAAACAACTGGGGCGATCGGGTACATTATCATCCGCCTCTAAAATCACATGCAGACAACGCTGCTTCGTGACCACCTTCGATCGCACTCCCCAGGATTTCAGTTGCTGATTTAACAGGGCTGAAATCGCCTTGGAATCGCCCTTACGAGCCAGTTCATGTAAATCCTGTTGCGTCATGGGGTTGGGTATATCCTCAAGCCGTCGTCCCACCTCAAGGTTGACATCCTCCCACACTAATAAGCGAGAATATAGTGTGGGATTCCCACCATTACTGATGAGGTTTCCTCTTTCCACGACTCGACTTACCTTGAGGAGTTTCCCCACCAAGGCAGAGGTCGATATCTCCAGAGGCGTGAGTT
>P_2C_Liq_1_UnCtyDRAFT_1000835_pt1 | contig 12529 bp, 11 predicted proteins | sample Pon2CUnioCityCA_2_FD_10234 | JGI IMG/M metagenome (IMG submission 10234)
GTAAGTCATGCCGCCACTTGCCCGCCCCGCCCTTGTCGGCGTTGCCTTCTTTGCGGTCGTCTGCGCAGCGCTTGTCGGCCTTTGGGGCTATATGCCCAAGGGCGAGGTAAAGTGGTATCCATCGCTGTGGATGCGCCTTGCTGCGATCAGCCCCTTGTTTTTCTCAAGCCGGATCGCGCCTTTGGTGTTTAAAACGCTCGGAACACGGATGAACGGACAAGACAGGCTCGTCTTTGCCGCTATCTTTGGCGCGGGTGTAGGCGTTGTGGCCATCCTCACAGAGGCCGCGATTGTCACGCTGACCTTTGCCCAGACAGAGCCACTCACCTTTCTTGAGGTGCTGTTTGCACCGCTGTCCTCGCGTTACACGCTCGGCATTTTTGCAGGCATCAGCTTTGCCAGTTCGGCGGTCCTGGCTGCGGGTTTTGTCGGCCTCATGAGCGTGCCCATTCGGGTGCTGAGCCTTGAGCAACAGAGCAAAGCCAGAGACGCCAAATAAGCCGATAGGTTGGGCGCAAAAGAGCGTGCGCCCAACACCAGCTGCGTTTAGCGGCCCTTGAAAAGGCCACCGAGAATACCGCGGATAATGCGACGCCCCGTTGTCCCTTTGAGCTCTTTTATGACCTGTTTTGTCAGAGCCTCGCCAAAGCTGTCACCACGGCTGCTGCGCGAGGACGAGCGGGACACGCCTGCGCCCTCATAGCGCCGCGCGGCCTTGAACTCGCGCTCTTTTTCTTCGGCCATCTCTTCTGCACGCTCGGCGGCCTCGGCCTCACGCGCGGCTGTTGCGGCACGCTCGGACAGCATTTCAAAGGCCGAGTGGCGATCAAGGAGCGCCTCATACTTGCCTGTAATGTGGGAAGACCCGATCACAGCGGCACGCTCTGCAGGCGTTATCGGCCCCAGCTGCGAGCTGGGCGGGCGGATCAACGTGCGCTCGGCGATCCCCGGAACGCCCTTGTCTTCCAGAAACGACGTCACAGCCTCGCCCACACCGACATCGCGAATGGCCTCTTCAATGTCAAAGCGCGGGTTGGGGCGATAGGTCTGCGCCGCCAGACGCAGTGCCTTCTGGTCACGCGCCGTAAAGGCGCGCAGCGCGTGTTGCACACGGTTGCCCAGCTGGCCCAGAATATCATCAGGCACATCATCGGGGTTTTGTGTGATGAAATAAACGCCCACCCCCTTGGAGCGGATCAACCGCGCCACTTGTTCGACCTTATCCACCAAAACCTTGGGCGCCCCCTCAAAGAGCAAATGCGCCTCATCAAAGAAGAACACGAGCTTGGGCTTGTCAGGGTTGCCCACTTCGGGCAGCTCTTCAAACAGCTCAGAGAGCAACCACAGCAAAAAGGTTGAATAGAGCCGTGGTGAAGACATCAGTGTATCTGCGGCCAGAACGTTCACGCGCCCCCGTCCCTCTGCATCCACAGCCATGATATCGCTCAGCGCCAGTGCAGGCTCGCCAAACAGCTTGTCACCGCCTTGGTTTTCCAGCACGAGCAAGCGCCGCTGGATCGCCCCGATGGACGCAACAGAGACATTGCCATAGCGCAGCGAAAGCGTGTCTTTGTTCTCTCCCACCCAGACAAGCAGCGCCTGAAAGTCTTTGAGGTCCAGAAGCGGCATGCCTTCTTCATCCGCCACACGGAAGGCAATGTTCACAACACCTTCTTGCGCCTCGGTCAGCTCAAGCAACCGCGAAATGAGCAGTGGCCCCATCTCGGCCACGGTCGTGCGAATGGGGTGGCCCTGCTCGCCAAACAAATCCCAGAAGGTGACGGGGAAGCTGTCGTAGGTATAGTCAAAAAACCCGATCTTGTCGGCCCGGCTCGTGAACGCGCCATGCAGCTTTCCAGCCTCGCTGCCGGCCTTGGCCAGCCCCGAGAGGTCGCCTTTCACGTCAGCCATAAACACAGGCACACCCGCGTTGGAGAAGCTCTCGGCCATGATCTGCAAGGTCACGGTTTTGCCAGTGCCTGTTGCCCCCGCAATCAGGCCGTGGCGGTTGGCGTATTTCAGTTTGAGCGCTTGCGCCTCGTTTTGCGCAGCACCGCCGCCGCCCATGAAAATCCCGTCTGTCAAAGCCGTCTCCCCTTAAACCACACGCGTTCGTCTGATTCCGAACGCTTCCCTTACAGTAATTTAATGTTTTGGCCTCAGTATCAAGCGTGCTTCGCGCCTCATGTCCTCTTGGTGCGAAGCTGACTTCCTCCCTGTCAGACTAGGCCGCGCTTTCGGGTGCGGCCCTTTTTTTCGCCTGTGCTCAAAGCCTGTTGACGCCTGCGACCGAGTGTCATACGTTTGGCTCAATATAAGTCGGCCAAGTCCGACGGGGAGAGAAAATCGAAGAAGGGGCCTTGCGGCTCCTTTTTCTATGGGGCCCCTGAATGTTCTGGCAATCTGCACGATTTAGCACCTCACACAGCCCGCGATTTTATGTCAGCAGAGTAACCTCTTGCGCAAGTTTACGCTGATTGTGCGCACCTCCCGACTGTTTTGGCGCTGACACTCGAGAAGCTGCGTGCTAAGCGAGGGCTAAGCGGAAATAACAGGTAGAATTCATGCAAATCACGTATCGCACAGCACTCCTTATGGCCCTTTTGGCCGCGCCCCTTGGCCTCAACGCCCAAACAGCGACAGACGAGACAGCGCCCCAAGCGGCTGAAGAACCAGCACCCGCCATCGCGCCAGCGCCAGATGATCTGAGCCTTGGCGAAGAGGCCATTCCAGAGCCCTACATCAAACAGGAGTTTGGAGACTGGAAATTGCAGTGCTTGCGCGATCCCAATCTGGCTGAAACGGCAGAGCCCGCCAATGAGCCGTGCCAGCTGTTCCAGGTCTTGCAAGACGACCAAGGCACCAATGTTGCCGAAGTCACAATCTTCCCGCTGGCCGATGGTGGCAAAGCCGTTGCTGGTGCCAATATTCTGGTACCGCTGGAAACCTTGCTCTCGGCACAGCTCACAATCCAGATCGACAATGGAAACGCGCGCCGCTACCCCTATAGCTTCTGTAGCCCCATCGGCTGCTTTGCCCGTGTCGGCTTCACAAATGAAGATATTGCCGCCATGAAAAAAGGCGCACAAGCCAAAGTTCTGCTGCGTCCGGCCCCGGCACCTGACGAAGTGGTTACGCTTGATATGTCACTGGCAGGCTTCACCGCTGGCTTTGATAGCCTCAGCCTCAAGTAAGACTTCTGTCTGTTGAACAGCCGTCCGCAGCAATGCGGGCGGCTTTTTTGTGGCTCAAAGCTTTTTCAGCGCCAGCACGGCATTGAGCCCGCCAAAGGCAAAGGCATTCGAGAGCACAGCCGTAACCTTGGCCTCGCGCGCCTCATTGGGCACCACATCAAGCGCACATTCAGGGTCGGCCTCTTCATAGCCGATCGTGGGCGCTATGATGCCGTCGCGCAGCGCCATGATACAGGCCAGAAGCTCGACAGCCCCCGTACCGCCAATCAGATGCCCATGCATCGATTTGGTCGACGAGATCATCAACCTGTCGGCATGGGCGCCAAACGCATCGGCCACTGCGGCGCATTCTGTCTTGTCGTTGGCGGCCGTGCCCGTGCCATGGGCGTTGATATAGCCCACATCCTCACGGTTGAGCTTTGCATCACGCAGTGCGCCGGCGATCGCGCGCGCGGCACCTTGCTTTGAGGGCATCACAATATCGGCAGCATCGGATGTCATGGCAAACCCTGCCACTTCAGCAAGGATCTCAGCGCCGCGTGCGCGTGCGTGCTCGTAGTCTTCAAAGACAAACACACCCGCGCCCTCGCCTTGCACCATGCCGTTGCGGTTGGCGCTGAAGGGGCGGCACGCGTCTTTGGACATCACGCGCAAGCCCTCCCAAGCCTTAACGCCGCCAAAGCACAACATGCTTTCAGAGCCCCCCGTGATCATCACAGGCGCGGCCCCGCCGTGCACCATCTGAAAGGCCTGCGCCATGGCATGGTTCGAGCTTGCACAGGCGCTGGCCACGGTAAAACTCGGGCCTTTGACGTTGAATTCCATGCTCACATGGCTGGCGGCTGCATTGTTCATAAGCTTGGGCACCACAAAGGGATGCACACGGTTCTTGCCGTCTTCATAGACCGAGCGGTAGTTCTCATCGAGCGTAGTCATCCCGCCACCCGAGTTGCCCAGAATAACGCCGGAGCGCGCCGCAAGCTCGCCCGAAAACACCAGCCCCGACTGCGCAATCGCCTCACGCGCGGCGATCAGTGTGAACTGTGTGAAACGGTCGTAAAGCGAAAGCTGCTGGCGGTTGAACAGTGTTTCAGGCTCAAAGCCTTGCACCTGTGCGCCGATCTGAACGGCGAGCCGTTCGACATCCTGCATCACAAGCTGGCCGATACCACAGCGCCCCTCGGCCATGGCCTTGAGCGTATCTGGCACATTCTGTGCCAGAGCGTTGATCGTACCCGCCCCCGTGATCACCACGCGCTTCATGCGGGTTAGCCTTTTTGCGCAGCAATAAGCGCCTCGATACCAGCGGTAATGCTCGCCACAGTGGAGATATCAAACTCCGAGGCGTCGGGCGCATTGGCATTGAACGGGATCGAAATATCAAAAGCCTCTTCAATCGCGAAAATGCTCTCGACAAGGCCCAGGCTGTCAATGCCAAGGCTCTCAAGCGTGCTGTCCATGCTCACGTCGGATGGCTCCAAGACAGCCTGCTCCGCGATAATCTCGATGACTTTGTCCTGAACGCTCATATCACCCCCAAGTGTATGTCTGCTGCCCGTTTAGTCGCTCTTGTCACTCTTGAAAACCGCTTTTTGCAGCTCGGCCACCTGCTTCATAAGCCGCGGCAAGCGCCGCATCGCCTTGTAGGTTTCCACATGGGTTTCCATCTTCACAGCCGGATATCCGAGCAGAACCCGCCCTTTGGGCACATTGGTGAAAATCTTGGTGGCCCCCCCCGCGATGACATTGTCACCGACAAAGATATTGTCGTTCAGGCCGACCTGCCCGGCAAAGACACAGTTGTTGCCGATGGTGGATGAGCCCGCCATACCAACCTGCCCACAAATCAGACAGTCGGTTCCGATCACAACATTATGGCCAATATGCACAAGGTTATCGAGCTTTGTGCGCGCGCCGATTTTCGTGTCGCGCACTGTGCCACGGTCGATACAGGCGTTCGCGCCGATCTCGCAATCATCTCCGATATGCACGGCGCCAAGCGAATGGATACGCTCCCAATGCTGGCTCTCGCCAGTGCCCTGATCCCCGAGCGAGGCGCGGGTGCGCTCCACGGCGCTTTCCTCGGGCGTCACAAAGCTGAAGCCATCACCGCCCACAACAGCGCCGGGCTGCACAATAACCCGCGCGCCCAACGTGGTGCGCGCGCCGATGCGGACGCCCTCGCGGATAAAACAGCCCTCACCAAGAGTGGCACAGGCGCCAATAAAGGCCTGTGGCCCAACGATGCTTCCCGCGCCAATGCGCGCACCAGCCATAACAACCGCCAGTGGCCCCACACGCACCCCCTTGCCCAGCTCGGCGGCAGGGTCGATTATGGCAGAGGTGTGGACACCCTCGGGGTAGCTTTCGCCCGGATCAAACTGTTTGCTCAAGCCCGAGAGCGCATAGCGCGGGCGCGGCGGAATAATCGCCGCCTTGAGGCCAAGCGCTTCAAAGTCAGCGCCCTCCCAAAGCACAGCCGCCAAAGCCCCGCCCTCAGACAAACGCTCTGCAAAAGCAGGTTTCATGGCCAGCGCCAAAGCCCGTGGGCCAGCCTCTTGCGGCTCTGCCACAGAGTCGATTTCAATAGAAAGATCGCCAAGAGCTTGCGCTCCAAGCGATCTGGCAATGGTTTCAATCGTATAGGTCATGACCCGATCCTGCTTATGGGCCTCAAGGATTATCCTTGAACCGCCCGAAGCACCACCCCTGCTTTTGCAAGCGCGTTCCAGATCTTGGCATCACGGCCATAGATATCGCGACGGAACTTTGTCCCACCCTTCGCATCGGTAAAGGCGGTGCGGTAGATGATATGCACAGGTACCTGTGGCACAAGCTGCACAGCGGTCTCGCGCCCTGTGTCCAAGTGCTTGTGGAACACAGCCTTGGGGTCACTCTCCTGCTTGGCCAGCAACGCATAGGCAAACTCGAACGGGTCGTTCAGGCGCACACAGCCGTGGCTGTAGGCGCGGGTTTCGCGGCTGAAAAGGTTTTTGGCGGGGGTGTCATGCAGGTAAATATTGTATTTGTTGGGGAACATAAACTTCACCAGCCCAAGCGCGTTGCGCTGTGAGGGCGGCTGTTTGATGTTGAACGGAAAGGTGCGCGCTGTGTAATTGGCAAAGTTGATATTGCTGCGCGACACTTCACGCCCGCGGCTGTCATAGAGCTTGAGGTGGCCAGCTGCATTGCGGTTGCGCTGCATCATCGGCAGGTACTCTTTGGTCGCAATGGAGCGGGGTACATTCCATGTCGGGTTGATCGCCATATACTCCATCACATCCGAGAACTCGGGGGTGCGGCGGTCGCTGTCATTGGCGCCCACGACAGAGCGGGTTTCAAATGTCACTTTGCCATTGTCGACAATACGGGCGGAAAAATCGGTGATGTTCACCAGAATATGACGTTGGCCGCGGTCTTGGTTGACCCAGCGTTCGCGCTCCAGCGCCACAATAATCGACTTGAGGCGATCGGCGGCAGATGTGTTGATCTCGGCCATCGTGCCAGCCCCGGCCACACCATCGGCATCAAGGCCGTGATCTTGCTGAAACTGCTGCACAGCCGCCTGAATGGTGGCGTCATATTCGGGTGAGACCGAGCGGCCGATATAGCCCATAGCGCTCAAACGGTCGCGCAGAGCCACAACAGATGCGCCCGACTGACCGGGCTTGAGCGACTTGGCTGATACGGTCTCCCCGAAATCGCCAGAGGCGATGAGCTTTTCAAAGCGCAGCTTTGCCTTGAGCAGACGCGCGTATTCAGGCGTGCGCGGCGGCAAGGCCTTAAAGAAACTGTTGGGGTTTGATTTGACAAAATTGACAAGGTAGCTCTCGCGCGCCCGATACGGGATCGCGCGGACAATGCCACTGTCGATCTTGCTGGGCACAAGCGCGCCTGTCTGCATATTCTGGGCCAGCTCGATGAACACTTTGCTCATCTCGACTTCGACAAGCCCGCGCGCCCGGGGCGAATTGGCGGCTTTGAGCTTGGCCATCAGCCCCTCGGCGTCATAGCGCTTGGCGGGCAAGCCATGTAGATCAGCCGCCTCGATCGCTTTGAACAGGGCCTTGCGGCGCTGCGCATCCTTGCCAAAACTGCCTGTCCAGACAGCGTCATAATCATTGGCGCGGTAAAACGCGGAAATATCATCATCGCGCGACGCTGCTTCAGCCACCGCTTGCTTAAAAGCCGTCACCTCGGCTGCAACAGGTGATGACACCATAAGCCAGCCCGCAAGCGTGACGAAAACAGCTAGAAAAAAGCTGTGAAACCGGATTGCTGAAAAATACATAGAGCCCCCACTCGATATTGTTTTTGTTCACCAGAAGTGAACTCTCTTTTGATATAGCTCAAATGCGCTGTCCACTCACAACTGTATTATCAGCGCATCAGATAGGGGAACTAATGCATCAAATCCTCACAATCAGGCCGAATGGGGCAGTTTTGCAGATTTTCAGCAAAATTTTGCCGAAAATTCAGAGTAATCAATCATATGGGCAAACTGATCTTGGCCCTTGATTCGAAGTATGCCATAAGAATGCAACATCTTGGGGGATGAAGGTAGGACACGCGGGACACACCGCGATACAGGTAACGAGCGACGGGACGGCGCTATGACCATGAAACAGACATCGAGCTCAACGAGCTTTTCCAGACGTGCTTTGCTTGGGGCTTTTGCCGCCACAGCGCTCGTCGCGGCCCCAACCTATTCCAAAGCCGCAGGGCTTCTGCGCGGATCGGGCGACATTCGCCGCATCAAAATGTACTCTTCGCGCACCGGTGAAAAGATCGATATGATCTACTGGGTTGAAGGCGACTACATCAAAGATGCCGTGCAAGAGGTGAACCATTTTATGCGCGACTGGCGCACAGGCGATGTGAAAAACATGGACCTGCGCACAATCGACATCATGGCGGCCTCTCTCAACCTTCTGGATGTGAGCGAGCCTTATCTTCTTCTCTCGGGCTACCGCAGCCCGAAAACAAACGCCATGTTGCGCTCGCGCTCCAGCGGTGTTGCCAAGAATTCGCTTCACCTCAAAGGTCAGGCCGCTGACTTGCGCCTCTCCTCACGCTCGGTCAGCCAAATGGGCCGCGCAGCCGCCTCTTGCGCTGCAGGGGGTGTTGGCCGCTACTCGAGCTCAAACTTCGTTCACATGGATTGCGGCCCCGTCCGCACATGGGGCAAATAACCCATCTGTTGCACGTGAGCGCCCGCTCACAGTGTGAAAGACATAAAGAGAACCCGCTCTGAGGCGGGTTTTTCTTTGTCATACACATAGCTCATGCTGACAGTATCAGGAAAACTTGGGGCGTGAGCGCCCGGCTTCTTCAGCCGAGCGCCATGATCCGCAGGCCGTGGGGCAAGGTTGCAAGATAGCTGCCCTCTTCACTGCGCGAGATCGTAAAGCCAAGGCGGGCGAGCCGCCTTTGACGGTCTTGCAGGGTGTCGCTGCTGCCCAGGATGGGCGCTACCAGCGCTTTGATCTGGCGCATCACCACAGGGTTACAAGCGTGTACAACAGGTTGCATCACGATCACCCCATCAATGCGCAGAGATCATTGCCACGCAACACAGAGGTCACAAAACGGCCCTTGTCGCTCTCGCGGATCGCATAGCCATAGCCCCGCAGGCGGTGCTTCCACTCCCGGTCAGAAACGGCCAGCTTGCGCTCGCGCATCACCACATCACGGATTGTCTCAATATCGCTCATCATCTTTTTGCTCCTTTGCCTCAGTGCAAAAACACACTGTTTACAAAACCAGCATTGTTCAGCCCTGTGGCGCTGATTTAGCACAAAAGGGGAAACATTAAGATTTGAGAGGTATTTTCAAGGCAGTTTAGCCGTTCAGCCCTGCTTCTGCCTCAATCTGGCGGCGTGACTTGCGCTCGCGCTCTGTTGCAGACTTCAGCTGNCCACAAGCCGCCATGATATCTTCGCCCCGCGGACGACGGATCGGCGAAGAATACCCCGCCTTGTGCACGATATCGGCAAATTGCTCGATCTGGTCCCAATCAGAGCGCTCATAGGCCGAGCCGGGCCACTCGTTGAACGGGATCAAGTTGATCTTGGCAGGAATGCCCTTGATCAGCTTTACCAAGCGGCGCGCATCTTCCACAGAGTCGTTGACCCCTTTCAGCATCACATATTCAAAGGTGATACGCTCGGAGTTGCTCAGCTTTGGATATTCGCGCAAGGATGTCAGCAAAGCCTCGATGTTCCAGCGCTTGTTGATCGGCACAAGCACATCACGCACCTCATCGGTGGTGGCATGAAAGCTCACCGCCAGCAAACAGCCGATCTCTTCGGCTGTCTTGGCAATGGCAGGCACAACACCCGATGTGCTCAGCGTGATGCGGCGGCGCGAAAGGCTGATCCCCTCCCCGTCCATCGCGATTTTCATCGCGTCACGCACATTGTCAAAGTTGTAGAGCGGCTCGCCCATCCCCATCAACACGATGTTGGACAGCAGGCGCGCAGGCGCATCAGCGGTGCTTGCGCCCGGCTCNGGCCATTCGTCCAGATCGTCGCGCGCCACCATAACCTGCCCGATGATCTCNCCAGCGGTCAGGTTGCGCACCAGCTTCTGTGTGCCCGTGTGACAGAATGTGCAGGTCAGCGTGCAGCCCACCTGCGAGCTGATGCACAGCGTGCCACGGTTGGTCTCGGGGATATACACCACCTCGACTTCATGGCCCCCTGCGATCTTCACCAGATATTTGCGTGTGCCATCGTCGCTGACCTGCTTGGTCACCACTTCGGGCACCTCAATCACAAAGTGCGCATCAAGCTCGGCGCGAAAGCCTTTGGACAGGTTGGTCATCACGCTAAAGTCGCGCTTGCCCCACTGATAGACCCACTGCCAAACTTGGTTAACACGCATTTTCAGCTGCTTTTCAGGCGTGCCAATGCGCGCAAATTCAGCGCGCAGCGCCTCACGTGTCAGACCAACGATATTCACCTTACCGTCAGGCCCTTCGGGGCGCTTGCGCGGCACCGTCAGAACATCAGGGGTTACAGGGCCAGCGGCCTTTGTCTCGTCGGTCATCTCTTCTACCTTTCGCGCGATACGGCTTCATATAACATTCATGCGCCAATGAAAAACCCCTCCCCGTCACAGAGTGACAGGAAGGGGCGGTTTTGCTTGAGAAACGGTGTTTAGAAGTGTGCGGAGCCTGTTCCCAGCGGGATCTGCTGCGGTGGGGCAAACTTCGTAAGGTCGATCCCCTCTACAGCGGCCTTATACTCTTCCACCGTTGGTGTGCGCCCCAAGATAGCCGCCAGAACCACAACAGGCGTTGAGGCCAAAAGGCTCTCGCCCTTCTTTTCGTTGCTGTCTTCAACAACACGGCCCTGGAAAAGGCGCGTTGATGTCGCCAGAACCGTGTCGCCCTTGGCCGCTTTTTCCTGATTGCCCATGCAAAGGTTGCAGCCCGGGCGCTCAAGATAGAGCACATTCTCATACTCGGTGCGCGCTTTGCTCTTTGGGGCAAAGTCATCAAACTCAAAGTCGGAGTAGCGCTGCAGGATTTCCCAATCGCCCTCTTCTTTCAACTCATCAATGATGTTGTACGTCGGCGCAGCCACAACAAGCGGCGCTTTGAACTCTACTTTGCCCGTGGCGGTTTCAAGGTTGCGCAGCATTTGCGCCACGATCTTGATATCGCCCTTGTGCACCATGCAAGAGCCGACAAACCCGAGATCGACCTTTTTCTCTGCCTTGTAGTACGAGATCGGGCGAATGGTGTCGTGCGTGTAGCGCTTTGACACATCCACGTTGTTCACGTCAGGGTCAGCAATCATCGGTTCGTCAATCACGCTCAGGTCAACAACCACTTCGGCAAAGTATTTCGCGTTGTCATCCGGCGTCAGCGCAGGCACCGCGCCTGATTTGATCTCCGCAATCCGGGCATCGGCAATATCGACAAGCTTCTGCAGCATACCGTTTTCATGCTCCATGCCCTTTTCGATCATGATGTTGATGCGGCTCTTGGCGATCTCGAGCGATTCAATCAGCGTGTCATCGTTGGAGATACAGATAGAGGCCTTGGCCTTCATCTCGGCTGTCCAGTCGGTGAAGGTAAAGGCTTGGTCGGCCAGAAGCGTGCCAATGTGCACCTCGATGATACGGCCCTGGAAGACGTTGTCACCATGCTGTTGGAGCATCTGCGCTTGCGTGGCGTGCACAACATCACGGAAGTCCATGTGGTCCTGCATCTTGCCTTTGAACGTCACTTTCACAGATTCAGGGATCGGCATGGTCGCCTCACCTGTTGCCAGCGCCAGCGCCACTGTGCCTGAGTCTGCCCCAAAGGCCACGCCTTTGGACATCCGCGTGTGGCTGTCACCCCCGATGATGATCGCGCGGTCATCCACAGTGATGTCGTTGAGCACCTTGTGAATAACGTCTGTCATCGCGTGATAGGCATCTTTCGGGTCACGCGCGGTGACAAGGCCGAAATCGTTCATAAACTTCATCAAGCGCGGTGTGTTGGCCTGCGCCTTCAAGTCCCAAACAGAGGCCGTGTGACACCCCGATTGGTAAGCTCCGTCCACAGAGGGTGACAAAATCGTCGCCGCCATGGCCTCAAGCTCCTGGCTTGTCATCAGGCCTGTCGTGTCTTGTGAGCCAACGATATTGACCTTAACACGCATATCAGAGCCCGCATGCAGCGGCTTGTCCGACTTTACGCCAACAGCGTTGCGATTGAAGATTTTTTCAACAGCCGTAAGGCCTTGGCCCTCGTTGTGGATCTCTTTTGAAGGCGCATAAGCTGACTGAAGCTCAACACCAAGCGCCTCTGCGGCGAAGGTTTGCAGCTTCTTGCCAAAGACGATGGCATACGAGCCGCCCGCCTTCATAAATTCCATTTTCTGCGGTGTGAACGAGCTTTCCAGCGAGACAAGCTCTTTATCACCCGCTTCGTTGTAGAGTTTCTTCGTCTTGCTGTTGATCGTCAGAACCGTGCCTGTCTCAACAGAATACACCTGCTCAAGGACAGCATCGCCCGCATCATTCAAGACAGGCTTGCCATCGGCTCCCAGCTTCTTGACCCAGTTTTTCAGATCAATCCCGATACCACCTGTCACCCCAACAGTCGTGAGGAAGATCGGGGAGATGCCGTTTGTCCCGGCCACAATGGGGGCGTAGTTAACGAATGGCACATAGGGGCTGGCAGGCTTGCCTGCCCAAAGTGCTACGTTGTTCACACCAGACATCCGCGAAGAGCCAACACCCATGGTGCCTTTTTCCGCAATGATCATGACCTGCTTGTCAGGGTGCTGCGCCTTGAGCGCTGTGATTTCGTCCTGAGCGGCCTTTGAGATAAAGCA
>P_2C_Liq_1_UnCtyDRAFT_1000836_pt1 | contig 12521 bp, 13 predicted proteins | sample Pon2CUnioCityCA_2_FD_10234 | JGI IMG/M metagenome (IMG submission 10234)
CCAAATGTGTGCTGGAGCAAGTTATTGGACTCAGATTGGCAAAATTGTATATGGAGCCTCAGAACCAGAAAGAGGTTTTGTTAATTTAAAAACAACTTTACACCCAAAAACTAAAATAGTATCAGGAATTTTAGAAAACGAATGTGCTCAAATTTTAAAGCGATTTTTTATCGAAAAGCGGAATTTAAATTAATGATTTGTTAAAATTTGTTTTAAAATTTTTTATGTCATTCTTTTTAAAGAACTTTCGTTATTAATTCAAATTTTTACAATGAAAAGCACATTACTAACTATTCTGTTTTTATTATCATTCGCATCAATAAAAGCACAAGAAACTCCTCAACCTAATTACAGACAAGCAGCACGATTTTCGCCAACAAAAATGGCAAAAATGGTACATTCTACATCATTACAGCCAAATTGGTTACAAAAAGGAAATCGGTTTTGGTATCAATACAAAACATCAACAGGAGGATCAAATTATTATATTGTTGATGCCGATAACAAAACTAAAAAACCACTATTTGACAATGTAAAAATGGCAAAATGGTTGTCAGAAATTACCAAAGATCCTTACGAAGCAAAGCATTTACCAAGATTCAATTTTACATTTACCAAAGATGAAAAAGCGATTCGTTTTTATGTGACTTCTAATGAGGAAGTTGAAGTAAAGGAAGCTAATAAAGAGAATAACAAAAAAGATGATGACGGCAAGAAGAAGAAAAAAGGAAAACCTAAAACGGAAAAGAAAGTCTACCACTTAGAATATAGATTGGGTGGAAATGGGTTGACGATTTTAGATACTAAAAAAGAACAAAAAGAACCTTGGAAAAGTTGGGCAAATATAGCTCCTGATAGTTCAATTGTTTTGTATTCAAAGAATTACAATTTGTATTGGATGGATAAAGCAAACTTTCTAAAAGCTGTAAAAGATGAAAAAGATACTACGATAGTTGAACATCAATGGACTAAAGATGGCGTAAAAGATTTTAGTTATGGTAGTAGAAATTATGGTAAAACAGATAAAGAGAAAATAAAGGAGAAAGATGATAGAAAAAGAATTTCTGGTTTCTGGTCTCATGATGCTAAAAAGTTTGTTACAGAAAGAACTGATGCTAGACATATAGAAGATTTATGGGTAATTCACGCAACAAAAAAAGGAAGACCACAATTAGAAACGTATAAATATCACATGGCAGGTGAGCAAGAGTTTTATAAAAATGAAATGCTGGTGTTTGATATTGATTCTAAATCTAAAATGGAAGTCAAACTAGATACAACTGTACAACAATCTATTAGTATTTACAGAGCTCCGAGAAAAAAATCGGCAAGGAGAGATGAGCATAACCCAACTTTACTTTTGTCTAAAAAAGGTAAAATCTATTTTAATACCATAAGTAGAGATAGAAAAAAATTAGATATTCATGTTGCTGACATTGAAACAGGTGAAGTAAAAACCATCATCAAAGAACACTCAAATACTTATATTGAAAACAGAGGAAAAAGCATTGTGCTGTTCAACAACGAACAAGAAATTTTATTCTGGGCAGAAAAAGATGGCTGGGGACATTTTTATTTATATGGTTCTGATGGAACTCTAAAAAGACAAGTGACAAACGGTCCTTATCACGTTGATAGTTTTCAAGGAATTAACGAAAAAACAAGAGAAGTTTATTTTACGGCAAACGGAATTGCAGAAAATCAAGATCCATATTATGCGCATTTGTATAAAATTAATTTAAACGGAACAGGGCTAAAATCTTTAAATCCTGGAGATTATAATACCTCTGTAAGTGTTGCAGATTCTAATCAATATTTTGTGAGTAATTATTCGCGCGTTAATACAGTGCCAAAATCTGAATTAAGAGATGCCAATGGAAAATTGGTAATGGAATTAGAAGCAGCAGATTTATCGCAATTATTTGCGGCAGGTTATAAATTTCCAGAACCTTTTAAAGCGAAAGCTGCAGACGGAATTACAGATATTTATGGAGTAATGTACAAGCCTTATGATTTTGATTCGATCAAAAAATATCCACTAATTGAGTATGTATATCCAGGTCCTCAAACAGAAGCTGTAGATAAGTCATTCTCTCAAAGAATGGACAGAAAAGATCGTTTGGCACAAGTTGGTTTTATTGTAGTTACTTTAGGAAACAGAGGTGGGCACCCTGCACGTTCTAAATGGTATCATACCTATGGCTATGGAAATTTACGTGATTATGGTTTAGCGGATAAAAAATATGTAGCGGAACAATTGGCAGACAGACACGATTTTATCGACATTAGTAAAGTAGGAATTTTTGGGCATTCAGGTGGTGGTTTTATGTCTACTGCTGCAATGTTAGTCTATCCAGATTTCTTTAAGGTAGCAGTTTCATCGGCAGGAAATCATGACAATACAGTATACAATTCTTGGTGGAGTGAAACGCATCATGGAATTAAAGAAGAGACCGATGCTGATGGGAAAATCAAGTACCAATATATGATTGACAAAAACCAGACCTTAGCAAATAATTTAAAAGGTAAAATTTTATTAGCTACTGGCGATGTTGATAATAACGTGCATCCTTCTGGAACCATTAGAATGGTAAATGCTTTTATAAAAGCCAACAAACGTTTCGATTTTATGCTGTTTCCNGGAAGCAGACACGGTTTTAGCGATCGCGAATATTGGTTTTGGAGAAAAGCAGATTATTTTAGCAAACATTTGTTAGGCGTAGAAACCGACTTTGTAGATATGGTTGAAATGAACAGAGATGTGCCTCTAAAAAAATAAAATTGAATAGTAAAAACTCCGAATTAAAATTTGGAGTTTTTTATGCTTTATCAGCATATTCTAAAATATCTGCAGGCTGACAATCTAAGGCCTCACAAATAGCTTCTAAAGTAGAAAAACGAATCGCTTTTGCTTTACCCGATTTTAAAATGGATAGGTTTGCTGTTGTTATACCAATAATTTCTGCCAATTCTTTACTCCGCATTTTACGTTTGGCAAGCATTACATCAAGATTTACTATGATTGCCATATTATATTGTTAGGTCGTTTTCTTGTTGAATATTCTTAGCAACTTCTAAGACTTTACTAAAAATAATTAGGAAAAAGCCAATAATCATTAAAAAATATAATGAAAATAAAAAGTCGTTACTTAATTTTAAACTAGCGAAAGTTCCATTTATAACGTCTACCCAAATCGTTAAACTTCCAACGAATGCGGCGTAATGAAAAAACTTTCCTGTCTTACGAAATAAGTTGATTTTTTCAGTATTAAAAATCTCATTAATCTGATTTAAGTTTAAAGTTTTAATCAAATAAAATACCCCTATAATAAATATAAAATGAGATAAATATTTAATTAAAAAAATAATCCAATTCCAAAATGAAGGGTATAAATCGTGATTGGCAATGCCAAGATAAGATAAGTCATCTTCCATAAATGCGAAAAGACCTTTAATCGGATACAACAAGATTATGGCAATAAAAAACAGATTATATAGAAATCGAATTGATTTTTTTAGGTCTTTAAGATCTTTCATAATTATATGGTTAAGTCGTTTTCTTGTTTTTGATTCTTGGCAATTTTAAATATTTCACTTAGTATTTGAAAGAATAAACCAAGAACTATAATAATTAAATAAGGATGAAAGCCTACAGAAATTGTAATCTGATTTTGTAAATATATTCGACCAACAAAACCTATTACTAAAATAGAAGTACCTGAAATAATTAGTAGTTTTCCAATTTTGTTAAAAGATGAAATCACAAAATCATCAAAAATTTTAACTTGTTTGAAATATCTTAAAACTTTTCTGAAAATGTGTAAGCTATAGATTTGTAGTAAATAGTTAATTCCTAGTAACGTCAATAATAGTTTAGAAAAAATGCTGTTTAATTTAAGTTCTATTCCTATAAATTGAAAATTTAGATCAGAGAATCTATCAAAATGAATTAGGATTAAAAATATAATTGTTGCGGGAGCTGTAAGAGGTACTGCAATAATCCAAATAAAATCTACAATTGCTTTCAGAATATTAATTTTTCGCATAATTTTATATGATTTGACATTGCAAATATAAAAAAATTATTTAAAAACAATAATAAAATATTAAATAAAGATAATTTTATACTTTTTTGATAACGTTTGTTACAATGCCCCAAATTACAAAGTCATTTTCTTTGGTAATTGTAATAATTGGATAATTTGGGTTTTCAGGTTGCAGCCAAACTTCATTTTTTTCTACGCGAAGTCTTTTTACGGTAAACTCTCCGTCTAAAAAACAAACTGCAATTTTATTGTTGCTTGGTGCAATACTTCTGTCAATTACCAACAAATCATTATCGTCTAAACCTGCGTTAATCATAGATTGACCTTTTACTTTTGCAAAAAAAGTGGCGTCTTTATTTCGAATAAGCTCGTCATCTAAAGAAATACGTGTTTCCCTAAAGTCGTCAGAAGGTGCAGGAAAGCCAGCAGAAATTCCTGAATCAACAAAAATAGCTCCGTTTCCTGAAGGAGCTTTAGGTGTAAAAAAAGTAAGCGTTTGAGATGCGATCATAATAGGCAAATTACAAATTTTCTCTGAATTTATTTGCATATTCTTTGATGACATTTTTATCAAAATAAGGCTCTTCATTAATTCTACCAATCACATCAACATTGGTCATTTTTTTTATGATAGCTTCTGTTGTTTTGTGTTCATCACCAGAAAAAATAATGGAAACGTCAAACCCTTTTTGTTTCAATAAATTTACAGTTAATAGTGTATGATTAATACTCCCTAAATAATGACGAGAAACCACAATTACTTTATAATTAGGCTGAATTAAATCTAAAATAGTAGCTTTATCATTTAAAGGAACTAATAGGCCACCAGCGCCTTCAATGACCAAATGATTATCGGTTTTTGGTGCTACAATATTTTTTAAGGTGATGTTAATTCCGTCAATTTCAGCGGCTGCGTGCGGACTCATAGGCGTATGTAACGCAAATGTATTTTCGTGAAAAACAGATTTTTTATTAGATATATAGCGTTTTACTTTGTGGGTGTCAGAATTGTCTAAATCTCCTGCTTGTATCGGTTTCCAGTAATCTGCTTGTAAGGCTTGGGTAACAATAGCTGCAGCCACAGTTTTGCCAACTTCAGTAGAAATTCCTGTAATAAAATATCTTTTCATTTTACAACGATTTTCGTCATCCTAAACAGTTTTAGGATGCCCTTAATTATTTTACAAAAATACTTAACAAACGTAATACTTCACTAATTTCTTTAGTAGAATTGTAACTGTGTAAACAAAAACGCAAACGTTCTTTATGCTCTGGAACTGTAGGAGATAGAATAGCCTTTACTTCAAAACCTTTTTGGTGTAGTTTCTTAGAAACTGATTTTATATTTTTATTTCCAGAAACGATGCAACAATGTATGGCAGAACAACTTGGAATAAAGTTTAAACCCAATCGTTTAACTTCTTGTATAAAGTGATGAATATTCTCTTGTAGTTTTGCTTGATTTTTATGTTGTTTAAGCATCTCGTTATAAGAACATTGGATAGTTGCCAAAGAATGAGGAGGTAAGCCAGTTGTGTAAATAAAACTTCGTGCAAAATTCACTAAATAGCTTTGCAGCTCTTTGCTTCCTAAAATGGCTGCTCCATGACAACCCATTGCTTTTCCAAAAGTGATGATTCTTGCAAAAACTTCATTTTGTAAATTAAGTTGTTGCACCAGTCCATCATTAAACACGCCAACAGCATGTGCCTCATCAACAATTAAATAGGCATTGTGTTTTTTACAGATTTCTGAAATGGTAACTAAATTTGGCGAGTCACCATCCATAGAGAAAACGGATTCAGTTACCACATAGACTTCGATAGGATTAGTCTTGGTAAAGATGTCATTGCAAACAAAGTGAAGCAATCTCTTTTCCAAATCTTCTAAATCATTATGCTTAAATTTAAACGCTTTGGCATTACTTAATTGAATTCCATCTCTTATAGAAGCGTGAATAAATTCATCATATAAAATAACGTCTCCACGTTGAGGAACGGCAGCGAAAAAACCAATATTAGCATCATAACCCGAACTGAAAATAGTTGCTGATTCAGATTGATGAAAATTACTTAAAAAAGATTCAACTTCATCATATAAAAAATGATTTCCCGACAACAATCTGCTGCCTGTAGCGCCGTTTTGTTTTAGGTTTTTATCCACTAAAAATTGATGTGTTTTTTCAAAAATACGCACTGATTTCGAAAAACCTAAATAGTCATTAGAAGAAAAATCTACCAAATTAGAAGGAGTTCTTAAACGACGCAAAGAATTTTTTTCTTCACGATGTTTTAATCGGTTCGTTAACTTTTTTGGCAGTTTCATCAATACAAAAATAGGAAATTTATATACCTTTACTGTTATGTTTGCATTGGTAGATTGTAATAATTTTTATGTGTCTTGTGAATGGGTTTTTAATCTGAATTTACAAAATAATCCTGTTGCTATTTTAGGCAAGAACGACGGTTGTGTAATTGCTATGAGTAACGAGGCTAAGAAAATAGGCTTGCTTTTTGGACCTCCAAATTATAAATGGAGTAGTTTTGTAAAGAAAAAATATTACGGTATTATCATTTAATTATCTATTGCATTACGATATGAGTGCACTAGTTTTTAATGTTTTAATTGATTTCTTGACATCTAGAAAAGTGTATCCTATTGATGAATCTTTTTTAGAACTTAAATCTTTTCAGAATTACGACTTTAAGGAATATGCTACAAAAATACAAATTAGACAAAATTAAAATGAGGAATCAATATTTAAATCACACTTGGAAAAAATGCATCAAGAACTATTATCACAAAAATTCACGACTACTATTTATGTGGTTTTAGTGGTGAAATCAAAACAGCAATTATGGAATTAATCAGTTTTAAAATATCTACAGACAGTTCTTTATTAGACAAAGAAAATCATATCACACCTTATATTTCTTCGATACTTGTAAAGTTGCATAGTGAACTTCCTAAGCAAAGAAAAAGTACGTTAGAAAAATTATTAAAATATGTTAATAAGTTTCCTAAGGTTCCAATTTTTAAAAATTACCTCACTAGCTATTATGCTATAAATAATGACGAGGAAAAAGCAAGACAATGTAATTTATGGTTATTAAAAGAACATCCAAATTATTTGTTCGGTAAAATAAACTATGCGTTTACATTAATTGAGCAAGAAAACTTTAAAGAAGCTAAAAAGTTATTAGGCGCCAATCTATTATTAAACGAATTGTATCCAGAACGAGAAGAGTTTCATTTAGATGAAGTGATGTCTTATTTTGGAGTAACTATAAAATATTTATTTGCTGTAGAAAAAGTTGAAGAAGCAAAAGTTAGATTGGCTATTTTAGAAGAGATAGATTTTGAGCACCCAAAGTATTTAGATGCTAAAAAAATAGAAATGCAATATCTTTGGAAGAAAGCTGCTGAAAGAAGAGAAAAAGAACGTTCTTTAATGAAAACAGTACCAGAATTAGACAGAATTAGTGCTTTGCAAACTGAAAAAACGCCGATTTTTAATTTTGAAGCAGAAATAAAGCAACTGTATGAATTATCCGTTGGTAGTATTTCAGAAAGACAACTGATACTTTTTGGTTTGTTAAATAAAGCTAAATTTACAGATGACCTAATTACTGTATTACAAGACAGCATACATAGGTTTGAATATTTTAAAAAAAATATAGATAATGATTATTTTATTGAGTGTGATTTTCCTACACACGCACTGTTATTATTAACTCATATAAAGTCAGAAAAAGCAATTCCAATTTTATTAGAAGTTTTAAAGCAAAATAATGATTATATAGATTTTTGGTTTGGAGATTCATTATTTGCAATGATGAAAACAACCTTGTTTTATAGCAATAAAAACAACGAGGAAGATCTTTTATCCTTTATTAAAGAACCTAATATTAATGCTTATAGTAAAAATATTGTTTCAGAAACTTTGTTACAAATTCTTTATTTTAAAAGTAATTCAAACAGACAAGAACTTTTAAGCTATTGTGAAAACATTTTGGATTATATAATTGAAAATAAAGAAAATGAAAACATTTTAGATACAGAATTTATTGGTTTATTTATTTCAGACTTAGTAGAACATAGAACACTAGAATTACTGCCAAAAATTAAAAAGTTATTTGATCTAGAGATTGTTGGATATTGGATTTGTGGAGATTATGAAAGCGTTTTAAAAGATATTTCTAATGATGTTAATATTGACGAGCCAAAAAGCTACAGCAATTTCATTGAAGTGTATACAGGTTTTAAAAAGAATTGGAATGTTACTGAAGATAATCATGGTTTTTTTGATGACAAAAATGATTATTTTGATGAACCCTATATTAGTCAAAAAAAAATTGGAAGAAATGAACCTTGTCCTTGTGGAAGTGGTAAAAAATATAAAAAATGTTGTATAAATAATTAAAATGACATTACAAGAAAGAGATAAAAAACACCTTTGGCATCCGTTAAAACAACACCAAACACATCCAGAAAGTTTGGCTATTGTAAAAGCAAAAGGCTGCATCTTAACAGATGAAAATGGCAATGAATATATAGATGCCATTTCTTCTTGGTATACCTGTATGTTTGGGCATTGTAACGCGTATATTACAGGTAAAGTGGCTAATCAAATGCAAACATTAGATCAAGTAATGTTTAGCGATTTTACACATGAACCCGCCATAAAATTATCAGAAGAATTAATTAAGATATTGCCCCATAATCAAAATCGAATATTCTTTAACGATAATGGATCAACTGCAGTAGAAGCTGCGATAAAAATGGCGTTGCAATACTATTTTAATGGTAACGAAAAACGCAATACATTCATAGCTTTCGAAAATGGTTTTCACGGAGATACATTTGGTGCAATGTCGGTTTCAGGATTATCGGTATATAATGGTCCTTTTGAAGAGTTTTTGATGGATATTAAAAGAATTCCTGTTCCCAATGGAGAGAACACTCCAGAAATTTTAAAACGCTTAACGCAAATCNTAGCAGAACATAAAGTGGCAGGTTTTGTTTACGAGCCTATTATTCAAGGAGCTGCAGGAATGAAAATTCACGATGCAAAAGGATTGAACGAAATTNTAAAATTCTGTAAAAACAATACAATTCTTACCATTGCAGATGAGGTAATGACGGGTTTTGGAAAAACAGGACGCAATTTCGCTTCCGATTTTATCGAGACAAAACCAGATATTATTTGTCTAAGTAAGGCACTTACAGGTGGTTTAGTTCCGCTGGCAATTACCTCGTGTACTGAAAAAATTTATGAAGCTTTTTTAAGTAACGAAATGGCAAAAGGCTTTTTTCATTGCCATACATACAGTGCAAACCCTATAGCTTGTACAGCTGCAAATGCAGCAATTGAACTTTTACAAACTCATGAAATTCAGCATAATATTGCAGAAATTTCAGCATCACATAAAAGATTTCAGACTAAAATAAGCAAACATCCAAAAGTAAAAACAGCAAGATGTCAAGGCGTTATTTTTGCTTTAGATTTAGATACAAAAATGCAACGTTATGGAAGTTTACGAGACAAATTATTAGCCTTTTTTATGGAAAGAGGTGTTTTTTTGCGTCCTTTAGGAAATACCATTTACATTCAAGTGCCTTATGTAATCACCAAAAAACAACTCGAAAAAGTATATCAAACAATTGAGGAAAGTTTAGAGATTGTTTAGGGCGTTCCGTTTTATATACCTACAAGGTTTTGGAAACCTTGCAGGAAAAAACGTCAGGCTTTTCGCTATATCTTTTCTCTGAAAAAGAAAAAAGGATGTCGCTTCAATCCTTAACGCATATCGCATTTTTAAAAGCTATGTTTTCTATGTGACTATGTGGTTTACATTTTTAGAAACACTATTTTTGTCACAATTTTAAATTTAAATCAGACCTCACAGGTTTTCAAAACCTATGAGGTCTTGAATATGAAAATATTAAATGATTCAACCTATTTCAATAACATCTATAGCCTCAATTTCTGCATTAGGTAGCAATCAAAAAGAAATCTGGCAAAACTATTTGTCAGATAAACATTTTTTGTCAGAAAAGGAAGCAAATGGAAGACTTGTTTTTGTTGGGCAACTTTCTGAAGAAAATCAGCAGAAAATTAAAGCATTAAGAAAATCAGATGCTAAATATAGAAATTTAGACGATTCTGTAATGTTTGCCATTTATGTTTCTAGAGAAGCTGTTAAAAATACAAATTGGGACTCAGAAAATTCATTCGACAAAGCTCAAGACAAGAACTTCGGCGTTAATTTTGGTTCATCTCGAGGAGCAACAGCTTTGTTTGAAAAATATCATAAAGAGTTTTTAGAAACAAACAAATCATCAACCTTAAGTTCACCAACCACAACATTAGGTAATATTTCTTCTTGGATTGCCCATGATTTGCAGACTTCTGGCCCAGAAATATCACATTCAATTACTTGTTCTACAGCTTTACATTCTTTGTTAAATGGTGTGGCTTGGATAAACTCAGGAATGGTAGATAAATTTTTAGTGGGTGGAAGCGAAGCTGCTTTAACCGATTTTACTATTGCTCAAATGCAAGCTTTAAAGGTCTATTCTAAGTATAAATCCAAATGTTATTCTGAGCCTGTCGAAGAATTTTACCCATGCAAATCTTTCGATATGCAAAAGAAACAAAACACAATGGTGTTGGGTGAAGGAGCTGCAGCTATTTGTTTGGAGAAAGGAATTGTAAAAAATGCCTTAGCACAAATTTTAGGAATTGGATATGCAACAGAAGTTTTACAACACAATACGTCAATTTCTACAGATGCCACCTGCTTTCAAAAATCCATGAAAATGGCTTTGGGAACTATTTCGCCTAATGAAATCGATGTCATTGTAATGCACGCACCCGGAACTATAAAAGGAGATCAATCTGAAGTAAATGCCATTAAAGAAGTTTTTGAAAATCATCAACCTTTTTTAACTACCAATAAATGGAAAATTGGGCATACTTTTGGAGCATCCGGAATTTTAAGTTTAGAGTTGGGTATTTTAATTTTACAACATCAGCAAATTATCGAAGTGCCTTTTGCAGCGAAACAAAATTATCCGAAGAAAATAAAAAAAGTATTGATAAATGCGGTTGGTTTTGGTGGCAATGCAGTTTCTGTTTTAATTACGAAGCCTTAAGTAAATTATAAATTTCTTTATGTTTTATCTCCCCTATAAACATGTCGTTTTAAGGATTTACAGATATTTGATTGAGAATAAAAAACAAGTGGTAAAAAATAGTTAACGTATAGTAAATGTTAAGCTATCCTAAATACTTTAACTATCTTTGAATTTATTGTAATTGAAAAAATTATTGGCTTGAAGGCGACCTTAATTATTGTAAAATATAAATCAATTTTTGCTCCTTTTGGATTTATTTCAATGGCACTCTTTCGATTACCGCTATTGTTGAATAAAAAGCTGCATTTTTTTAAATTAATGGGTACTGGTAAAAATGGTACTTTTGATAAAGTTCCTGATTTATCGCAATGGTCTATTTTAATTACGTATCGCTCTGACTTAACGTTAGAAGCACAATTTGGAAATTTTATTCTAAAATGGTTTGATCTATTTTGCAAAAAACAAACCATTTATGTCTTGCAACCAATTGAAGGTCATGGCTTATGGGATAAAAAAAAGGTGTTTGGCGATTTGCCAGTTACCACTGAATATAAAGGTGAAATTGCAGTCTTAACAAGAGCTACAATTCGACTGAGTAAACTGCGTTATTTTTGGCAAAATGTTGCACCGGTTGCTGTGCAAATGAGCACAGCCGAGGGCTTTATTACTTCTTTTGGTGTTGGTGAAATTCCTTGGATCAAACAGGCTACCTTTAGCATTTGGGAATCAAAAGCAATGATGAAAAAATTTGCCTATAGAATGCCAGAGCACAAGGCTGTTATTCAAAAAACAAGAAAACAAAATTGGTATAGTGAAGACATGTTTACAAGGTTTGTTATCACACAAAAAATAGAAAAATAACGATTAAGTTGATAGTTTTAGGAATAAACATGTTTTTTAAAAAGGGTTTAGGGCTGTTGTAAATCAAAAAAAAACAGCATATTTTATCAAAGAAAAATGGTAAATAATATTATTTTGTTTTATATTTTTGCAAAAAAATGAAACAAGTTAAAAAAGCAATTGTTATAGGAAGTGGAGTAGGTGGTTTAGCTGTTGCTATTCGATTGGCTTTAAAGGATTATGATGTTTCGCTTTTTGAAGCCAATTCTTATTTTGGAGGTAAACTGTCTTCATTAGAAAAAGATGGTTTTGTTTTTGATGCTGGTCCTTCTCTTTTTACAGCTCCAGAAAATATCGAAGCACTTTTTACCCTAGCTAATAAAGATATTAGTACTTATTTTACATATCGTGATTTAGATGAAAGCTGTCGTTATTTCTTTGCAAATGGAAAAACAATTACTGCAAAAAAAAATATAGAAGCGTTTGCAATTGAGG
>P_2C_Liq_1_UnCtyDRAFT_1000839_pt1 | contig 12505 bp, 25 predicted proteins | sample Pon2CUnioCityCA_2_FD_10234 | JGI IMG/M metagenome (IMG submission 10234)
CATTTTAGCCATAGTACCGCCAGCATCTTCTAATACATCTGGAATTATATACCATGTAGGTCTTAATTCGTTAATCCAGTAAGCAAATTTATCAGCATCGAAAGCCTCTTCTAATTCAAAAATAGAATTATCTAACATATCTACATCTGCTACTTCATCTATATACTTATAACAGTCTACTATTTCTTCATAGGTTTTTCCTTGTACAACTCCTATAGACTTACCGTAAGCAGTCTTTCTATACCTCTCATTCCAATCCGCCATTTTCGCCATAGTACCGCTAGCATCTTCTAATACATCTGGGATTATATACCATGTAGGTCTTAATTCGTTAATCCAGTAAGCAAATTTATCAGCATCGAAAGCCTCTTCTAATTCAAAAATAGAATTATCTAAAATAACTTCTCTACCTCTTCTAACTGCTTCCTTAAACTGGTTAAGGTATTCTTCGTCCTCCTCAAATAAATGTACTAATGCATAATCATAATCAGTAACTTTTTGTATATCATTAAAGATACTCTTGGGTGACTCATGTGCAATTTTAACCATTTATTTTTATATTATTTAATGAATTACGTAGTTCTAACATAGCATTTTCTAATTTAATAGCATATTGCTCTGTATCTATATTTGATACTTCTTGTACTGCCTGTATAGCAATACTGTACGGTATCATATCCATTTTTAGTTCATCTACAAATACTTTATGCTCCTCTAAATTAATTGCCATTTAAAAATTGTTTTAAGTTAGGTCTGAAGTAATTAATAGATTTCATTACTTTTTTATCTCTAGTTCTATAAACTACGTATCGTTCGCCAACTTTCTCATGATGGCAAGCTTCACCCTGCTCCTTACTGCGGATGGTGATAGTTTCCAAGGCTTCTCTCTCAGTTGAACAAGATTTTGACATATTACTTGCTTGTACCTCTTGATAGGCGGGCCAAATCTTATCCTTAAGGCCATGAAGCATAGCACCGTTCCCAAGGGAAACATAAGTAATGTCACACAAAGCATCCAAAACTTCCACGATGTCTCCGTTTTCGCAAGCTTCTCTATATTCTTCAAGTTCCTCGAGTATGAAGTCGTAAACAAATTGCCATTCTTTTTTTTCTGGTATTGTTGGCTCATAGTTATTAGGTTTACCAAATGTTGCATTAAATTTTTCTACTTCGTCTATAAATGGTATGGAATCCTTTTTTACTAACTTAATTTCATACTCAGGATAATCACCTTTAGTAGCTAAGTACTCTAAAATTTTTATATCTTCCGGTGTTATAAAACTCATATTCTGTTTTACTCTACCCACTAATTCTCCTACTTTTCTTTCGAGAGATTCTCCTCTCATACTTGTTGTTGCCATATAACTTATTTTGAAATTGATAATTCAATATTCTTATAAAATTCAGCTTTTGCTGAGTCCTCGTGCAGGAATGCTCCTGTAAGTTTTGCTGTCTGCATTGCTGCTCCTTGATGCTTAACTCCTCTACATGATACACAGGCATGTGTTGCATTAATCATTACAGCAACTCCTTGGTTTCCTTCACATATCTTATCTACTGCATTGTGAATAGCAACTGTTAACTGTTCCTGAATAGCTCCTCTTCTTCCAAATTGCTCTACAATTCTATTAAGTTTAGATAACCCAACCACTTTACCTGTTTCTGAAGCAATATAGGCAATACTTACTTCACCGCTAATTTGTTGGTGGTGATGTGAACACATAGAAGTAACCGGTATTCTACTTTCTTGAACTATACCATCATAACCATCTGAAGGAAATGCTGTAACTCTATCTAAAGGAGTATACCTTCCTGCCCATAGGTCATTTACATATGCTTTTGCAACTCTATTTGGAGTATCGGCTGAGTTAGGATCTGATTTATAGTCTACTCCTAATGCTGTTAAGAAATCTGCAAATGCTTTTGAAGCCTCTGTAATAATTTGTACTTTTTCCATCTCAGTTAAAGTAGCTTCCGGGCCATCTTTTTTTTGCTTCTTAGCTAATTGAGTAGAAATACCATTTGCGAATCCTGCTTGAACCAATTCGGTTCCTTTTATAAACTTTTTTGCCATTCTTGTAACTTATTTTATTATAATATATGAAAACTATCTCTATTATACAAGATAATCTTGAATTGTTTTTGCTCTTTTACTTTCCCATGGAAAAACAAGCCAATCGTCATTTTTTATATCTTCTCCAACAAATAAAGGATTAAAGGTACAGGAATAACGTCTAGCAAGGGTAGCAGTCATGAAATTATATTTTTCAATCTTCTCTAATGTAACACCGGAATCTGCTATATCATCTACTACGAGAACTTTTTTCCTATTATGTTCCGGTAATTTTATAGCTGCTTGTAAATCTATAAAAGGAATATTATACCTATGGGACATTAAAACTGCAGGAATTAATCCTCCTCTAGGTATTCCAGTTATAAGCTGCGGTAACTGTGTTCTTTCTAAATTCTGGGCTATTTTATCTATTTGTTCATCTACCCATTTCCAATCATAAAACTTCTTTTGTGTCATAAACTATTTTACTAAGTAATCAATCCAGTCTGTACCGGAAGTATTTTTATTTGGAAATATAAAAGTTAATTTTTTATCACCAAATTTAATAATTTTAATAAATTCCTTAGGTATCGCCGCACCAGTAGGTACCCTTTTTACCTCTTTATCAAATTTAATTTCTATAATAACATCTACTTTATAAAAATTAGCAAGGTTTCTTTCGAACTGTTCTAACCTATTCCAAACTCCCCTGTTAAGGCTTTGATGCTGTAAAGCGCTGTTATGGTAAAGAAATGTTTCTCTTAACATCTCTTCTGTACAGCTAAATGCTGCTGCAGGTGCTAGGTGTCCTTTATCGTAGATGTTATTTTTATAATCTAAATCATCAGATGTATGTATATTTGAAACTGTTTTAAAATCCATACCCGATCTTTTTGCATCTCCGTTAGGACATAATACTGTGTAAGTAACTTTTAAAGGCTGTTCTAATCCTTGATCATAAACAACTTTATAAATTGAAGTCTCTACTTCAACAATTTGACTATACCCTATAAAAGCACTTAGTACTAATAATGCGAAAAATGTAATTGATTTTCTATCCATTTGTATGATTTTATTAATTCTCTATCTGCTTCTGTTTTAAATTCTACTAATTCAAAAGGAATCTCACAATCCACTATATATTTTTTAAGTTCCTCTAGTGTAACATACTCATCTTCAACACCCGACCAAGGATCCTCCGATATGAGTAGTACTGTAAATCCTGATGCTTTGTAATCCCATACCGGGCTTCCCTCTATAGTTATTATTGATTTAACTTTTTCAGGATTACTACTGTCTATTATATTTTTAAAATTAATCATAAATTTTGTCTTGTTTTAGTTTACTTTAACTATAATTATGCCTAAAACTTATAATAATACCAATTACTTACTAAACTTCTCTCTGGTCTTCATTTTTGTAATTCTCTACAATCAATTTACACCACTGTATTAATTCTCCGTCAGACATATTCATTCTCATAATATTAATTCTCTTATGTACCCATCTTACATTTCCCTCGATATACCCTTCATTATTATCAATTCTATCGAGAGATGCTGTGACTTTTGAAGACCTTACTTTCTCTATTACAAGAGGAATACCTGTTAGTGCACATTTAAACTCTTGAGCTTCCAAAAGATTCCACATATACTCACCTGTAATTGAGTAATCTAAATTCCTTTTCTTTGCTCCATGTTTGATAAACCATATTTGACCTCCTCCTAATTCTTTATATCCTGGATTGGTTGCTTTAATTCTAGAAGAACATGGTTTACATGATTTTGATCTCCCTTCCACTACTCCACTCTTCCTAATTACTTTTTCAGTACCGCAGCTACATTTAACTCTTAGCATTGAAATATGTCTCTCCTTACTGTCCTTACTCGTGAATTGTTCCAATACTGTCCATTCTCCAAATACCGTTCCCGGTTTAATTTCTTTTCTATTACTTGCTTTTCTCATATTGACTCCCATTTATAATACATAGGAGTCGTTTTGGGAATCAAACTTCTCTTTCTGTTCCAAAGCCTATTATATGCGGCCGTGGTGTAAATCTCCATCCTCTATCTCTAACCATATCCATTACAGGACCATAACTTTCTAATAGAGCTGGGATATCATCGCCCGCCGGCATTGCCCATACCTTGTGGTCTGGGATGTTTAGTTTTTCTAGAAATTCTTCTACTTCTTCAAGCATAGATAATTCTTTATCAAATACCGGTTTAATATGATAATCTGAATGGTATGATATTGATTTTGATATAGCATCGTAATTAAGTCTAAACTTATTATGACGTTTAATCATTTTTTCATCTGTAATAGCACCTTGTGGTGTTTCTACACCAAGGACTGGAACAGAATTAGAAAACTTAGGACTAATAGATAGGAGATTAATAGGATAGTCAGTGGCGATAAAATGAGAGCCTTCAGTTTCGATAGTAATAAAGATATCATTTTCATGTGCAAAATGTGTTAATTCATTTACTAATGCTCCATGCATTGTTGGGGAACCTCCGGTCAACATCATTTCTTTGATGTGTGGGTTCTTTTTATACATATCAACTATATCATTGAAATTGTATTGTCCTTTTTCTGGGTGTATCGAAGTATACCAGCTATCACACCAACCTCCTTCACCGAAATAACATCTGTGTGTACATCCTGTAGTTCGAATAACTACTGTAGGATATCCTGCTCTAGAACCTTCTGATTGTACTGCAGTATAAATCTCTACAATAGGAAGTATTTTATTATAATCTTCTACTCTCTTCATCATATTAATATGTATTTAAATTCTCCTAAAAAAGTTGTGCTAGTTACCCAGTAATTAGTTTTCATATATTGCAGTATTTTTTTCATGTTCCCTAAACTCCACTCTTACGACTTTTACTCTACCTTCTGTTTCCGTGTCTATGAACGGTTGCAACTTATCGTATATAAATTTAGCAAATTGCTCTGCTCCTACTGCAGGTATAACTCTAACTTGTGCTACTCCAGCCTCACCCATCTTTAAAAAAGAATCTTTGAATGGATCGTCTTCTGCAACTATGAAAGTGTGGTCTAACAAATAATCAAACCAAGCTTTTGGATTCATACCATCGATTGTTCCTTTAGCTCTCTTTAATCCTCCGAAATCCCATACCCAGTTCTTTTCGTCTAATTCTCCTTCAAACCATACTTTAACTGATGTTCCGTATCCGTGTAAAAATCTACAGTGTGTACCTTCTGCTTTCCATTGACGAAACACTGTACTAAATCCGTCAAATACTTTTGTTGATTGAAATTTTCCCATAACTTTAATTTAAACTAATTCTTCGTAAATACCTACTATTTCTGCTAATAGTAAACCAAAAAATCCAACTCCATACCAGCCGACTATACCTAAGGTACAGGCAACTATACGGATACCGGATTTGATAAATGAAATAATTTGGTGTAATTTTGGATCAGGTAGTTTCTGTCCATTAATTTTTATACCTTCATTGAGTTGTACTCTTTGATGTTTTTCTGTATTTGGTATAGTTCGTCTATTCCCTCTATCGAATAGTTCTTTTTCTACTACTTCTTGCATTACTGTGTTTTTAAAGTGGTGCTACGACACTGTTATCGTCTATTAAATATAGTACTTCTACTTTTAATAGGCAACTATTTTTAAAACTAATTTATGAACATATATCCTGTATAGCCGTTATTATAGAGTCTGGAGCTAGATTTGAATCGAAAGTGTAACTTCCATTTGTTGCATCTGCTAAAATTCTATAACTATCGTCTGCTTGTATAGCTACTTGTGAAAGTACTAATACACGAACATTATTATTAAACCCTAAAGTACCTAGAGTTCTAAGGTAGTCGTTATCAGTGCTATCGAATGTATCGTCATCTCCACCTGGTGTTGCATCTGTGATTAATATAACTAGTTTAGAAACATTACTTCTAAATGCTCCAGCTATTCCAAGCAAAATCTGTTCATACCCTATCCCACCCGGTTCAGGAAAGGATGCTCCAAACCCGATACTAACAGTATCATTAAGTTTATTCAACTGGGTAATAAAAGATTCTCTGTTTTGTGTAGACATTGTTTCAAAAGCTGTAATCCATTGACTCTTATCAGCTTCAGCGTTAAAATTAAAGTAACGTTGCGATGCAGGAAGTGATGTATATTCTGGGTCTGAACCGTATTTAGCGTTAGTACTTCCGCCGTATTCGTCAAAAGTCACCAATCCTAGTCTATAATCTCCACCAGATTGAGTAATTATAGTATTTATTATAGTAACAACATTTTGTTTAATACTTTCTATTTCAGCGGTCAAACTAGCTGTATAGTCTAATAAAAAGACTACATCCATACCTTCTACACATCCTACAGGATTTCCAGGTGATTCCGAATTCCTTTTTCTACCTTTATTTTGAAAATTTATTGAGCTATTACGTATATTACTTAAATGCGCAAGATATTTATTATAAGCTATAACTTGCTCATTAAGAGTTAAATTTTCATATTGCGGCAATTTAGTAAACTGCTTCCAAGTAACTTCTGCACCAGATGATAGTATCATTTTTATTATTTTTTAATTATAAATAGGTTTAAATTGGTATTTCTATTATCAATTCAGTTTTTCTTTTATGTATTTTATAAGATGTAAATCTATTGTCCATCTTAAATACTTTACTGAAATTAAATACTTCTATTTCTTCATATAGTCCATTATTTTTAAAATACCCTATAATAGCATTTGGTTGGTAATCTATACTTAGTTGTAAAATTTTATCTTCTAAATATAAATTTCTAGTATTTGGTTCTAAATCCGATATTGGGATGTGTATTGTCATATTAAGTTAGTATTGATTATATAAATATAACCCATACCCTATTAATAAATTAAGATTTACCGTAACTAAGTTCCATTGTTTGGCAACCCATACTTGTGGGATAGAAAGCAATGCTCCAGCAATATAGGTATAAGCCCCGACTCCATAAGGAAGTAGATAAGGTGACATCATAATAAAAGCAGTTCCCATATAACCTAGTCTATTGCTAATTCTTTCAACAGGTGTTAGTTTACGTTCCTGAACCATTATCCTGAGGATTCTCATCCACCACCTGTATTCACATTTTTTACAGGTTTTCTTTTTATTTGTTTTAAAATGTTTTGGTTTTTTTACCTTACCACAAACATTACATTTTCTTGTTTTACACATAATTTTTAATTTGATAATGGTGCTTTAATTGTTGGGTATATTTTAGTCAATTCATGGCAAAGTTCATACTCTTCATTTTCTAATAGGGTTGGAAAATATCTATTCGATATTTCCTCAAAATCCCTTCTATCAGTCTCCAGGAATATGTCGTCATATAAATGTACTTTACATATGTTGTTTGAAGGGTTTAGACCAATCATTGTTCTTATTGTTAATATCTTATGAGTATCTGTATTAACTATTTCAAAGATTCTACCAACTGTTTCTTGTTTCATAGTTTATATTATCTTAGTTTGATAATGGTGCTTTAATTGTTGGGTGACAGTGGTAATGTAAAATTTTATAATCAAATTCCCCTTCGAGTATATCTATATTACCTAATTTTAATTTCGGTAAATGCGGTTTAGGTTCCCTAGAAAGTTGCTCTTTAGCTTGTTCTATATGATTTAAATATAAATGAGTATCTCCTAAATTACCAATTAACTCATCAGGAACCATATTAACTTCTTTAGCTATAAGTTCTAACAGCATTCCATAACTTGCTATATTGAAAGGTAAACCTAAAAATGTATCTACTGATCTTTGATTCCAGCTTAACGATACTGCTCTTCTAGGTACTCCCATAACGTCTAGATGTTCATGAAAATAGTCTGATGATTTATTTATTGAACCTTCATTATGTATATCTATTCTTTCATCTAGATTCAATTCTCTAGTATAAACTTGAAACCCGTAATGGCAAGGAGGTAAAGTCATTTGGTCTAACTCACCCACATTCCAAGCATTAACCATTAATCTTCTACTATCAGGATTCGTTTTAAGTTCGTTGATGAGGTTTTTAATTTGGTCATAATAATGTACACTATCAAATACTTCACCACCATTAGCCCATTTTCTCCATTGTTTACCATAGATTGGACCTAACTCACCCCACTTTTCTGCAAACTCATTATCTGTTTTGATTTTGTTGATGAATTCTTTTTGTGATAAAATATCACCCATAGGAATACCGGGTTGCATATTTACTTTAGTTACATACTTCTTATATGCATCCCCATTCCAAATATTACACCCGTTATCAACTAAATACTTAATATTAGTATCTCCTTTTAAAAACCACAATAACTCTGTTACCATAGTTTTAAATGCTAATTTCTTAGTTGTTAGAGCAGGAAATCCATCTGACATATTATGTCTGATTTGTCTACTGAATACTGATAAAGTACCTGTTCCTGTTCTATCTTGTTTTTCTACTCCGTTATTTAAGATATCTTGTAGGAGTGACTTGTATTGTAAATCTAATTTATTCATTTTTGTTTATAAAATATATGTTATCTTTTTTCATATTATATGATACCCCATTCTCTGAAGTGATCATTATTTCAAAACTCCGACCCGACCATTTAAAATCAGGTGTTAGTTCAACTAAATTCTCTTCAGTTATTTGTACTTTAGTGCTCATTTTACTTAAACCCACTAACATTCTTCTATTAGTTTCTTTATCAGCATTAAGTTGATGTGTGATTGAAACTCCTTTAACAGTTCCTTTTACTTCACCACCGTATTTACTTTTATAAACAAAATCTAAACCTACTAGATCTTTTTGTAAACCCTTTAATATATTTTCAAACATACTAACTTTTTATTTTAATCGTTTTTACAACTTATTAGAGCTACTTCTGTTTCTCTACTCTTTTCTCTTGGTAGTTCAGGACATAGTACATCTTTAATGAATTGTTGTGCTTTTTCAAGAGTTGCAAATGTTGTCCTTGTTTTGTAACAATCGCCCATTCCACATTCGGTATGTTTAATATCCTTCCAATAGGACCACCATAAGAACTTCTTCCATTCTTGGATGTAATAGTATTCATGTTGAAGTTTACCACTCTCATTAAAGTATTCGTAGTGTTTAACTCTAAAATCTGACATGTTTTTTATTGTATTAATTCAAATATATTTCCATTACTTGTTACTTTCCCAAATTTTCTATCAGTTACTACTGAACCATTAGAGAATGTTGTATCTAAACCATATACTTTTCTAGTACCTGTATTTACTATATCTTCATTGTTATGAATGTGTCCAAACATCATAAATAATGGTTTAACTATTTTTAGTTTATTTAATAGTGATTTATCACCACAGCATTCTAATCTACCATTTCTATCGTAAGATAAATCTAAAATACCTTTAGGTGGTCCGTGTACTACAACTATATCACTATCATCTGGTATTGCTTTATCCCATACTCTATCTAGTTTATGCCTAGCTTTCATAAAAGCCCAGTTACCAAATAATGGTGTATATGGTGAACCAAATATTTTTAGTCCTTCTATCTCAACAGTTGTATTTTCAAGATAATGTATACCATTTTTACTAAAATCATCTTTAGTTACTAAACCTCTTTCAATAGAGGTATCATGGTTACCTGCTACAAATACTTTATGTTTAATAGGTAAATTACTATACCAATCTATAAATGCTCTTACCTCTGGTTCGTTATTATATGGGTCTCTTGGGTTACTGCAATCACCTGAGAATATAACTAGGTCTACTCCTTGGGGTATTTCTAATAATTTGTGAAATGTGTGTGTATCACTTATATGCCAAATTTTCATCTTAAATTAATTTTAATGCTTCTTGTAATCCTTTTTCTAATGTTTTTTCCCAATTATTTAATCTTTCACTTCCTATAATTTCATTGTCATCTGTAATTATATGGTATTGAAAGATATGATGACTTCTTGGGTCTACATAAATTAAAATATCTTTCTCATCTCTCAACCATTTTTGAAGTAAGGATTGTGACGTTGCAGGGTATATTATATGTTTAACTTTTGCTTTTTCTCTACCGTATTTTATAACATCTTTAATGAAGTCTATACAATCCCCGTTTAATTCACCCTTGGTATTATAATAGTTTCTCCGAGTTGATGAAAACGAAATCCCCACTACCTCACGTGTATATCCTTTTTCATAAGCTAATTTAGCAGTTTCAAATGTTATTAACTCTTCTTTCATAACTCTACTTTTATTTTATCACTATCTTTACAATGTAAATGTACGGAAGAATCTACGGTAATACTACTTCTTTTTGGGTTTTTCTTCCAAAATTCATGTCTAATTACTTGAATTAAATCAAACGCTTCTCTACAAGAATCATCTACATTTGGATTATGGATTCCCCAACCTCCATTCCTACCAATTGAGTTATCGTTGTATAACATATTTCTTGGTTGAACTAACATATTATCTACAGCATCTCTAACTGCATGATATCTAGTATAGTCTGTTGAATAATTTATTTTACCTATATCAGTCCATTTTTTTATTTCATCACCATTACCCCAACTACCCTTGGTTTTAATCCATTTACCTTTGGGGTCAATTTCAACAACTTCACCTCGCATTGTTTTATCACCAACTTTAAAAGGTCCACTACCTAAAGCAAATTCTTTATGTAAATGTTTTTCAAATGTTGGATGGTCTTTAATAACCCCAAATTGACCTATACCAACTCTACTATAAAAATATAATGCTTGTTGGATTAATCTTAATTGATCTTCTGTTACTGTTAATGTTGCCATAACCTTTATTTTTTTATTTATTTCTATACCTAAATATACGAAATGTTATTCAGGTATCCTAATTCTATTTAATAATTGTTAATTTTACTTTATCCCACTTACCGTATTTTCTAGTTTTATTAACTAAGAAATCAATACGTTTACTATACCTCTTATTCATTCTATCCTGTATTGTCCATATACCATCTAGATCACCTGCTCCTTCTACTTTTACTTTAACACCAAATACAAATCCTAATTTTTCTAAATCTCTTGATACAGCAATCCATCTATGACCTGCTGGGTTGTCTGGGTTTATTTTTTTATTAGATGCAGTAGTAAAGGGTGTATCATCTGTTTGTCCTGGTGTTGCATGATAAATTGTAGCTGTAACTAAAACTGTTATTATAAATTCTTTCATAACCTTTACTTGTTTTATTTATTACAATAAAGACCTAGCTCCACTATATCTTCTACATTTGCTTTTTTATAGAAAGTATATTTAATACAATATTCTTTAATCTGTACCTCTACCATTACTCTATATGTACCCCAAATTGTTCTTTTAAGATACCAATTACCTGTTAATTGTCTTTGTTCCATAACCTTCATTGTTTTATTTATTAATATACCTCAATATACGAAATATTTATTGGGTATCCAAATTTATTTGGTGTGGGATACCCATCGTTATAAACAATAAAATTATTCACAGTATTTTTGCAACTGCACAATAACCTTTTTAACTTCTTCTTGTGTTAAGTTAATCTGCACAGAAATTAAGTCCATAGTATCTTGGAAACTATTTTCAATGGTTATTGTTCCATCTTTTTCTTTAAAAAATTCTATTGTTGTATCGCCTCTTTTTATTTCTAAATCCATAATTTTACAGTATATAACAACGGCTATAAGTTATTGCTAAAGCAGTTGTTTAATTCAAAGTGTATTTATTATCGGCAACACCTCATAGCCGTAACTCGTTGGGCACAATTAATTGCCTTTAAGGAATATATAATTGCCTACTTGCTGCTCAACCGTAATGCTGTCCTTGTCTTTTAAGCAAGTTTTAACACAGTCAATTAACAGTTCACGATGTTGCCCAACTTCGGTTAAAGTTAATTGCTTTTCTAGTTCTTCTATACGAAGTTTAAGTTTTTTATTTTCCTCTATTAAATTGTAATTTACTTTACTATTATCTGTATTAATTACTAAACCAATACTATTTTTTACTCTTTTCATTATTTATCTATTTTATTCATTATTCACTCAACTAACCTTAACCATATACGTTGTAGGCAATTAGCTTGCTGGCTTTCTGTATATGTCAGAAGTACACCATGTACAATGCCCATTTTCTACCATATCAGTAGTATGCGTTGGATTACCGCAAGCTAACTGTTCGCTTCGCCCTACAACACTAAATAAGCGCAATATTTCCTTTGTCGCTTCATCAGGTGGTAGGTTCTCAATTATTCTCTTTATCTGTATCTCAAGTGCTGGCATAATACTGCGCTTATTATTTTACGTTATGCACCATAAATCACAACCTTATTAAATTTTAATCCACCCCAATACCTAATTATTACCGCTTTGTTATTGTAGCAAAATTCTACACTTGGGTACTTGTTTTTTAAATCAAAGTTTATTTTCATATCATTTTAAAAGTATATAACAACGTATAACA
>P_2C_Liq_1_UnCtyDRAFT_1000840_pt1 | contig 12502 bp, 11 predicted proteins | sample Pon2CUnioCityCA_2_FD_10234 | JGI IMG/M metagenome (IMG submission 10234)
CTTCTACTTTAAAATCTCTAGAACTGTCAAAGTCAAAAGATTTTGTTGTAGTCCAACCTTTATTACCATTGTATTCAAAATAATACTTACTACTTTTTATTTCTAGTTTAGCTTCGCTACCATCAGAAATTGCCCAATTGTTTCTGTTAGAATAAAAACTATCGTATATAATTGTTTTTGAGCCTGTGTACTTTTTATTATCATCATTATTATTGTTCGTAGATGATGATTTTTCTTTAACTCTTATATAGTCTATAGATATTTTTTGATTGCTGTATAACGTAATGGCAGCTTTATTTCCTACAAAGCTGTCATACGTTTCACTATACACATTAGAACCATTGATGTAAAAGGTAACAGTATTTCCTTTTTTTGATACTTTTAAAGTGTTAACACCATAATTACCCGTTTTAATTTTATCTGATTTTGTCCACTTTTTTTGATTTGAGTAAGTACCGTTTTCAGATTTGGCAATTCTAAAATAACCACTTGCTGTATAGCCAAATTCTTTATAGTTGTTACCGTCTTTAAAATCATATAGAAAAGAAATTCCTGAGTTATCTACCCCAGATACTTTTTGAATAGACGTCTCAATTTCAAAATCTTTAGAAGTATTTAGACTGTATGAAGCCGTTGTTACTCTCCAAGATTTCTTAGTTCGTTTATGCTCAAAATAATAGCGCCCATTAAAGACATTTAGTTCTCTGTATTCATTGTCTCCTGAAGGCCAATTGCCTTTACTACTAAAGTTTTCTTGATATACATACCTATCACTACTAGTTTGACTAAATACACCATAGGTAATAAAAAATAATAGAAATAGTATATTTTTAAATTGTTTCATGTTTATATTATTGATGATTCATTTCGATAAAGATAGGAACAACTTTAGCTGAAGAACTTTTAGAAGTTGCATTGAATGAAATTTTATTACTGCTAAAAGAAACATCAGAGCCCTTAAACATTTTGTAGCTCAATGCTTTTTTTACACGAGAAACAAAGTCTCCAGAACCGTATTTTGCTTTACTAACAATATCGCTAATATTTAATTTTTCTTTACTGTACAATACACACAATATGTCTCTCCCTGGGTTGTTATCAAACTCAATAAAATAATCTTCGTTAGGAATTGCAATTTCACTATTGGTATAATTAAAGAAATCACTAAAACCACCAAAAGGATATAGTTTATTAACCGATTTATCTGAAGAACCATATCCTATTAGATATACATATCCTCTTTGCTTGCTTTTAAGATAAATTCTAAATTGAGTTCCAGAGGTATACGTATTGTTTACTTTGTATGTTGTCTTTGTTGCTTTAACAATATTAAAATTTCTTGTTGCGCCATCTGCTAGTTTTATTGGCATATTGTTACCGCTACTTAATTTTAATGTCAACTCTCCACCTAACTTGTTGCTAGCGAAAAAGTTATTATTATTATTATTATTATTATTATTATTATTATTATTGTCTCTTTTGTCTACCAATACATAAGCAGTTTTTACTTGTCTTTGAAAGTCTGAATATTTAATCCAAAAGAAACCATTTTTACCAAAACGAGTTCCCCAAGAGTTCATCACTTCAAAAGCACCACCAGATTTATTATCATCATAACCAACAACAACCATTGCATGACCAGATTTACCAGAACTAGGTATCCAAACATTATTGTAATCTGTTTTTAAAGAAGAAAAACGAAACAACCCAATAACTACTGGGTTTTTTTGAGAAATTGCTTTTTTAACTTTGCCAACTAAATTGTAAGGACTGTTCCATTTTGCTAATCTTTCGAAAGTTAAAATTTTATGGTTTTTTGCTTTAGCATATACATTACTAGATGGAGTTCTTAAACATGTTCTATAATCATATGAGAAATCAGTAAGTTTTGCTGCTCCATAACTGTTCATCAATTTCATCGCATTTTCTATGTAAGCACCCTCACATTTAGCATTATATCTAATTTGATTGTACACAAACGCAGGAGAAAATGTATTCTGATTGATTTTTGAAGTGTTGTATTTCCATCCGTTTTTTACAGCATTTGCAATTGTTCTTGCGCCATAAGCACTTGCCCAACCTACACAAGATCCTTGTCTTCCTTGATTACCAGGAGTAGGAGCATATCCTTTTAAACTATATGATTTAGGTAAAGCTGTAAAACTTCTTGTTACTAAAGGGACAGATTGTGGAATTTCATTATAAAGTGTTTCATCAAATTTAAGTCCAGTTCCGAATTCATCTGCTTCTTGTGCTACTAGAATGCTAAAAGAAAACAAGCAAACTAATAGAAACGATAATTTTTTCATTTTAAGTGATTTAGAGTTACTTAACAAAAGTCTCAATAAATATATAAAAAAAAAATACGTCATTTGACGTATTTTTAGAATTTTGATTAAAACCAAGTGCTTAATTAATTGTTTTTTAGAGTTTTATGTTTTGTTAAGTATTTATAATTTCTTGAAAAATTATAACCTAACAATCTTTTGAACCTTATTTTTGTTTAAATAGTTTTTAATGATAGATTTAGATAACTCTTTATTTTCAATAGGAGTTAATACAGATTTTAAAATATCTAATTGGTTTTCTTGATATCCTAGATTGGTGTAGCCATAACCAAAAACTTCATTTTTTTGAACAAGAATTATAGCATGTTCTTCTATTTGTCTCCCTTTATCAAAAACAATAAAATCATCATTATTAAAAATTTGCTGTGTTATTTTTCTTTTTTTTCTAAAATTAAACTTTGGTGATAATGTTTCGAGTTCTAAACTGTACTTTAATCTAGTAAATAATTCATTTCCAGTCTTTTCTATAGATATAGATTGTGATCTATCTTGAATTTTTACAGCTCTCTTTGTAGACTTTAAAAAAAGTTTATTTACTTCATCTTTCATGTTTTTGCCACGACCTAAGTAAATTACTTTTCCTTCAGCATCATGAATATAAAAAACACCTTGTTCAGAAGGAATTTCATCAATTAATTTACGTAACCTTTGCTTTTCTAACCTTCTATCAAAATACTTAACTGATTTTTGTATAATTGATTTTTGAACGTCTTTTTCTAACAACAGCTTAAACAATTGTACAGTTGCTAAAGCATCTCCAGAAGCTCTGTGTCTGTCTATCATTGGTATTCCTAAAGACTTCGTTAATTTTCCTAGGCTGTATGAAGGTTGATCTAAAATTAGTGCTTGACTCAACTCTACAGTACATAACGTATTTCTATTAAAGTCATACCCTAATCTATCAAATTCTGTACTTAGAATTCTATAATCGAAAGAAGTGTTGTGGGCAACTAAAATACAATCGGAAGTAATTTCTATAATTCTTTTGGCAACCTCGTAAAACTTGGGTGCATTTCGTAGCATTTTATTGTTAATTCCTGTAAGTTTTACTACAAATTCCTGAATAGGTTTCTCAGGATTTATCAAGCTAATAAATTGGTCTACAATATCTTGACCGTCAAATTTATAGATAGCGATTTCTGTAATGCCTTCTTCATTAAATTTTCCTCCAGTAGTTTCAATGTCTAGTATTGCGTACAAATTCTTTTTCTTACAGGGGAAAATTACTAATTATAATTTCTTTTACCAAATATAGAACTTCCAACTCGAATCATTGTACTTCCTTCAGCAATTGCTAAAGCGTAATCTCCACTCATTCCCATAGAAAGAGTTTTAAGTTCTGAGTTTTTAGTTTTGAGTTTGTCAAAAAGATTTTTTAAAGAAGAAAATTCTTCTTGTAATTGTGTTGTGTTGTTTGTAAATGTAGCCATTCCCATAAATCCTACAATCTTTATGTTTTCTAATTCAGCTGTTTTTTCTGATGATAAAATGGCTTCTATTTCTTGAAATGATAATCCAAACTTTGTATCTTCTTTTGCAATTTTAGCTTGTAACAAACAATTGATAACTCTACTGTGTTTTTTGGCTTGCTTGTTGATTTCTTTTAGTGTTTTAAACTTGTCAACTCCGTGAATTAAATCTACAAAATGGGCCATATATTTTACCTTGTTACTCTGTAAATGACCAATCATCTGCCATTTAATGTCTTTAGGTAAAACCTCATACTTTTCAGCCATTTCCTGAATTCGATTCTCGCCAAAAATACGTTGACCAGCATCATAAGCTTCTTGTAAATCAGCTACAGGTTTAGTTTTTGAAACTGCAACTAAAGTTACATGTTCAGGAATTGATTTTTTTATTTCTAATAAGTTTTTAGCAATCGTACTCATTATCTTAATAATTCTAAAATTTGTTTTGCCAATTCTAATCCAATTCTGTCTTGTGCTTCCAGAGTAGCAGCACCAATATGAGGTGTTAAAGACAACTCAGGATTCATTAACAACTGGATTTCTGGATTTGGTTCATTCTCAAAAACATCTAAACCAGCAAATTGTACTTTTCCACTTTCTATAGCATTAATTAAATCAAGCTCATTTAAAATACCACCTCTTGCTGTGTTAATGATACCAACACCATCTTTCATTTTCTCAATTTCTGATTCAGTTATGATATAATCCTCTTGAGCTGGGGTGTGTAAAGTAATAAAATCAGCTTCTTTTAACAATTCATCTTTATCAATAGTATCAATTGTAAATGTGATGTTCTGACCGTTAAAAAAGTCTAAAGTAATGGTTTCTGAAACAATCTCTTCATCAGTTGCTAAGACTTTCATCCCTAAACCAATGGCGATTTTTGCAACTTCTTGACCAATTTTACCAAAACCAATAATTCCTAGAGTTTTACCTCGTAGTTCAGTTCCTTCAGAATATGCTTTTTTTAATGCTGCAAAACGAGAATCACCTTCTAAAGGCATTTCTCTGTTAGATGAATGCAGAAAACGAACCATTCCAAATAAATGAGCAAATACCAATTCAGCCACAGAACTTGAAGAAGCCTCAGGTGTGTTGATTACGTGTAAACCATTATCTATTGCATACTCTACATCAATATTGTCCATTCCAACTCCACCACGTCCAATCAATTTTAAAGAAGGACAAGCATCAATTAATTCTTGTTGCACTTGAGTTGCACTTCTAACCAAGATTACATCAATATTGTGTTCATTAATATAATTTTCTAACTGATTTTGAGCAACTTTTACATTTAGTACTTCAAATCCTCCTTTTTCTAAAGCGTCAATTCCACTTTTAGAAATTCCATCGTTTGCTAATATCCTCATTAAATATTGTTTAATTGTTTATAAGTTTAATCGTGTAATTGTTTTTTACACTATGTTTTCTTCACAAGAGTAGGAGTTCCTTCCCCTTGGGGAAGGTTAGGATAGGCTTACTTTTCTTTCAAATTCCTGCATTACATCAACCAACGCTTGTACACTATATAAAGGTAAAGCATTATACATGCTTGCTCTGTAACCACCAACACTTCTATGACCGTTTAAACCACTTATACCAGCCTCTTGCCACATGGTATCAAAAGTTGCTTTATGAGATTCATCAACTAAAGAAAAAGTTGCGTTCATTGTACTTCTGTCTTCTTTGGCAACAATACCTTTAAATAAAGAATTTCTGTCGATTTCATCATACAAAAGTGCTGCCTTTTTATTGTTTACTTCTTCAATAAATGGTATACCCCCTAAATCTTTCAACCATTCTAAAGTCAACATAGAAACATACACAGCAAAAACAGAAGGAGTGTTAAACATACTGTCTTTGTCTATGTGAATTTGATAGTTTAACATAGAAGGAATATGTCTTTCAACTTTTCCTAGAATATCTTCCTTAATAATCACCAAAGTGGTTCCTGCAGGCCCCATATTCTTTTGTGCTCCTGCATAAATTAAATCGAATTTTTCAAAGTCTAATTGACGTGAAAAAATATCTGAACTCATATCACAAATCAAAGGAATACTTGTTTTAGGAATTTCTTTTAATTGCGTTCCTGCAACTGTATTGTTACTTGTGTAATGAAAATAATCTGCATCTTCAGGAATTGAATATCCTTTAGGAATATACGAATATCCTTTGTCTTTAGAGGATGCTACTTCAACTAATTCTCCAAAAGCTTTGGCTTCTTTAATGGCTTTATCAGACCAAGTTCCTGTGTTTAAATATGCAGCTTTTTTGTTCAATAGGTTGTAAGCTACCATTAAGAATTCCATACTTGCACCACCTTGTAAAAACAAAGCTTTATATCCTTTATTCTCTAATCCTAATAACTCTAAAGCTAAAGCACGAGCCTTTTCCATCACTGCAACAAAAGGTTTACTTCTGTGTGATATTTCTATTAGTGATAAGTTGTCATTATTAAAATTGATGATAGCTTCTGACGCTTTTTTAAGCACTTCTTCTGGCAGAATACAAGGACCTGCACTAAAATTATGTTTTTTCATTTTTTATATTTTTGATAAAAACTCCAACGTATTTACACCATCTGCATAATCCGTTAATTTTGGATGTTGAGTTTCTCCAAAAGCAACTTCGTTTTCTATGAAGTCTTTGGCAACAATACATTGAATTTTCTCTNTATCTTGATGTAGTTTTATTTTTAAATCGATTTCATTGTCATAATACTCATAAAATACAGTTGCAATAGGAGAGGAGTAACTTTCATCTTCTTTAATCATCAGAAAACCATTTTCTAACAAATCAAACTCACTCATCAAATAGACTGCCTTATTGTAATCGTAATTATTTGCATATTTCGCATTATTGATAATGTCTTTTTTAGCATACATTCCTGTAAAAAAAGAGTCAAAATTATAACCTTTTGGGACATAAAGTTTTGAAACACTTCTGCACCCTAAACCAAAATATTGAAAAACATCATCAGATAATTTTATGAAATCATCTTCGGTTTCTTTTCCTGTAATTACAGCAACAGAATTTCTGCTTTTTCTGATAATATTGGGTTTATTTTTAAAATAATATTCAAAATAACGCGCAGTATTATCGCTCCCAGTTGCAATTACAGCATCAAAATTTGACAACTTTTCTTCTGTAAATGTGATTTTTCCTTTAAAACTTTCTTCAACATATTCTAAATACTTTGCTAAAAAAGGCAATAAATGTTTGTCACTTGAAGATTGTTTAACCAAAACAGAATGACCAGAAAGTAACACAGATAAAAAGTCATGAAAACCAACTAATGGGATATTACCTGCCATTACAATAGCTACATTTTTAGTGTTTTTATTACTTAAAGTAATACTATTGGTAAATTCCGTTAAATTGTTTTTTGTTAGTGATTTAGACCAATTTTGTAAGCTGAATAAAATATTGTCTTTGGTGAACCAAGAGTTGTTTTCTTGAGCTAGTTTTATCTGATGCAAAAAACCATCATAAAAGATTTCATTATATTCAATATGATCAGCTTTTTTTATTTTATCAATAGAAAATTGACTCAAAAAAGCACCTAATTTTACGAAAGCGTTAATTCTATTCTGAATACTATTCATTTATTTTGGTTGTCTATAATTTTGGCTTTATTTTTGCAACTGCAAATGTACAAAAACAGAAAATAAACTATGGCAATTATTATAACAGATGAATGTATAAATTGTGGGGCTTGTGAACCTGAATGTCCAAACACTGCAATATACGAAGGCGCAGACGATTGGAAATATTCTGACGGTACAGATTTAAGCGGAGATGTAGTTTTACCAAATGGTAAATCTGTAAATGCTGATGAAGATCAAGAACCAATTTCTGACGAGGTATATTATATCGCTCCAGACAAATGTACAGAATGTATGGGCTTCCATGAAGAGCCACAATGTGCTGCTGTTTGTCCAGTAGATTGTTGTGTGCCAGATGAAGATATCGTAGAAACTGAAGAAGAGTTGTTAGGTAAACAACGCTTTATGCACAATGAATAATATTTATAATATTTAGAATAACTAAATCTCAAACAAATTTGTTTGGGATTTTTTTGCTTTAAAAACTAGCAAACATTGCTTCAATTTCTAACAAGAATTAAACTAAATAACTACTATATTTGCAACCGCAAATTATTTTATCATGAAAGCTGGAATTGTAGGATTACCAAACGTAGGAAAATCGACCTTATTTAATTGTTTATCAAATGCAAAAGCACAAAGTGCAAACTTTCCTTTTTGTACTATAGAACCCAATATAGGTGTGGTGAATGTACCTGATACACGTTTAGAGAAGTTAGAAGAATTGGTAAATCCAGAAAGGGTATTGCCTGCAACTGTAGAAATTGTTGATATTGCTGGTTTGGTAAAAGGAGCTAGCAAAGGAGAAGGTTTAGGAAATCAGTTTTTGGCAAATATTAGAGAAACAGATGCTATTTTGCATGTTTTGCGTTGTTTTGATAATGATAATATTGTGCATGTTGATAATTCTATTGATCCTGTTAGAGACAAAGAAACCATTGATATTGAGTTGCAATTAAAAGATTTAGAAACCGTTCAAAAGCGATTAGAACGTGTAAAAAGAACTGCAAAAACAGGAAACAAAGAAGCGCAAGCAGAGTTAGTAGTGTTATTAAAAGTTGAAAGTACCTTGTTAGAGGGGAAATCTGTACGTTCTTTAGACTTTTCGGAGAAAGAAGAAGAGTTTGTAACTCCTTTACAATTTATTACCTCTAAACCTGTTTTATATGTTTGCAATGTTGATGAAAACTCAGCAGTATCAGGAAATGATTATGTAGATCGCGTTAAAGAAGCAGTTGCTCATGAAAATGCAGAGGTAATTGTTTTGGCAGTTGGTACAGAAGCAGATATTACAGAATTAGATGATTATGAAGAACGTCAATTATTTTTAGAAGACATTGGTTTAGAAGAAGCTGGTGTTTCTCGCTTAATTCGTTCTGCCTATAAATTATTAAACTTACAAACCTACTTTACAGCAGGTGTTAAAGAAGTAAGAGCTTGGACAATTCCTATTGGTGCAACTGCACCTCAAGCAGCAGGTGTTATTCATACCGATTTTGAAAAAGGTTTTATTAGAGCAGAAACCATTTCTTATGAAGACTATGTTACATTTGGTTCTGAAGCTAAGGTAAAAGAAGCTGGTAAAATGAGAGTAGAAGGTAAAGATTATATTGTTAAAGATGGTGATGTAATGCACTTTAGATTTAATGTATAAGTTACTTTACCACTAAAAATACTAAAAATCCCAATAAGCAATTATTGGGATTTTTCTATGAGATCTCTCACCCATTTATTCGGTATCATATCTATGGTTAGGTTGATGCGTTCTTCATCTACATTATTTATAATTTCATGAGGTTTGGTTAAATCTAAATACCAACATTCTCCTGGTTTCATATTTACAGGTGTTTTGTTGAGGTTGAATACCATGTTTTTCGGATTAAAAATAGGAATGGTTAGTCTAATAACAGATTTTTCTATTTCTAAACCTAAGGTAGGGTCTGTATGTTCTTGAACAACAGAGTTTGGTGCTAATCTTAACAACCTGACTAAAGTTACTGTAGTCTTTTCTTGAAAAGTTTTGATAATACTTTTTATATACGGAGAATTTTCTAAAGCATTGGTATTTAACCAATCTGTCCATGAACCATCTGCATAATCTTCTGCAGGAGGAGGAAAAGGTAAAGAAGTATCTACCAAATGTGCAGGAGCTCTCAACTGAATTACTTTATAATACTCAAATTGTTCTGATGCCAATATTTTGGTTTCCTCTTGTAGTTTTTCTACATCAAATTTTAGTGGGAGTTGAATTCTATCTTTCACTTTTAAAGTGGTTTTGGTGTTTTGGAGCATAGCTTTAAGAAATTAAAATAAAAATAATTTTCGAAAATAGAATATTTTATTTCAAGAAAATAGCGTGGAAATACGTGTTTCTATAAATAAAGAAACACAGTATTTTAGGATTCGCTAACGGTCTAGTATAAGAATAGTAGCGAATTTACACACACTAACTTTTCGGTTAAACACAGACCTTTTTTATATTTGTTTGCTTTCGTTTTAGCGATTGAACCGCTATTATTTTTATACAATGTTAGCGGTAGTGTTTATATCATTCTTATTTCTACCTTGTGATTTTTTCTACGGATTACAATAATCACAATACATAGGGTCTTCAGTCACTTTTTTGTGTGGGTACAACTTTTCTTTTTTAAAATAACATTTTTTGCAGGAGTAAATGAAGCTGAATGTAGAATTGGTAGGTGAGCCACACAAACTACATTCTAGCCCTTTTTTCGCATCTGTTACTCCAAAACCCGGTGCATTGCATTGCGGACATAAGGACTTCACTTTGTCAATCAATTTTTTAGCAGCATTTTGAATTACATTCATTCGACTTGGGTTATACATTGCCCTCATATCTGTTTCTGCATATACACTACCATATTTTTCTAACATTCGACTAAATGTAATTTTTAACTCTTTTTCATTTGTAAGCCCCTTAATTATTTCTATTTTCTCTGTTTTTGTTTTACGAAGTATCAATGCGTGTGAAGGGAATTTTATCATTTTAGCGAATTCGAGTAGCTCTTGTTCATTTTTAACTTCGCTACCATTGAAATTAGTTTCTAAACTTAGTTCTCTTACAATAATCTCTAAGTTGTTGGTTTTGTCAATAAAAATTAAAAACTCATCATCTGAACTTGCAAAAAACAAAGTGGGATGTGGACCAAAAGAACCTTCACTTGCGACTCCCAAATCGCAGTTACTTACTTCCATTGCCATCAAGCATTTTTGCCTTACTGTGGATACAGGGTCAAGTTCTCTCTCAACTTCTCCCGTAAAAGTACCTAGGGTATCTGTATCAAAATATTCTGGAAGGAAACAATTTACACCAAGTCCTTGCTCCAATATTGGAGCGATTACTTTTTCTTTTTTGTGTTTTGTAGCTATTATTAAGTCTCTACCTTCAAACATAGTATTTTAAGGTTTTTAGCATTCTACTAGTTGCTAAATTCTATTTGTATTCCTTTTGTTTTCTCATTCCAAATGCCGCTATCATAAACCAAATTTCCGTTCACAAAGGTTTGTTTGATTTCCGTTTGAAAAGTTGTTCCTTCTAATGGTGACCAACCACATTTATAAAGTAGGTTGTCTTTAGTTACTGTCCATTCGCAATTCAAGTCAACCAAAGTCAAGTCTGCATAATATCCTTCTCTTATGAACCCTCTTTTGGTCATATTGTAGAGAATTGCTGGATTATGACACATCTTCTCAACTATTTTTTCTAATGAAATTAAGTCTTGCTTATAAAATTCCAACATACAATTCAGCGAATGTTGAACCATTGGTGCCCCTGACATTGATTGAAAGTAAGGTTGCTCTTTTTCTTCCAAAGTATGTGGTGCGTGGTCGGTTGTAACAATATCAATTCTGTCGTCAAGCAAAGCGGTCAATAATCTTTGTTTGTCTTGTTCGGTTTTTATGGCTGGATTCCATTTAATCAGCATACCCAATCGGTCATAATCTTTGTCCGAAAACCATAGGTGGTGAACAGAAACTTCTGTCGTTATTTTTTTCTCCGTTAATGGAATGTCATTTTGAAATAAGTGTGTTTCAATTTCTGTGGTCAAGTGCAGAATATGTAAGCGAGCATTGTGTTTTTTAGCTAATTCAATAGCTCGTTTTGTGGCTTCATAACATCCTTGAGTGTTTCTAATGATTGGGTGGTATTTAGCGGGTATATTTTCGCCAAACTTCTCTTTAAAAATCCTTTCGTTTTCTTCTACAATTTCTTCTTTTTCTGAATGAATGGCGATAATGGATTTGCAGTTAGCGAATAGTTTTTCCATTGTCTCTGGATTGTCGGCAAGTAGATTTCCTTTTTTTGTAAAGTACAAACCGTCATCAGACACACCAATAAATTGACTTGTGTCGGTCTTAATTACTTCATCAATGTTATCTCCGTTTACACCAAGAAAAAATGAATAATTCGCTAAAGACTTTTTGGAAGCAATTTCAAACTTTTCTTTTAGACGCTCAACAGTCAATATATTTGGAACTGTATTTGGCATATCAATAAAGGAAGTCACACCGCCTGCAATAGCGGCTTTACTTTCGGTGTATAAATCTCCTTTATGCGTGAGTCCTGGGTCTCTGAAATGTACCTGTCCGTCAATGATTCCTGGGAACAAGTGTTTTCCTGTTCCGTCAATTACTTTTTGGTTCGGTTCAGGTTCAATATTTCCTATTTTGTGAATCAGTCCATCTGACAAAAGAACATCTGAAATAAATGATTGTCCTTCATTCACAATGGTTGTATTCTTGATTAAAATGTTGTTGTTCATTGTTCAGTAAATGGTCTTAGTGTCGAGTGGTTTTACATTACCGCTAACTTAATACTGATATGACGCCGTTTAAATGACTTATATCAGAAGTTAGCGAAGTTAGTTTTTTTGTGTTAAAAAATCAACCGTAAAAACACCTGTTTTAGTTTCCTTGTATTCTTTGCCATAAGTCTTTCATCAATTTTTTGGCATCCCTTTTTCCTTTGGGTTCTTCAATAAAAAAAGGAGTTCCTTTGGCATCGACTTCAATTTTGTATTTAAATACAAAGTTTTCAGCATTGGGTTGTATGCTTAAA